>CENY01037318.1_pt1 | contig 14087 bp, 13 predicted proteins | sample 356181 | NCBI WGS metagenome assembly CENY01 (sample SAMEA2619840, study PRJEB7988) | marine metagenome | isolation source: saline water (ENVO:00002010), including
GCCCAAATCTATATCCCCACTTTCAATAGAAGTGCTAACTTGATGGGCTGCATCCATGGATGATCCGCAAAACCGATTAACAACTTTTCCAGTAGATTCTATTGGTAGACCAGCTAGAACTCCTACAGATTTACCAATGATATGACCCTGTGGACCTTCAGGATATGCACAACCTACAATTACATCTTCTACTAATTCAGGTTTTATAGAATTATTTCTATCTAATAAACCTTTTACTACTTGACCTGCAAGGTCATCAGGGCGAATACCAATCATTGGACCATTTTTTAATCCAATTGGTGATCGTACTGCATCAATTATAACTGATTTACTCATTTTTAACTCCTAGTATGGATAACCATTTTTTAAATACGCGTATTCTGCAATTTTTGTTTTTAAACCAAGTGTATTTGTTGGTAAATACATTCTTTCTCGAAATGAATTTAGCTGTTCATGAATAATAGGACTTAAGTCGCCATTATAGATAGCTTTAAGCGCTTTTTCTGCATCTAAAATCATTCTTTGACTCATTTCAGCAACAAATATTTTTGCTATATATTCAATACAACTATCTTTTGAAGATATAGAAAGCATCTTTTTAGCTCGAAGAATTGTGCTTTCAGCTACATAAATATCCATGAATATATTTGCTAATATATCTGCTATTTGTTGTTGGTGTTTTAAGTCTTGACCAAATTCACACAGTCCTTCATTCAGTAAGAAAAGGGCCAATCTTTTTGAGGTTTCCACAACATTACTTTCAGATAAGAGTGTATCGTTATCATCTTCTAACATTCCATTACTCATAAACTTTTCAATATCTCTAATAGCCTGTTGAATAGGAAGTTCTTCCATAAGAGATTTTTTCATGATATATCCAGTGATGATCTGGCGATTTATTTCATTTGTACCTTCCCAGATGCGATCGATTCGACAATCACGGTATAGCCTCGCCATGTCGTATTCTTCTATAAATCCATAGCCGCCCATCATTTGTAACCCACTATCAATTACTCTACCATTCATTTCACTACAATAGACCTTAGCCATAGAGGTCTCAATAGCATATTTTTCCATTGCCTCCCCCATCATGATATAATAATTAGGATCTGACTTATCAAGCCCATCAACTGCATCTTGGATCATACCGACTGTTCTATAAGTCATACAATCAGCAGAAAATGTCCCAATAACCATATCAGCAACTTTTCCCATAGTAGTATCAAATTGCGCAATTGGCTTACCAAATTGTCGTCTTTCCATAATGTATTCAATAGAGGCACTTGTAGTTAACTTTAAACCGCCGAGTAATGAAGCAGCCATCTTAAAACGCCCCATATTTAATACATTAAAAGCGATGTGGTGTCCTTTTCCAATTTCATAAAGAAGATTTTCAACAGGTACTTTAGCATCTTGAAAAATTAAAGGAGTTGTAGATGATCCTCTCATGCCCATTTTATCATATTCAGGACCTTGCGTGAATCCAGGTGTATCCCTTTCCACAATAAAAGCAGTAAATTTTTCTCCATCTACTTTAGCAAAAACTGTAAACACATCAGCCCATCCACCATTGGTAATAAATACTTTTTCACCATTTAAAATATAGTGTTTACCATCATCAGATAGTTTAGCAGTGGTTGTCCCAGATAAAGCATCTGACCCCGCTGAAGGCTCTGTTAAACCGTAAGCGCCAATAGATGTACCATCTATTAATCTTGGTAAATATTTTTCTTTTTGCGCAGAGGTGCCAAACCATACAATTGGCAATGATCCAATACCTGAATTAGTTGACCAGCTAACAACAAAAGATGAGCATTCAGAATAAGATGAGGATTCGGCAACTATTGCTCCTGTTATTTTATCTAAATCCATACCTCCATATTCTTCAGGAACTTCAACACCCATAAGTCCTAATTCTCCTACTTTTTTAATAAGAGAGAATGTTAGTTCTTTGTTTTTTTTCTCCAGTTGATCTTTAACTGGAGCTACTTCTTCTTTACAAAAGCCTTTAACCATAGCTTCGATTTCTTTATGCTCATCAGTAAAGTCCTCACGTGAAAAAATAGTTGATTCATTAATAGATGTCGTTAAAAAACTACCTCCAGCAACTTTATTTAATGTATCTTGTTTCATTATGTGTCTCCTTTAATAATTATTTTTTCTTTAACAGGCCTGCTAAAATAAAATCTCCTAGAGTATTAAAATATTCTCTAGCGCTAACGTCATGATCATCAAAAAGTGTAAACCAATTAATCGTCTCAATATTCATCATAATTGATAATGCTGCAATTCTAGTATTTACATTTTTGAATTCTCCCGAAGATTTTCCATTAGAAATAATTGATTCAATTACTTCTAAAAAGGCAGAATATACTTTCTGCAGTTTTTTATGAAAATCATCATCCTTCTGTGCCATTGACCAAAATTCTGTTAAAGCCTTAAATGGCTGTGGATCTTTTTCATATTCATCGATAAAATAATTTAATATTTTTTTTAACTGGAGAGATGCTTTCTGATCCTTTTCCATAATCTTAGAGACCATATCACTATAACGCATAACCCAGTAGTTCACAAGATCAAGATAAAGATCTTTTTTACTTTTATAATACCAATATATTGCGCCTTTACTCATATTTGATGATTTCACTACATCATCGATACGGCTATTTTCATATCCATTTTGAGTAATTACTTCCATTGCAGCGTCTAAAATTTGATTCTTTTTTAAATCTTGTTTTATAGTATTCATAAAATAAACCGACTGGTCGGTCTATTTTAAATGATCTTCATTATTTTCACAAGAAAATTAATAATGTCTTAATCTTTACAATGAATTACATTTAATAACGACATTAGGTAAACGTAATTATGATTCGAATAATTAAAACCATTTCTATATTTCTATTAATATTACCAGTTAAATCTTATCAAATACTAATATCACCTTTATTTCCACAATCTTGTAGATTTCAACCAACCTGCTCAAATTATTTCATTGAATCACTAAAAATTTATGGTCCTATATATGGTTTTTGGTTGGGTGTTGTGCGTATTAGTAAATGTCATCCATGGGGAGGATATGGATACGATCCAGTACCGAATAAAAAATAATAATGAAGAAATTTTATGAAAGTTGATAAAACAATAAGCAAAATGTATTTTCAATGGTGCGCTTTTATTTCATTTTAATATTAATATGTATATCATGTTCAAAGCCGCCTGTACCAATTCCTCCAACACCAACAAAGATATCTCATCCAACATTGAATAATACTTCACCACTTTCTGAAGGTGTTATCAATCAGTATGATATCTGGCAGTTTTTAAATCAAAAACCTGTTGAGCCTGAAGTATTTGAACTTTTAGGTTTGCCAGATTCTGTATGGGTTTCAGATGATGAGAAATACAAAATATTGTACTATTATATTGAATTTCTTGATGATTATAACTCTGTTGAAATAAATGTGAAAACGATGAAAGTAAGTAGCTTTGAGTGGGATTAGCTTGGTAAAAATACAATGATTATTGATTTAAAAGGAAAGACAGCTTTAGTATGTGGAAGCACTCAAGGTATTGGTAAGGAATCTGCTGTTCAATTAGCAAAAAGTGGTGCGCGGGTAATTCTTGCAGCGAGAAATAAAGAAAAACTTGAAAATATTAAACTAGAATTGGATGGTATTAATCAACAGGATAATGATTTTATTTGTGCAGATTTTGATGATGATAAATCATTATACAATAGTGTAAAAACTTATATATCTAATAAAAATATTATTCACATATTGGTGAATAATTCGGGGGGACCTTTACCAGGGTCAATATTAGAATCAAATTCTGAACAATTTATTGATGCTTTTAATAGACATTTAATCAATAATCATAATCTTTCAATTCTGTTGATTCCTGGAATGAAATCTGATTCTTTTGGTAGAATAATTAATATTGTATCTTTATCTGTAAAGCAACCAATACCAGATCTTGGAGTTTCAAATACAATTAGAGGCGCAGTAGCTAGTTGGGCGAAAACATTATCTTACGAAGTTGCTTCATATGGAATTACAGTTAATAATATTTTACCAGGATTCACTAATACTGAAAGATTAAAAAATTTAATTAAAAATATTGCAGTAAAACATAAACGTTCTATTATTGATGTTACTAAAGAAATGGAAAGTTCTATCCCCGCAAATAGATTTGCAGAACCTACTGAAACTGCGAATGCGGTTGCCTTTTTAGCTTCTGATCAAGCTAGTTATATAAATGGCGCCAGTATACCAGTAGATGGAGGTAAAACTCAATCACTATAAAGAATGAAGCATAATAAGATATATAAAAATATTTATTTTGTAAAATTTTTTCAAAATAACAGTATTCTGATTTGAACAAGAAACTATCATTTATTAAACTCAAAGTCTAAATGGCTCCCAATTCATATAAATTAGCACCATCAGTATTGTCTGCTGATTTTGGTGATCTGCGTGGCGCTATGGAGATTTGTCATAAAGGTGGGGCTCACTGGATTCATATTGATGTTATGGATAATCAATTTGTGCCAAACCTTACCATAGGTCCTCCAGTAGTAAAATCACTAAGGAAGTATACTGATAAATTTTTAGATGTTCATATGATGGTAGTTGAACCTGAGAAACTAGTGGAGCCTTTTGCTAGAGCTGGAGCTGATGGAATAACATTTCATATTGAAGCTGCAGATAATCCAGATCTTGTTATTGATCTAATTCGATCCACGGGAAAGCAAGTTGGTATTTCATTAAAACCGAATACTCCTCTTTCTACGCTTGATCCATATCTTGAAAAAATAGATTTAGTTTTAATTATGAGTGTGGAGCCTGGTTTTGGTGGCCAAGGTTATTTACCAGGTTCATCTGATCGAATTAAAGAATTAAAGTTAAAATTAAATGAAATGTGTCTAGACAGGGTAATAGTTGAAGTAGATGGTGGAATAAAATTAAATAATATGAAAGAAATCATCGATGCTGGTGCTGATGTATTAGTTGCTGGATCCGCAGTATTTGGAGAGCAAGATCCAATTCAAACGATTAAGGATTTTTATGCCCTCATATGAAGATATAAGTTCGTTTTCTAGTTGGTCTAAGGAAGATAAAGATTTATTTGCTGTAGCTGTTATTAAAGGCCTAATAATGGATACTGTACGAAATGCGAATTCTGGTCATACAGGTGGACCAATGTCATCTACTGATTTTGCATATATTTTGTTTTCAGAATATTTGAATTTTGATCCAGATAATCATAATTGGTTTAATCGAGATCGTTTTGTTCTATCAGCTGGACATGAGTCTGCATTACTTTATACTTTGTTAACTCTTATTGGATGGCTAAATATTGATGATCTACGTGATTTTAGACAACTACATAGTAAGACTCCAGGCCATCCTGAGGTAGACATTAAAGGAGTTGAAGCTACTACTGGTCCGCTTGGTCAAGGAGTCGCAATGGGGATAGGTATGGGTGTAGCAGAATCAAAATTGCGTAATATTTTCTCGGAAGATTCTAACAACAAATTAGAGCCCATATCTCATTATAATTATATTTTGGCGAGTGATGGAGATTTACAGGAACCAATATCAACAGGTGCTGCAGCATTAGCTGGACACTGGAGTCTATCAAAAGTAATTGTGTTTTATGATTCAAATGAAGCGCAAATTTCTGGTAATGTATCTCGTTCAGATTCAGCAAACTATGAATCTATTTTTGAAGGGTATGGATGGCATGTTCAAACAATTAATGGACATGATCATAAACAAATTTGTTCAGCCATTGAAAAAGCACAGGTTGTTAAGAAACCTAGTATAATTATTGGTAATACGATGATGGCATATGGTGCAGCTGAAATGGAAGGCGATCATGAGACTCATGGCGCACCATTGCCTCAGGATGAAATTAATGCAACTAAAGAAAAGTTAGGTTTACCAAAAGATAAATTTTATTTGCCGGTTGAAGTTGTAAATCATTTCCAATCACGATTTTCTTTATTAAGGGATAATGCCTCAAATTGGAATGCGGAAATAATTGAATTAAAGAAAAATAAAGATAAAGATTTATTATGGAATGTGTGCATTGAAGGAAATTTACCAAAACTAAGCCTTCCAAACTTTGATGAAAATACTATGTTAGCTACAAGAAAAGCGTTTGGACAAACTCTAGATTCTTTTGCAGAGCAAATTCCAAGTCTTGTAGGTGGATCAGCAGATTTAGAACCTTCAAACTATACAGGAAATTTTGCCAGTAAGTATGGAGATTTTCAAAATAAAAATAGAAGAGGAAGAAATTTAGCCTTTGGAGTTCGAGAATTTCCAATGGCAGCAATTTTAAATGGCATTCAACTACATGGCGGACTAAAGTCATTTGGTGGGACTTTTCTTGTTTTTTCAGATTATGAACGTCCAGCTTTAAGGCTTGCTGCTATTCAGAAGTTGGGAGTCATTCATGAGTTTACACATGATTCCTTTTATGTTGGTGAGGATGGACCTACGCATCAACCAATTGAACATGCAATGTCACTTAGGGCAATTCCTAATTTTCAAGTATTTCGCCCATCGGATGCAAAAGAAACTTCTGTATGTTTTGATGTTGCTTTACAATCTGATAATACTCCTTCAGCCTTATTATTAACTAGACAGGGTGTTCCAGTTAGCAAGTTGGATTATAATACGATAAAAGAAGGAGTTCAAAGAGGTGCATATATAGTAAAGGAACCTAGTCAAAATCCTGATTTAGTTTTTCTTGCAACAGGATCAGAGGTAAGTCTTGCTTTAGAAGTAGCAAATTTAATTAATAATCGAAATATACGAGTTGTTAGCATGCCTTGTTTTGAATTATTTGAACAACAATCTGAATCGTATAAAAAAAGTATCATTCCTCATAGAGGCTGTATGAAAATTTCTATTGAAGCTGGAATCACAAATGGTTGGGAGAAATATATTGGTATTAATGGGTTATCTATAGGGATAAATCATTATGGGCTGTCTGCACCATATAAAGATTTGGCAGAGGAGTTTGGTTTTGTACCTGAAAAAGTAAAGAAAAGGATTTTAGATCACTTGGAACAATTATTATGATTATACATTTAGCAACAGATCATGCTGGTCTTGATCTTAAGAACACAATTAAATCTCATTTAACAAAAACTGGATATGAGATTAATGATCATGGAGCACATGAATATGATCCATTAGATGATTATCCAGATTTTATTTTTCCATGTGCTAAAGCAGTCGCAAAAGATAGTAATAGTAGAGGAATAATTCTTGGTGGATCCGGGCAAGGTGAGGCAATGGCCGCGAATAGGATAAAAGGAATTCGTGCAGCAGTTTACTACAATGGGCCTATGGATATTATAAAGCTATCTAGAGAACATAATAATGCTAATATCTTATCTCTTGGAGCTAGATTTATGACAGAAGATGAAATTTATAACGTTATTGATATGTGGTTAAAAGAGCCATTTGGAGGTGATAGACATCAAAGGCGAATAGATAAACTTGATAAATAGATTGTGTTATAACCAGTTAATTAAATAATGGCCTTTTTATCAAATAAGGCAATATCAGAAGTTCTATACTGGGTCACTCGTAAAAAGTGGCTTATCATATCTTTCATTTTAAGTATATCATTATTTTATTTTCCATCTCCAGAAGGGCTGTCATCGGAAGGTCATCGTACCCTAATTATAGTTTTGATTGTCCTGATTTTAATTATTTCAGAATCAATACCATTGCCAGCTGTATCTATCTTAATATTAATAATGCAAGTAATATTAGGAGTTGACACTCCTGATGGAGTTGCATCAACATTTATGAGTGATGCAGTATTTTTTATAATGGGTTCTTTAATGCTTGCCGTATCAATTGTAAGTCAAGGTTTAGACAAACGACTTGCACTTGGTATAATTAATTTTACTGGAAATAAAACATGGAGAATTGTCATCGGTTTTATCTCAATTTCAGCATTTTTATCTTCTTTTATTGGTGAGCATACTGTAGCAGCGATGATGCTGCCTGTAGCGCTTTCTCTAATTCGTAATGCTGGTTTACCTCTTGATAAATCAACCCGTTTATCTAGTTTGCTATTATTCTCTATCGCATATGGTTGTGCAATAGGTTCTATAGGGACCCCATCAGGTGGAGGTAGAAATGTAATTATGATCGGTTACTTATCTGAATTTGGATATGGAAATATATCATATCTTAAATGGATGGTTTATACGTATCCAATATTATTATTACAGATTCCACTTGCTTCATTGGTATTATGGTACTCCTTTACTCCTAAACAACGACATCTAGATTCTGCAATTAGAAAACTGAAAGTAAATGTTGCAAAATCAGGTAAGCTAAATGGAAACCAAATAATGGCTATATTATTATTTATCATGGTTTTTTTAGGCTGGATATTTTTAAGTCCAACTATAGGACTTGGAATTGTAGCTTTATCAGGCGTATTCCTTTATCTTGTGTTTGGACTTATAGACTGGAAGGAAATAAGTCATAATACAAATTGGGGTGTAATTTTATTATTTGGTGCTGCAATATCTCTTGGTATTCAAATGAAACAAACAGGCGCAGCGTTATGGGTTGCAGAAAAAGCATTAACTAATCTAGAATTTGTATTTCAGGATGTGACAATTGTTCGATGGTTTGTATCTGTTTTTCTAACAGGTATATTAACAAATTTATTAAGTAATGCTGCAACTGTAGCGGTCTTAGGACCTATTGTATTAGATATGGGTGGAAGCGCAATGATTTTAGGGATTGCAACTTCAGTCGCATCTGCATTTGCATATTTGACAATTGTTGCATCTCCGACATGTATGATTATTCATTCTACAGGTCTTATAAAATCGAGTGATTATTTTAAAGCTGGATGGAAACTCTTTTTTATATCTATAGTTCTACTATTATTGGTTTCATATCTATATTGGCCGCTACTTATATGAAAATATTAATTGCAGTTAGTAGTAAGAAATACTCAAAGCCAACTTTAAGTGTTGGAATGAATGTTGCGCGAGCATTTAACGCATCTACAACAATAGTTGATGTTGGAAAAAGAATAAATGAGTTTAGTATGAAAGATGTTATGATGGCTCAAGAACGTGTAGAAAATTGGAATATTGATCGACCAGGTGTTGATGTTTTAGAATGGGCTTTTGGATATCTTGCTAAAAATAATTTTATTGAAAAAAATGATATTGAAGCAGGGTTTCCTAAGAACACCCTAGTTGATACGGGAAATAATCGTTGTGAAGTTTATTTAAAAGGGACAGTATGTGATAATGTTAGCTTGATACTTCGAAATGGAAATGTGATAGATGAATTAAAAGATGAGGTTCAGAAATTCATTTATGATGTTACAATAATTGGTGGGAGTCGACGCAGGAATATGGCTCATGATCTTATTCAATATATAGATAGTTCAATTTTTGTAGTTAATAATTTTGACTTAAAGAAAAAATACAAAATATTAATTGCAGTAAATAGGTCACCTAATACAAAGAAAGCAATTAAGTATGGAGTAAGAATTGCTCAAGCTTTTGGAGTCCCAATTCAAGCAATTACAATTGGCCAGGCTAATGATATTGATGAAGTTGATAATAAAGTAGTATCATGGTTAAATAAATTATTGCGTCGTGTTAATGTTTCTTTTGATCATAAGTATCTTGTTGGCGATCCTGCATCCATAATAAGTAAGGAGGCTGGAGATAATCACATTATTGTTATGGGATCATCAACGAAAAATCCCATATTAAAATTTTTTGCTGGTAGTAAGCCTTTGGAAGTAATGAAAAATTCTAACTGTCCCATTCTAATAGTTAAATAGAAATCAATTACTTTTTATTACTTTATTTGTAAGGTTTTTTGTATGGTCATTTTTTTTTAAACTACTACTTATCAATAAATAAAAATAAAAGGATAAATTATGTCGTCAAGTTCCAATCCAACATCAGCTGCGTATAAACTAGCTGTAAAAAAATTAGGCTTACAATCAAATATTGCAAGAGCATTAGAAATGCCTGATAGAGAGTTAACTGTTGAAGTCCCTTTCAGAAGAGATACTGGTGATATGGATAGTGTTGTTGGGTTTAGGGTGCAGCATAATAACACACGTGGCCCTTTTAAAGGTGGGATAAGATATCATGAGCATGTGGATATTGAAGAAGTGAGATCTCTTGCTACGTTAATGACTTGGAAAACTTCTTTATTAGATATTCCTTATGGAGGCGGTAAGGGCGGTATTGGAGTTGACCCATCGAAATATAGTAAAACAGAATTAGAAAGAATGTCTCGAAACTTTTTTCGCGCTATTGATCCAATTATTGGAGTAAATATTGATATTCCTGCTCCAGATGTGAATACAAATGCACAAGTGATGAGTTGGTTTATGGATGAGTATAGCCAAATTCATGGATATACGCCGGCAATCGTTACTGGCAAACCTTTAGAACTAGGCGGTTCTGAAGGTAGAGAAGCAGCAACTGGAAGAGGTACTGCTGTTATAACAAGAGAGACAGCAGATAAATGGGGCATCGAGTTGAATAATGCGAAAGTAGTAATACAGGGTTTTGGAAACGTTGGATCCTATGCTGCAAAATTTTTGCATGAATATGGATGTAAGATTATTGGTGTAAGTGATGTGACTGGTGGCTTATATGATTCTGATGGACTTGATATTCCCTCATTGTTTGAACATAATTATCAAAATAGAACCATTGATGGTTTCAAGCAAGGTAAGAAAATATCAAATGATGAGTTATTAGCTTTAGATTGTGATTTTATGATTCCAGCAGCTTTAGGTAGTGCAATTAATGAATCAAATGTTGATTCATTAAACTGTAAGGTTATCATTGAAGCTGCAAATGGCCCAGTAACAGGTGATGCAGCTAATAAACTATGGGATCGTAAAATTGGAATTATACCTGATATATTAACAAATGCTGGTGGTGTAACTGTTTCATATTTTGAATGGGTTCAAAATCTACAGCAGTTTAAATGGACGGAAGAAGATGTAAATCAAAAGTTGGAAAATAAAATGGTCAAAGCTTTTAATGAAGTCTTTGAATTAAGGCAGAAAAATAAGGTTCCTATGAGAATAGCATCATTTATGGTTGCAATTGATAGGGTGCATAAAGCTTACGAATTACGCCTAGGATAGAATAGTAAAATCAAACTTTGATCAAATAAAAGTAGTTTTTTAAATATTTTCCAGTTGTTTTTTAATCTCATTGTAATCTGGTTCAACTCCAGGGTTGGGCGCCGCATCCCATCTGTATTTTATAACACCTTCTTTTATAATAAATACTGCCCTATTTGCACACGTGTAATTCTCTATTCCACCTAGTCCATTAAATACAACATTATAATCGTTTATAACTTTTTTATCTAAATCAGATAAAAGATCAAACTCTAAAGAATATTGCTTTGAAAATCCTCCATTTGCCCAAGGGGAATCAACACTTATTCCAAGAACAATTGCATTCAAATCATTAAATGATTTTAGATTATCCTGTAACGCACACATTTCAGCATCACATACTCCAGTAAATGCACCTGGGTAAAAAGCTAGAACAACTGTTTTATCTGTAAAATCAGATAAAGACACATCTTCTTTTGAGGTATTCTTTAATGTGAATTCTGGTGCAAGATCATTAATTCCTAACATTTCAATTCCTTTTCTTAATCTTTAAATAGTTAATTGGTAGATTTAAGTTTAAAAAATAATTAGGAATAATTACTATTTAAATAGGAAATTTTTTTATTTTTCAATAATATTCTTCCAATTAGATGAGATTTAGTAAACAAAGAGAGGTTATTCAAAATATTGTTCAAAGAACAAATTCTCACCCTACAGCTGATTGGATTTTTCATAAGGCAAAAAAAGAAATACCAAATATTAGTTTGGGTACTGTTTATAGGAATCTAAATCAACTAAATAAAGATGGTGTTATTAATATTTTTTATGATAAAAATATTGCTCGATATGATTGGAATACAATTGCGCATGATCATTTAAAATGTAAAAAATGTGGTAACATCATTGATATAAAAATGAATACAAAAGAATTACAAAAAGAAGTTTGGAATCAATACAAATTCAAGTCTGATAATATTGAAATTACTATCACTGGAATTTGTAATAATCATTAAAAATTATATAGATTAGGAGTTCATTATGGAAGAAAGTAAATGTCCAGTATCTCATGGATCAAATAGTCAGCATACGCTTGGTTCAATGTCAAATAATCAATGGTGGCCAGATGCATTAGATTTAAGTATCCTGCACCAACATGATAAAAAATCAAATCCGATGGATGAAGATTTTAATTATAGAGAAGAATTTAAAAAAATTGATTATGATGCACTAAAGCAGGATCTCAATGATCTTATGACAGATTCACAAGATTGGTGGCCTGCGGATTACGGACACTATGGTCCTTTCTTTATTCGAATGACTTGGCATGCTGCAGGAACATATAGGACTGCAGATGGCCGTGGTGGCGGTGGTACGGGAAATCAGCGTTTTGCACCACTTAATAGTTGGCCAGATAATGGAAACTTAGATAAGGCTCGCCGCCTTCTTTGGCCAGTAAAACAAAAATATGGTAATCAAATCAGTTGGGCAGATCTACTAATTTTAGCTGGAAATGTTGCTATTGAATCTATGGGCGGTAAAACTTTTGGATTCAGTGGTGGCCGTCCAGATATATGGGCACCAGAAGAGGATATTTTTTGGGGTAAAGAAAATGAATGGCTTGCGAATAATCGCTATACTGGTGATAGGAAACTTGATAAACCGCTTGGTGCAGTTCAAATGGGTTTGATTTATGTTAATCCTCAGGGTCCTGATGGGAACCCTGATCCACTTGCCAGTGCAAAAGATATTCGTGAAACATTTAGTCGAATGGCGATGAATGATGAAGAAACGGTAGCGCTCACTGCAGGTGGCCATACGTTTGGCAAAGCACATGGCGCTGGATCGGAAGATCTTGTAGGTGTTGAACCAGAAGGTGCTCCCTTAGAGCAAATGGGTTTTGGTTGGAAAAGTGATCATGGATCTGGTCAAGGTCGAGATAGTATAACTAGTGGGATTGAAGGTCCGTGGACAGCAAATCCAACTCAATGGGATAATGGATATTTTGATTTATTATTTGGTTATGAGTGGGAACTTGTAAAAAGTCCTGCAGGAGCAAACCAATGGCACCCAATAAATCCTAAAGAGGAAGATCTTGCACCAGACCCAGAAGATTCTTCTGTTAAGGTAACAACAATGATGACAACTGCTGATATGGCAATGAGGGAAGATCCTATTTATAATAAAATATCAAAGCGTTTTCATGAAAACCCCGATGAGTTTGCTGATGCATTTGCAAGGGCATGGTTTAAACTGCTTCATCGTGATATGGGGCCCAAAACACGTTATATGGGGCCAGAATCTCCAGATGAAGAGCTAATATGGCAAGATCCTGTTCCAGCTGGTAATTCTGATTATGATGTTGAAACTGTGAAAACTAAAATTTCTGAAAGCGGCTTAAGTATTCGAGAGTTAGTTGAAACAGCATGGTTTAGTGCTTCAACATTTCGTGGTTCTGATTTAAGGGGTGGTGCTAATGGTGCGCGGATTTGTTTAGAACCTCAGAAAAATTGGGAGGCCAATAAACCAGAACAATTATCTAAAGTACTTACTGTTCTTGAAGATATTGCAAAAGATACTGGAGCATCTGTAGCTGATGTTATTGTATTAGCTGGCAATGTAGGCATTGAGAAAGCGTCAGGTATTAATGTTCCATTTAATCCTGGTAGAGGGGATACTACTCAAGAAAAAACTGATGTGGATTCTTTTGCTGTGTTGGAACCTTTTTCAGATGGTTTCCGGAATTATCATAATAGTGATTTAGAAGTTACACCTGAACAAATGTTACTTGATAAAGCTCAATTACTTAGTCTAACAGCGCCAGAAATGACAGTTTTGGTAGGAGGTTTGCGATCGTTAGGAGTAAGCCATGATGGCCATGGAGTTTTTACTGATGATCCAAACAAATTATCCAACGACTTTTT
>CENY01087340.1_pt1 | contig 14078 bp, 25 predicted proteins | sample 356181 | NCBI WGS metagenome assembly CENY01 (sample SAMEA2619840, study PRJEB7988) | marine metagenome | isolation source: saline water (ENVO:00002010), including
AGTATTATTATGATACAACCCAAGAAACTATTTCTGTTTTGAGAACAAATAATGCAACACTTGAAACAGTTAATAAACAAGTTACAACACAATTTGAAGAATATCGTAAAACTGTAGAACAAGAGATAGAGAATTTTAAAGCAGAGGTAAAGAAACAACAAGAACTAAATAACGAGTTAAATACAAATCTCAAAAAAGTACAGGACGCAAATAAAGAAATATCAAAATTACTTGCGAATACAGATATAATAAAGAATAGCCTTGCAGATCCAAAAGCAAGTGAGGAAAAGATAAATGAAGAAGTTGATGTATTTTTTAGTGACATTAGTTGTGTTACTGATGATAAGTGCTTGCAGTAATTTTCGTGAGAAAGAAATTGTAACAGTACCCACAGTAGTTGAAAAAGTAGAAATTCCTGCTCCTACCATACAGATTGTCAATCGTCCAGATCCAGTTAAAATGAAAGACGCTGACATTGTTGTAGTCACAGAAAATAATTTAGAAGATGTTATTAATCGTATCAAAGGTACGCAAGGAGAGTTTGTATTATATGCAATGACAGCTAGTAGTTTTGAGTCACTTGCACTCAATTTTGAAGAGATAAAAAGATTTATAGAAGAACAAAATCAGATTATCTTGTACTACGAAAAAGCAGTTACACCAAGAGAGGATAATACAGAAAATGAAGATACTATTCCAGATGTCGTACAATCTGAATAAAATTAACCTAATGGCTCAGTTGTCACAACTGGCATACAAAGGTAAAAATTCCAAACCACATTTTCAAAAACTAGGATACACTGGACACAAATATTTTGATGTTGATGGTGCTCAATGTCATGCAGTATGGAATGATGAAGAATATTGTTTGTGTTTTAGAGGAACAGAACCAAAAGAAATATCCGATATATTTGCAGACCTAAAAGCATGGCCCAGAGGTTCAATGACCAATGGATTAGTACACGCTGGTTTTAAAGGTGAGGTAGATAAATTATGGGATCAAATTAATAATCACCAACAAAAACATGAGAAAAAAAGATTTTATATAACTGGTCACTCTTTGGGTGCAGCTATGGCTACTATTGCAACATCAAGGTTTGAAGAATATTGTAATGTAGATCAACTTACAACATTTGGATCACCTAGAGTTGGAACAAGAAGTTTTGTAAAAAATATTAGAACTTTACATTATCGTGTCGTTAATAATAATGATATAGTTACAAGAGTACCATTATTTCTAATGGGATATAAACATCATGGAAAACTTATATACATTAATTATTATGGAGAGATAAGAAACATGACACTATGGCAAAGGTTCAAAGATAAGATGCGTGGTAGGTGGGCTGCAATAAAGAAGTTACACCCATTTGATGGAACAATAGATCATGGTATGAATTTTTATATAGATTATACTAAGGAAAATAAATAATGTGGGATATGATAGAGAGAATGGTGAACGACAGGTTGTGGATTTACACAGGTATTGGTGGTTCTATATTTGGTGCATTGTTTATTGCATACATGAGAGATACAAGAATAGGTCTATGGGTCTATTCACAATTCGATAAGATATTAGATTTTGTTAGAGATCGTTATGGTTGGACATGGTTTGATCAACCAGATGATGCTTGGAAAAAAGTAAATCCAAAAATTGCGAGAAAAATTGAAGAACTGGAACGAAGATTGCATACATTAGAGATGTTAGGTGATGAATATCATTACCTAATGCACAGAAGAAAGGATAAGAATGTCAAGTAGTAAAAGTGTGGAAACAGAAGTCGCACTCCTCAAAAGAGAAGTAAACGACATGAAACAAATACACCACAGACTTGATTCTGCAATAGAAAAGATTGCAGATGTATCTTCTTCTTTACATACTATAATGGCTGTGCATGAAGAAAAACTTATACGCCAGGAAGAAAATTTGGAACAACAAGAAAAAGAATTTAGAGATAGTGTACAAGAATTACACTCTCGCATTACAACTAACGCAAAGGAAACCCATCAAGCGATGAGTGAGATGGAACGTAGACTCGTGGAAGAATTTCAAAAGATGCGACAAGATATGTCTAATCGTGTTGGTGTCCTAGAAAAATGGAGATGGTTAATTATCGGTGGGTCTATTGTTTTAGGGTTTATCATACAGAAAGTAATTACAATAAATGTCTAATATCTATTGACAAATTGGTTTGATTTTTATATTATGAAAAATAATGAATTATATTGACAACAAATATATATCCTTAATATCACCAAGACTTAGAAATTTCACAAGGAAAAGTGACTACTTGTGGAATTTCTCTTGTCCTTATTGTGGTGATTCTCAAAAAAATACAAAGAAGGCCAGAGGGTTTATCTATAGAACAAAAACTGAATTGTTCTATAAATGTCATAACTGTTCTATGGGAACAACTTTACCTAAACTGATTGAGTTTATAGATACAAATCTTTTCAATGAATATCGTCTAGAAAGATACAAAGAGGGGTATGGTCAAAACTACACAGGTAAATCTGTACCACAAGAACAATACGAATTTGAACAACCAAAATTTAAAACAAAATTTAATTTAAAAAGTTTTAAGAATCTTGAAAAAAGTCATCCAGCTGTTGACTTTTTGTCACGAAGATTGATACCTAGAAAATTTTGGAATGATATATATTACTGTCCGAATTTCTTTGGATTTTCAAACAAACACTTGAAGAATAAATTTTCTTCACTAGATGGAGATCATCCTAGAATTATTATTCCCTTTAGAAATAAAGATGGGGATATAATAGGTTATCAAGGAAGAGCTTTCGGAAAAGAGATACCTAAGTATCTAACAGTAATTCTGGACAAGAGTAGTCCTAAAATATATGGAATGGATAGAATAGATGAAGAAAAGAATATATACATTGTTGAAGGCCCCTTTGATAGTCTTTTCATTGACAACTGTGTTGCAGTTGCTCAAGGTGATTTACGTATTAAGAAGTATAAAGATAATTCTATCCTCGTTCCAGATAACGAACCTAGAAACAGACAAGTCTGTAAACAAATAAAAAAGTTTATAGTTAATGGTTACAAAGTTACTTTGTGGCCACGCACTATTATTGAAAAAGATGTAAATGAAATGATTTTATCTGGAAAAACAAAAGAAGAAATAAAAACAATAATTGACAATAATACCTATCAAGGAACAGAAGCCTTGATGCAGTTTTCAATGTGGAGAAAAGTAAATGTCTAATCAACTACCAACGCAATATCAACAATTTATTCATCTATCTAGATACTCTAGATGGTTACCAGAAGAAGGACGCAGAGAAACATGGAATGAAACTATCGAAAGATACTTTGATTTTTTTACTGAACATTTAAAAGAAATGTGTGACTATGATTTAGATGATAAAACAAGAAAAGAGTTGGAAGAAGCGGTATTAGATATTAAAGTGATGCCTTCTATGAGATGTTTAATGACCGCTGGTGAAGCATTGAAGAGAGAAAATATTGCTGGGTATAATTGTTCTTATGTTGCAGTTGATAGAGTTGCAGCTTTTGATGAAATACTTTATGTATTGATGAATGGTACTGGTGTTGGTTTTTCTGTAGAAAGACAATTTACTGCAAAACTTCCTATTATTGCAGAGGAGTTTTATCATTCTGATACAATGATACAAGTTGCAGATAGTAAACTAGGTTGGGCAAAAGCACTCAAAGAACTTATAGGTATGTTATATATTGGTCAAATACCAAAGTGGGATTTATCAAAGGTTAGACCAGCAGGAACACCACTTAAAACATTTGGTGGTCGTGCATCAGGCCCAGAACCACTAGATAGTTTGTTTAGATTTGTTGAGAAAACATTTACAAATGCAAAAGGAAGAAAACTATCATCTATAGAATGTCACGATATTGTATGTAAGATTGCAGAGATTGTGGTTGTGGGTGGAGTAAGAAGATCTGCTCTTATTTCATTATCTAATCTATCTGATGATCGTATGCGTCATGCAAAATCTGGTCAATGGTGGGAACATCATGGTCAAAGAGCGCTTGCAAATAACTCTGCGTGTTATACAGAGAAACCAGATATTGGTATCTTTATGGACGAATGGAAATCACTATATGATTCTAAGTCTGGTGAAAGAGGTATCTTTAATCGTGCGTCTGCAAATAAAATGGCTGAGAAAAATGGTAGAAGAACTATTGATGGTCATGAGTTTGGTACAAACCCATGTTCTGAAATCATATTAAGAGATAGACAATTCTGCAACTTATCAGAAGCTGTTATCAGACCAACTGATACAAGTGAATGTTTGAAAGAGAAAGTAAGGATTGCAACCATACTTGGTACGTTTCAATCTACACTTACTAACTTCAAGTATGTTTCTAATATGTGGAAAAAGAATTGTTCAGAAGAAAGATTGCTTGGTGTGTCACTTACAGGTATCATGGATAGTCCTTTAACAAATGGTAAAAGAAATCCAGTGTCAAATTCTTACAATAGTCTTGAAGGTTTATTAGATGAACTTAGAGAAGTTGCAATAGAAACAAATAAAATATGGTCTAAAAAGTTGGGTATTAATCAAGCAACTGCAATTACTTGTGTGAAACCATCTGGTACAGTTTCACAATTAGTTGATGCAGCTTCTGGTATTCATGCAAGACATAACCCTTATTACATTAGAACTGTGAGGGGTGATAAAAAAGATCCACTTACACAGATGATGGTAGACTCTGGATTTCCTGTAGAAGATGATGTAATGAATCCAGGCCATACATCAGTATTTTCTTTTCCTATGAAAGTAAATAAAAATGCAGTGTTCAGAACTGATATGTCTGCGATAGAACAATTAGAATTATGGTTAACTTATCAAAAACATTGGTGTGAACATAAACCATCTGTAACCATATCTGTAAAGGAACACGAATGGTTAGAGGTTGGTGCATGGGTTTATGAACATTTTGATTATATGTCTGGTGTCAGTTTCCTACCATTTTCGGAACATACATATAAACAAGCACCATATCAAGATTGTGACGAAAAACAATATGAAGAAATATTGAATAGTATGCCTAAGAATGTTGATTGGGGTTTACTAGGAGAATATGAGAAACAAGATATGACAACAAGTTCTCAAGAATTAGCGTGTACGGCAGGAGGCTGTGAAATATGAAAAATAGTTGGAAAGCATACCCACCATTTGCAATATATGAAATATTCAAATTCGGTTGGAAAGGTGTAATGACAATAGAACATTCACCATTAAGAAAATTACACCCACAAGTTGCACATATGTTATTTTTAATATTAGCATTTATGTGGAGTGGTATATTTGCAGTTATGATTGGAAGTTTAACTGCGTTTGGTATTAGTGCAGTTGTACATATTGTATTAATTAGTGGTATTGCGATTACCTTTTTAGTTTTTAATCAAGCAGAAAAGAATCCAGAGTCAGTAAATCAAACTGTATTTAAACTAAGAAAAGGTTATCATAGTTATCCAAGAGCAAGACAAACTATGGTGATAGATGGAAAAACACTAAGACTAGATCCAAAAGATCCAGGCGGAGAACATGAATAGATTTAAACTATTCGTGGGTCATTGGAAAAAAATAAGAGAAGATGCAAAAAAATATCCCCAGCCATGGTGGGTTGGGGGTAGTTATAATTTATGGAATTGTTTCTGGTGGGCAGTACATAATAGTGGAACACATGATTTAAATGGTGAATATTTAATTAAAGTAGGAAATGGATTAGAGAATAATGAAAAAGATACTTAGTAATATGCCAGAGTTTTGTCAATCACATTGGTTATTGAGAATACCACTTGCGATTGTTTTTATACAACAAGGATGGATGAAAATTCCAGTTGATGTAGATGAAGCTGCATCATATGATTTATCTGTATTGGTATGGTGGTTTGTAACCTATGGTGAGTTTTTATCTGGAATAGGTTTATTGATTGGTGGTATACTGACAACTGCATGGATGTATAGCGAAATGCAAGATTGGATTGGTGACATGGTTACAAGATTTAGTGGTATCACTATGTGTTGTATCATGACAGGTGTGATATGGATAGGAGAGCCTGAAAGTTTTATAGATGTTTTATTGTACGATAACCTACACGTATTTCTTTGGGTAGGTGGTTTGTTCTTTGCGTTAAGAGGTAACAGAGTATCATGAGATGAAAAAACTAATAGTTTGTGAATCATGTGATGTAGAGTATACGATTCAATATGACATGGAAGAAGAATATTATAAAATTACATATTGTCCTTTTTGTGGAGAACCTATAAGTAATAATGAAGATTTCATGTATGATGAGGAATACTACGATAGTGATGATTAACTATGAAAACGCAAAGTGCAAAAGCAAAAGGTAGAAGATTACAACAATGGGTACGTGATAAGTTAATAGAAGAACTTAACGTACATCCAGAAGATATAGAATCTCGTTCAATGGGAGCTGGTGGTGAAGATTTAATCATGGCTCGTGATGCGAGAAAGAAATTTCCATATTCTATAGAATGTAAGAATGTGGAGAAATTGAATGTTTGGGATGCTTATTCTCAAGCGTGTGAAAATAGTAATGACTATGAACCCATAGTTGTTATGAAAAAGAATGGTAAGACTCCCCTTGTGGTAGTTGACGCCGAGTATTTTATGAAAATACATCAAATTAACCCTCAAAAAAAGAAAGGTAAAAAATGAAACTGTTTAAAATTCTATCAGTACTACTATTATCATTAAGTGTATCTTCTGCATACGCAGACAAAATACAAGTTGGATTTGTATATGTTGGGCCAGTTGGAGATCATGGTTGGACTTATATGCATGATCAAGGAAGAATAATGGCCGAAGAACATTTTGGTGATGATATAACAACAACTTATGTTGAAAGTGTCAAGTATGGGCCTGACGCAGAAAGAGTTATGACACAAATGGCTATGAATGGTGTTGACATTATATTTGCGACATCATTTGGTTACATGGAACAAATGTTAAATGTTGCAAAGAAATTTCCAAATGTAAAGTTTGAACACGCAACTGGATATAAAACTGCTGACAATATGTCAGTATATTCTTCTAAGTTCTATGAGGGTAGATATGTTCAAGGTGTTATCGCTGGACATATGAGTAAAGAAGGAAAAGCAGGGTATATTGCATCATTTCCAATTCCAGAAGTTATTCGTGGTATCAATGCGTTTTACTTAGGTGCGACTTCTGTAAATCCAGATTTTGACATAGATGTTGTATGGGTTAATACTTGGTATGATCCAGCAAAAGAAGCAGATGCAGCTAAAGCATTGATTAATCAAGGTGCTGATATTATTACACAACATACAGACTCAACTGCACCATTATCAGTTGCAGAAGAGTTAGGTATAAAAGGTTTCGGTCAAGCGTCAGATATGATTAGTTTTGCACCAAATACACAATTAACTTCAATCATAGATCAATGGGGCCCTTATTACATTAAGAGAATACAGGCTGCATTAGATGGTACTTGGGAATCTTCAGACACTTGGGGTGGTATGGATACTGGAATGGTAGAAATGGCTCCAATGACAAATATGCCTAAAGATGTTGCTGATATTGCAATAAAAATTACGAAACAAATAAATGATGGTGAACTAGATCCATTTGATGGAAAGTTTACTGTAGGTGAACTATTAGGAATGTCTAAGTATCTTCCTGGCATAGATGCACCAAATCCAAATTAATTGTGAAATTTTTATGACAATTTGATAATAGTATACTATATAAAGTATAGGGAGAATTGGGTTCTCCCTATATTTTTTGTTTTCACATTTTTAGACTAAGGAGGCAAACATGAAAACATACATAACTACAATAACTGCAGCTATCTTATTATTTATAACGAATAGCGCAATTGCTCGTGACACACTTTCTATTGTGGGGTCATCAACTGTTTTTCCATTTTCTACAATAGTAGCTGAAAAATTCGGTAAAGGTACAGAATTTAATGTGCCAGTCGTTGAATCCACTGGTTCTGGTGGTGGAATGAAATTATTCTGTAAAGGGATAGGAACTGATACTCCAGATATAACAAATGCAAGTAGAGCCATTAAATCAAGTGAAGTTGAACTATGTACTTCAAATGGCGTTACACCAATAGAAAGATTAATAGGATTTGATGGTATAGTGTTTGCAAATTCTAATAGTTCTACACAATTTTCTTTAACCAAAGAAGAAATATTTAAAGCTGTTGCTTATAAAGTTTTATCTAATGGTAAATGGGTTGACAATGGTTATCTATATTGGGATAATATTAATCCTAATCTTCCACATATAAAGATTGATGTTATGGTGCCACCACCATCATCTGGTACAAGAGATGCTTTCGTAGAATTAGTATTACATTCAGTATGTAAGAAAATCTATGATATGCCTAAAAAAGGTGATGATGGATATAAAGCTCGTTGCTCTGGATTAAGAGAAGATGGTCTTGTTACTGAAATGGGTGAAAATGATAATCTTATAGTTGAGAAATTAACTAAAGACGCTAATCGTTTTGGTGTTTTTGGTTTTTCTTTCTTAGATCAAAATAGAGATAAAGTACATGGTGCTGTTGTAGATGGTGTTGAACCATCTTTTGATAGTATTGCAGATGGTTCTTATAAAGTTTCCAGACCTTTATTCTATTACTTAAAGAAAGAACACATGGGTATCATACCAGGCATTTCAGAGTTTGATGAATATTTTAAATCACTTACTGTAGCTGGTGGGCCACTAGAAGAAGCTGGTTTAATTACTATAGAATAGTAGTTACATTTTTACCACTACTAGAAAAAAGTGTCTTTCGGGGCACTTTTTTTTGTTTGGGGGGTTGACTCCATATGCAGAAAATGGTATTATGATTCGTAAACAGAGAGAAAGGTATTATTAATGATTTCATATTTGAGTTGTAACGAAGGTAAATTAGAATTGCATAACTATGAAGATGATGGAAGCAACGAGATTGTTTGTTCTTCCAATCATGTTAATGAACTTGCAAATTGTCTTGCGAACTATGGTTTTGGAGAGTACTTCAGAACTTCTTCTTCAATGGACTTTGCAGATGAGTATGGGTTTAAAACATCAGATGGTGCTCATGACCTTTTAGAAGCTGCTTGTATTGAAGCATACAAGATTATTGAGATACATGAAGAATATGAGAAAGGGTTAACTCCCAATTACTTATTATAAATACTAGTATGAAATATAAAAAGAAATCAAATAAAACAGATGAACCAAAAGGTTTATCTGTATCTGTTCGCAACAATGATGTAAATGGTGCATTGCGTGTTCTTAGAAAGCGTCTTGTCAAAGAGGGTATTATTCAAGAACTGCGTGAGAAAACTTACTTTCAATCCAGAGGTGAGAAACGTAGGAAAGAGAAAGCGGCTGCAATACGCAGATACAAACGTAAATTACAAAAAGAATTAGAAGAGAGATTATAAGAGAGGTTATAATGAATACTGTGAAAAAATTTAAGAAACCAAGAAAACCAATGTCGGTTGAACAAAGAATAGCTGCAACTGAAAGACTTGCAAAGGCAAGGGAGAAGAGGTTGAGAGAAAATCCACCTCAATATAAAAATATTGCAAAGGAAGTTATTAACTTACCAGACGATCATATTCTTTGTCTAAAGAATATTCGTAAGTGGATTAAGACTCAAAAAGAATTACTTACAGTTGAGAGAAAAGCTGTAAGAGATAATATCAAAGGTGCAATCTCAAGAGCTGCTAGTATTGAGGGTTATATTCGTAACTGTGAATACTATCTAAAACATGGTGATTGGTGTGATGATTTTTATGGTGAATATCAAGAAAAGAGAGTAAGATGGAAAAGGGTCGTGTAGAAAGATTTGAAGAAGCTCACGCAGATATTATAAAATTAGTCGAAGAACTAGTTGTAAAAAAGAATATTAGTCTATTAGAAATTGCAGGCATAATGCAAGCAACAGCAACACGCATATATAAAGAAGTGTTGTCTGAAAAAGAGTTTATAAGTTTGATGGCTATGATAGTAGATCACTCAACTGAACTAGGAGCAGAGAAAGAAACACTACACTAGGAATGTATTATGATATTAGTTGATATGAATCAAGTAACCATCAGTAATCTTATGATGCAAGTTGGTTCTAAAAGACAAAATGATGTAGATGAGAATCTTGTTAGACACATGGTTCTCAATTCTTTAAGAATGTATAGAGCTAAGTTCTTTGAAGAATTTGGAGAACTAGTATTATGTTATGATAACAAAAGATATTGGAGAAGAGATTATTTTCCAAACTATAAATCTAATCGAAAGAAAGACAGAGCCAACTCTGGTCTGGATTGGAATTTAATATTTGAAACATTAAATACTATTCGTGATGAGATTAGAGAAAACTTTCCATATAAAGTAATAGAAGTTGATGGTGCAGAAGCAGATGATTGTATTGCAACTATTTGTATGCATATCAATCAAACACCAAATGAATATGAGAAAGTACTAATATTATCTAGTGACAAAGATTTTATACAACTACAAAAGTATAACTTTGTTACACAATACAGCCCTGTAAACAAGAAGTTTATCAATGGTATTGATCCCTACCTATATATAAAAGAACATATATTAGTAGGAGATAGAAGCGATAGTATTCCAAATATCTTATCACCAGATAATACTTTTGTTGATGGATTAAGACAAAAACCTTTTAGTAAGAAAAGAAAAGATTCAATTCTTATGTCCAAACAAGAACCAGAAGATTTTTGTAATGCAGAACAATTAAGAAACTATCAAAGAAATAAAACTTTAATTGATTTAGAATGTATTCCAAAAGATGTGAAAAGAGAAATAATGATTGAATATCGCAAACCACCAAAAGGTGAAAGATCAAATCTACTAAATTATTTTATACAAAAAAGATTGAGAAATCTTATGAACGATATTGGAGATTTTTAATATGGCCGTAAAAACATATACACCACTACTTTCTGAAGTTTTAAAGAAAGTAAATAATGCAAAAACAAAAGATAAAAAGGTTGCAATTCTCAAAGAACATGATAGTGAACCATTGAGAATGATACTAAAAGGTTCTTTTGATCCGAAAATTGAATGGAAACTTCCAAAAGGTGATGTTCCATACAAAGCAAATGAATCAGAAGAAGGAACAGAACATACAGTTCTTGCAAAAGAAGCAAGAAAATTATATAATTATGTAAAAGGTGGTAACGATCCATTACCACAATTTAGACGAGAAGATATGTTTATACAATTACTTGAAGGATTACATAAATCAGAAGCAGAGTTGGTAATTAACACAAAAGATAAAAGATTACATCAAGTGTATAAAGGATTATCTGCAGCTGTTGTCAAAGAAGCGTTTAATTGGAACGATAATTTTAGTAGGAGTTAAAAATGGCATTTAAATTATCACAAAGATCACTAGATAAACTAGAGGGTGTTGATGAGCGTATGCAAAGAGTTGTCAAAACTGCCATAGGATTGACAAAAACTGACTTTGGCGTGATTCAAGGTTTAAGAACCGAAGCACAACAAAAAGAGCTTGTAGCGAAAGGCGCAAGTCAAACAATGAAGAGTAAACATTTAGAGGGTAAAGCAGTTGACCTCATGGCCTATGTTGGTTCAAGGGGATCATGGGAATTGAACCTTTATGATGATCTTGCAGATGCAATGAAAGAAGCAGCTATTCAAGAAGGTGTACAAGTGCGTTGGGGAGCTGCATGGCACATTAATGATATGCGAGATTGGGATGGTACAATGGAAGATGCTATGAACGCATATATTGATTTAAGACGTTCACAAGGTAGAAGGCCATTTATTGATGGGCCACATTTTGAGTTAATGGATTAAAAACTATTGACATTTATATTATGATATGATAGTCTAATCCATGTGTCGTGGGATTGTTAGTCCTCTCTCTCTCACTCTCTAAAATCTAATAACCCACGACAAGCGAAAACCCTCTTCTGAGGGTTTTTTGTTTTGATAACAAAAAGTGTTGACAAACTAAACGAATCAGTATATACTGTAAGTATAGTTAATAAAGAGGGAGATTAAAACCAATGACATGACGAAAGTAACAGAGTGAGTTACAAGTCTGGTAAACTCAAGGACTCAATACTCTTACAGAAGTTACTGCACCAAGAGTGGGTGGCCGAAACTTGGTGACATTTAACGAGGCTTCAAGAGGGAACTTTTGTTCCCTCTTTTTTTACTTGACACAAAAAACGAATCAGTTTATAATATAGGTATAGTTAACAAGAGAGAGATTATTATGAATCAACTGACACAATTACAAAAAGAATATACATTCTTTAAAGATATGTTAAATTCCCTTGAACGAAAGAAAAAGAAAACCCCTGGCAACGGATTTGCAATAATGAAGTGCAAGGAAAAGATTGCAGAGTTAGATAAAATCTTTGATAATATTGACTATGCAGCTCAAATAACTTTTGATTAATATGTACATAGAATTTAAAAGAAGAACCAATAAAAAACTAAAACGAACCATTGAGGATGCTCTCTGGTTCGCAAAGTCTTATCTATTACCTAGACATAAGATTGATGAGATTCATATTGAACCTTTAAAGTTTGGTCAATGTGGTGATGTTTATGATTTAGATGATAGGTCATATTATATTAGAATTAATAGACAATTATCAGTAGATGATTTGATTAAAACAATCTTTCATGAGTTTGTTCATATTAAACAACATATCAAGAAAGAATTTGGTGGTGATATATTCGCCGTAGATAAAAGTAGTAAGGTTGCATATGAAGATAGACCTTATGAAATAGAGGCTTTTAAGTTAGAAAGAAAAATGTTTGACAATTATATCGAAAAATGATATAATGATTCGTAATTAAAAAGGAGAGAGTTATGGGAATGTCAAGTTTAATGTTAGATTTTGAAGAAAAGTTTTGGGATCATGCTCACGAAGTTATTAATGATTGTGAATCCTTTAAAGAGTTCTGGTTAAAAATGTTTGATTTTGATGATATTACTACAACATCAGTAATGTTGAGTAAAGAACTAGATATGTTTTGGAATGAATTTTGGGTTGATAAACAATAAATACTTGTGATGTTACTTAAAACTGCATTAATGTGTATGGCCATGAACGTGTACCATGAAGCACGTTCAGAACCCATTGTTGGACAGATTGCTGTTGCACAAGTCGTTATTAATCGTGTAAACGATAAACGATTTCCAGATACAATCTGTGGAGTTGTTAAACAAGCAGTTTTAGATAGTAATGGTTTACCCAAAAAGAATATGTGTCATTTTAGTTGGTACTGTGATGGTGCAGACGATACACCGAATACAAAAAGTAAATCATGGAAAACTTCTTTGATGGTTGCAAAGACAGTAATAGCAGGAAGAACAGAAGAACTTGTAGGTAATGCTACACATTATCATGCGACCTCTGTTTTTCCATATTGGGCTAAGAATAAAAAGTATAGAAGAATTGCAAAAATTGATAAACATATATTTTATAGATGGGAGAACAGAAAATGAATAATGAACCATATGACAATGAGGGATTTGGATCAGCATTTATTACACTAGTTTTTATGATGTTGATAATTCCTGCTATTTTACTCTTTACTTCTATGGGAACATGGGGTATGTTTGTACAGATGCATTTACCAGATGGCGATTGTTGGGAAAATGCAAAACATGAAAAAGTATGTAAAGGAGAAGTTGATTGTAAATTTTTACGAAACTTCTGTGTGAAAAAATGAACATATTCAATCTACATGAAGATACTAAAAAGTCTGCACAAATGCATTGTGACAAACACGTTGTGAAAATGATTATAGAGTATGCACAACTTATGTCTACTGCACATAGAATACTTGATGGTGTAGAGTATGAGGATAAGACTAAGAATGGTCGTAGAATACGCAGATGGAAACACCCAAATACAAATATAGAAAATATACTCTACAAAGCTTCACATATTAATCATCCAAGTGCAATATGGACAAGAGAAAGTATTACAAACTATATTTGGTTACACAGTTTATTTGAAAATCTATGTGATGAATATACACATAGGTATGGTAAAGTTCA
>CENY01354507.1_pt1 | contig 14075 bp, 11 predicted proteins | sample 356181 | NCBI WGS metagenome assembly CENY01 (sample SAMEA2619840, study PRJEB7988) | marine metagenome | isolation source: saline water (ENVO:00002010), including
ATGTTAATACTTTGTCACGCCAATGCCTAAAATTCAAACCAAAGTATGCGGTAATTTCGGATACCCAAATGTACGGCGAGCTGAAGAAAAATTTATTTGGGACTAAAATTGAAGTAAAAGCTGGGTATGATGAGATAAATGAAATAGCATCAAAATCTTCGGATGTTGTCCTATCAGCAATATCTGGCAGTGCTGGAATTGAACCGACCTATCAAGCCATTAATAGAACTGAAAAACTAGCTATCGCGAATAAAGAGTCAATTGTTGTTGCTGGTAGTTTATTGTTTGATAAAAAAATAAATAAATCAACTAATATCATTCCAGTTGACTCCGAACACAATGCAATTCACAAGCTCCTAAATTACGTAAATTATAAAAACCTGAAGACAATCACACTAACTGCATCAGGGGGTCCATTTCTCAATACAAGTATTAAAGATTTAGAAAATGTTACACTGGAGGATGCATTAAAACATCCAACATGGGTTATGGGTAAAAAAATTACAATCGACTCAGCAGCCCTTATTAATAAGGGTTTAGAATTAATTGAGGCTACATATTTATTTAATATGAGTCACAAAGATATAACAATATTGGTTCATCCCCAGTCTCTTATTCATGCCATGGTATCAATGCATGACGGAACAACCGTATCTTTAATGTCTAAAGCAGATATGAGAATACCCATCAGCGATGCAATATTTGATAGCGATAATGCACCAATATTTGGGAATCTGAAAACTTCTGATATTCGAAATTTAACCTTTTACGATCTTGATAACGAAAAATTCCCTACAATTAATATGGCAAGAGAAGCTATTAATGATGGGGTGAGTTCTATCATAACCTACAATGCAGCAAGTGAAGTTGCAGTTGAAAACTTTATATCTAAAAAAATTTCATTCTTAGATATATACAAAGTTATCAAAAAATCACTTGATCATAATAAAAAAATTAAGCAAAAGGTTTTAAAAAATAATATCGAGCATATATTATCATTAAACCAAAAAGCAAAGGATATTACGTTAACTATAATTGATGAGGCACTATAATCAAAATGTTAGATCTAGTAAATTTTTCAAGCCTATCATATAACTTTCTAATTTATACCATACCATTTCTATTTGTTTTGACGGCGGTTGTTTTTTTCCATGAGCTAGGACATTTTGTGATTGCACGGCTTAACCGAGTTGATGTTGAAACCTTTTCAGTGGGTTTTGGTAGAGAAATTTTCAGTACCTATGATAAAAAGGGAACTAAATGGAAAATATGTTGGATTCCCCTTGGTGGTTATGTAAAGTTTGTGGATGATGCAGATCCCACAAGCAAAGCAGATAAAAATAAATTATCTGAGAATGGTTTTCACTCAAAATCAATCCTTCAGCGTTCATCTATTGTTTCAGCAGGCCCCATTGCAAACTTTATTTTAGCTTTAGTAATATTTACTTTCCTATACACAGTGAATGGGAAAACAACCATACTGCCTGTAATAGAAAGTATTGAGGAGTCTAGCCCAGCAATGAATGGGGGACTCAAGGTTGATGATGTTATTATTTCTATTGATGAAGTGCCAATCAATAAATTTGGTGACATACCTCGTGTAATTCAAGAAAAAAAGACCAATGAACTTCAATTTGGGATACTCAGAAAAGGGAGCTATATTAATGTGAACCTCACACCCGAGATAAGATATTTGAATCCAGAAAAGAAATCGGGAGAAATTTTTTATATTGGCATTGGAGGTGGTACGCTCGAAAATAATATTCTAAAAGAGAAGTTATCCGTAATTCAGGCAATAGGATATGGAATTAACGATACATATCAAATTATTCATTTATCCCTTAGCTATATCTATAAAATGGTTATTGGAGCAGAGTCTACTGAGAATTTGGGCGGACCTATTCGTATTGCTCAAATTTCAGGTGATGTCGCAAAAAATGGTATCATGCCATTATTGCAACTAACCGCGCTATTATCTGTAAGCATTGGGCTTATTAACCTATTTCCAATCCCAATGCTTGATGGGGGGCATCTTATGTTCTATCTAATAGAAGCCATAAGGGGAAAACCCCTAAGTGAAAGGTCATTTGAGCTATTTCATAAGATTGGATTAGGTTTTATAATTTTTCTTATGTTTTTTGCTTTATGGAATGATTTAAATTTTTTAAATATATTTTAATAAAATTATATATAATAACGTTGTAAATTTAACAAAAAAAATATTATGAGAACTTTTTTATATAATTCTGTTTTTATTACTCTTTTCGCCTTTTTTGTCAGTGCGACAGATCTGCATGCTGACGATCATCTGATTAGCAGAATTGATGTTACTGGTAATAACAGGATTGATGGTGATACAATACTTAATTATGCAAAATTGAGTGTTGGTAGTGCTTACAATCAAGCCGAGGTGGATGAAGCGCTAAGAGATCTATATGAAACAGAGTTATTTTCTGATGTTCAAATAAATTATGATGACTCGAGAATAGTTATAACAGTACAGGAAAATTTTCTCATCAATCAGGTTGCTTTTGAAGGTAATAAGGCGATAAATGATGACTCGCTAAGAGATCTTGTGTCACTAAAGGCACGCTCAACATTCTCAAAAAATAAATTAGAAGAAGATATTTCAACAATCATAAGCTCATATAGATCTGCTGGTAGGTATAGTGTTGTTGTTGAGCCAAAAATAATCAAACTTGATTTTAATAGGATCGATCTTGTTTATGAGATTAATGAAGGATCTATAACAAAAATTACTGATATAAACTTCATAGGAAACCAGAACTACTCTGATAGGGTTTTGAGGAGTGAAATCTCAACCTCAAGAAGTACTTGGATTGATAAGATATGGGGAACAGGAAGATCTTATGATAATGCCATAATGGAGTATGACAAAGAGCTCCTAGCCCAATTTTATAGAGATAATGGATATATAAATTTCAATGTTGTAAACGCTATTGGGGAGTTGAATAATAGTACTGGTAACTTTGTTATTACATTCACTGTAGATGAAGGCGATAGATATCTCTTTGGTGATGTATCAATATTAAATAAATTAGATGATACCTACACATCATTAGTTGCAGGATTAATTACCACAAATGTAGATAATTATTATGATGAGTCAGAGATAAATCTTAACAAGACCAATCTCGTTGATTTTATGAAAGCAAATGGCTTGCCCTTTGCAACAGTTGACGTGATTGAAGAAATTGATGAAAATACAAAAAAAGTAAACTTAACATATATTCTTGAAAACGGGCCACCAATATATGTAGAGCGTATAGAAATATCTGGCAACCAAAGAACATACGATTACGTAATTCGTAGAGAGTTAAAAATATCAGAAGGGGACGCTTTAAATCAGACATACCTTAATCAATCAATGAGAAACCTTAGAGGCCTTAATTTTTTCTCCGATGTGAAGCTAAATACTGTAAATGGTTCAGCCCCCGATAAAAAAGTGATACAAATCGCTGTTAGCGAGAAACCAACGGGATCCCTAATGTTTGGGGCTGGATACTCAAGTGTTTCAGGTTTCGTAGGAAGTATTTACATAAAGGAAGATAATCTACTGGGTAAAGGACAGAGAGTTGCAACACAATTTAGTCTAGGTGGCGATCAAAGTCTTGTTAATATTCAATTCACGGAACCATCTTTTTTGAGCACTGATGTGTCTGCGGGCATAGATATCTTTGGAAATGAAACTGATTTATCAGATGACTCAGGATACAAAAATAAAGAAATTGGTGCGGGGCTGAGGTTTGGATTCCCATTATCCGAAGATCTACATTTGGTGACAAAATATAAGTATACAAACAATGAGATCTATGATGTACCAGCAAATTCAAGTGCTGCACTAACACAGCTTGAGGGCACACGGAATATTTCTGAACTTGGCTATTCCATGAGATATAATACACTAGATAATATGGTTTCGCCAAGCAACGGCACACTCCTAGATTTTAGCCAAGATTTAGCTGGTCTTGGTGGGGATGTTAAGTATTTGAGGACAGAAGTATCTGGAAATTACTACAAAGATTTTACAAGTAGTATTGTTGGCTCCTTATCGCTAAATATGGGGCACATCTTTGGATTAGATGACCAAGATGTATTAATTTCCGATGCCTTCCGAGACCCTGGAACCACCTTGAGGGGTTTTGCCCCAAGTGGTATTAGCCCAAGGTTTACGTCGAATGAAAGTAGTGATGAGGAGGCTATTGGTGGTAATACGTATATATCAACCTCGGCAGAATTAACATTTCCATTTGGCTCGTTGACAGACGAATATGGTGTCAAAGGTGGCATTCATTTAAATGCTGGTTCATTGTTTGACTCGGATTTAGATCCGTCAGATATAAATGACTCTGACTCTTTCAGGACATCAATTGGTGCTTCCGTCTTCTGGGACTCTCCTGTTGGTCCGTTAAGGTTTGACTTTACGGAAGCCATTGACAAGGAAACATTCGATAAAACTGAGTTTTTCCAATTTTCTGGTGGCACAAACTTCTAAATTGTATAAACTTCCATAAGGTATTGATTAATCTATTGGTATTTATATGAAAAATGCTATCTTTACAAATAATAATGGCCCTTTTAGAATAAGTGAGATTCTAAAAAAAGTACTTCCCGGTCAAAAACTACAAGGAAATATGGAGGACAAGTTAATTGAAGGTGTTTCAACAATAAAAAACGCCTCCTCAAAAGAGATTACATATTTAAGTAATAAAAATTACCTAAATGGTGTTAGCGGTATAAGAGCTGCAGCATGTTTGATAACATTGGATTTAATTGATGTTCTGCCTGAAAACGTTGTGCCAATTGTTGTAGAGAATCCTGAGTATACGATTATAGATATCATGAACTTATTTTATAAAGATTTAGATGATGGAATTGACAGTCAAATCAGTGATTTATCGTATATTGCAATTGACGTAGTTCTCGGTGAAAATACACAAATTAAACCCGGGACTGTTGTAAAAAGTGGTGTTGTAATTGGAGACAATACTACCGTCGACTCAAATACAACTATTGGAAGTAATGTTATGATTGGTCACAATGTTCGTATTAGTTCAAATTGCACGCTTCAAAATTGTATATTAGGTAATAATGTAATTATACACCCAGGTGTTCGAATTGGTCAGGATGGGTTTGGCTATAGTTTGGGAGACACAGGCTTTAAGAAATTTCCCCATATTGGCCGTGTTATTATTCAGGACAATGTGGAAGTTGGATCTAATACAACAATTGATAGGGGATCATTAAATGACACCACCATTGGTGAGGGAACTAAAGTTGATAATCTAGTGCAGATTGCCCATAATGTCACAATTGGTCAAAATTGTGTGATTGCAGGTCAGGTTGGTATATCAGGCAGTGTTAGCATTGGAAATAATGTGATGATTGGCGGTCAGTCGGGTATCAAACAACATAGAAAAATTGGTGATAACGTACAAATAGGCGGAGGCTCGGGTGTTATGCATAGCATCCCTTCAAATCAAAGAGTGGCTGGAAATCCCGCAAGGAAGCTCGAGTCATATTTAAGTGAAATAAAAACTATCTCAAGAATAGCAAGAAAATAAATATAAATTGGGTCATTGATGTGCTATAAGTTACACTGGCTAATTGGATATAAAAATGAAGACTTATACGATGAGTGATAATCCTCAAACAGCTGATATAAATGTGATTAAGAAATTAATTCCACATGCATATCCGTTTTTATTGGTAGATAAGATAGTTGAGATGAACGGTGACGAATATGGCATTGGGGTGAAAAATGTAACAATAAATGAACCATTTTTTCAAGGGCATTTTCCTGACAATCCGATAATGCCTGGAGTATTACAAATTGAAGGCATGGCACAAACTGCTGCTGTAATGTGTATGCTAAAATATAATACAAAAATCCCAAATATTTTTTTTATGACTATTGATAAAGCGCGCTTCAGAAAGCCAGTCATTCCAGGCGACATACTCTATTACCATCTAAAAATCATAAGAAAAAGAGCGAATGTTTGGAAATATAAGGGCGAGGCATATGTCCTTGGAAGCCTTGTTGCGGAAGCAGAAATAAGTGCAATGATCGAGGCGGGTAAATAGAATGATACATCCCTCGGCCATAATTGAAGATGGTGCCATAATAGGTAACAATACTTCGATCGGAGCATTTTCTTACATCGGCAGTAATGTTGTTTTGGGTGATAATGTTAATATCTATCCACACGTTGTCATTGATGGGCATACAAAGATTCAAGATAACGCAAATATATATCCAAATGCAACAATCGGAATGACCCCCCAAGACTATAAGTATAAAGACGAAATAACATATATTGAGATCGGTAAAAATTGTGTAATTCGAGAGCATGTCACAATACATTTAGGGACAAAGTCTGGTAACTCTCTGACAAAAATTGGTGATAATTGCTTCCTTATGGTTGGTTCGCATGTGGCGCACGACTGCTTAATTGGAAATAATGTAATACTCATTAATCAAGCCGCTCTTGCTGGACACGTGATTGTTGACGATTATGCTATTGTAGGTGGTTTATCGGGTGTAAAACAGCATGTAAGGATCGGTAAGCATGCATATATTGCTGCGCAGACTGCGGTTGAAATGGATATATTACCATATGGTGTTGTAAAGGGCGTGCGAAGGTGCTACCTAACAGGGGTAAATATTAAGGGTCTAAGGCAAAGAGGATTTTCAAAAGAAGAAATTCATCTAATTCGAGATATTTATTTGGAAATATTTGATGGACCATCCATTGAAATTCCAAAAAGAGCACAATCTCTTCATAAAAAATATGCTGATAACAAGAAAATAAGTATTTTACTCAAATTTATTTTAGATCACCCGGAAAGGCATTTGTGCCTTCCAACTGAAGAGAGTATTATTAAGTAATTTAAATAGCTATCGATATGGGCGAAAATCAATTAGCTATAATAGCTGGAGGTGGTAGTCTTTCAGATGTTATTATAGAGACCGCAAGAAAAAAAGGGTGGAATGTAACGGTATTTGCAATTGGAGACTTAAATATTGCAAAAAATCAAGATATAAGCCTTATTGAAATGAAAAGGCTGGATATTGGTAGGATTTTCCAAATATTAAAAAGTCAAAAGATTAAAAATATTTGTATGGTTGGATACATACCCAGACCAAATAGTCCCAAAGACTACTTAAACTTTCGATATTTAAATGTTCAGACATTAAGTATCTTATTTCAATCTATCGGCATATTGCGCGGCGGTGATGCATCATTATTTAAGAAAATAAATTCATTACTTGAGAAGAGGGGATATAAAATTATCGGTGCATCCGAAATTGCACCAAATCTAACATTAAAAGGGGGGCTTTATTCCTCTAAGAGCGTATCAAAGGTAGAATTTGAAAATATAAAAAAAGCTAAACAATGCGCTGAAATGACGGGCTACTTGGATATTGGGCAAGCTGTTGTTGTAAAGAATGGTAGAGTCCTCGCAATTGAGGCTGCGGAAGGGACCGATGTAATGCTTGAACGGGCTGCATGTTTGGAGGCAATAAGGATAAAGAGAGGTGGTGTTATTCTAAAGTCAGCTCAGATAAATCAAGATAAGAGAGTTGATATGCCAACCATTGGGCCAAACACAATCAAGAATGTAGTAAAGGCAAATTTATCGGGTATAGCAATAACTGCTGATAATGTAATTGTACTTGATTTTCAGAAGGTTATAGAAATGATTGAAGACAATAATTTATACTTTATAGTGATCTGATTGATAATATAATTATGAAATCAGAAAAAAGAAAAATTGCAATTATAGCGGGCGAAGTGTCTGGTGACAAAATCGGATCTGATCTGGTCAGCGAAATAGCGTTAGTAAATGATATTGATTTGTATGGTGTGGGCGGAGAAGAGCTTGCAAAGCATGGATTAAGGTCACTCTTTCCATACGAAGAATTATCCATAATAGGTGTTTGGGACATAATTAAGAATATTTTCACTCTCAGGAAAAGAGTCAATTCAACTGCAAAATCGATTGTAGCTTATAAACCAGAGTTATTAATTATAATTGATAGCCCCGAGTTCACTCACAGGGTTGCCAAAAAAGTAAAAAAAGCAATGCCAAATCTTAGTGTAATAAATTATGTATCTCCCACGATTTGGTTTTGGCGGCAAGGTAGAGGAAGGGAAATGAGTGAATATATAACACACGTTTTATCCATTTATCCATTTGAGCCCGCTTTATACAAAAAATTAAATGGGCCACCATGCACATATGTTGGTAACCCACTATTTGAAAATATTCTGAATAATAAATTGAATAGAAAAAAAATAGAAAATAAAAACAAAACAATAGTTTTTATGCCAGGAAGTAGAAAAAGTGAAATTGAGAAACTTTTACCTCCTTGTATCGCGGCCTTTAGGGAAATAAAAAAGTTAGGTTATGAATTTAATATAGAAATACCAACATTTGATCACTTTGCCGATTTTATCAAAGAAAAATTTGTTAATACCGGCATTAATTATTCAATATTTTCAAGTGAGAGCAAGAAAATAAATAGCTTCTGGTATTCAGACTTTGCAATTACAGCATCAGGTAGTGCGACTCTTGAGTTGGCAGCTTGTAGGTTACCAATGATAGTTATTTATAAATTAACTATAGTTAATTCTCTGTTTGCGAGCGTAATCTTAAAAATAAATAATTTGAAGAATGTCTCATTTTCACTTCCAAATTTAATAAGTCAAAAAAAAATAATACCTGAATTATTACAATCTGACTGTAACTCAAAAAAAATTACCACTGAGCTGATAAAAATGTTTAACGATAGCAACGTGATTAATGATCAGTTATCGGTTTTTGAAAATATACATGGGATTATGCGGGTAAAAGTAAGGCCTGAAAAGGCTGCTGCGGATATTATTAGTGGGTATCTATAGGATACTATCTATCTTCAATCTTTATGAATTCTTTTGATGCGTTGCCCATATACAATTGTCGTGGTCTACCTATTCTTTGTTCAGAATCTTCGATCATTTCATTCCATTGCGAAATCCAACCGACCGTTCTTGCGAGCGCAAATAATACTGTGAACATATCTTTTGGAAATCCAAGGGCACGTAATATAATCCCAGAGTAAAAATCTACATTTGGGTACAGCTTCTTTTCAACAAAATATGGATCTTCAAGCGCAATTTTTTCAAGTTCCATTGCAACTTTTAGTAAAGGGTCATCCTTAAGCCCAAGGGCGTCTAAAACCTCATGACATGTTTTTTGCATGATCTTAGCTCGCGGGTCATAGCTTTTATAGACTCTGTGTCCAAAACCCATCAGCCTAAAAGGGTCACTGGAGTCTTTGGCTTTTTTGATAAATTTTGTAATATTATCAGGTGTTTGAATTTCATCAAGCATGTTCAAAGCAGCCTCATTTGCTCCCCCATGCGCAGGTCCCCACAAAGATGCGACCCCGGCGGCGATACAAGCAAATGGATTGGCGCCTGAAGAGCCAGCAAGTCTGACTGTTGATGTTGAGGCATTTTGTTCATGATCTGCATGAAGAATGAATACCTTATCTAGTGCACTGGACAAAATCTCATTGACTTTATACTCCTCTGGTGGAACTGAGAAGCACATGTGCATGAAATTACTGGCATAGTCTAGGTCATTTCTCGGGTAAACAAATGGTTGACCCAGTGTATATTTATAGGCCATTGCGGCGATTGTTGGCATCTTTGCAATTAATCTGCGGGTCGCCACCATCCTTTGGTGTGCATCGCTGATGTCAGTGGAGTCATGATAGAAGGCAGATAATGCACCAATTACCCCGCATGTAATAGCCATTGGGTGAGCATCCCGTCTGAACCCTTGGTAAAATCTGGTCATTTGCTCATGAAGCATCGAATGATAGGTGACGGCATTATCAAACTCTTCTTTCTCTTTTTTGTTTGGAAGCTCTCCATTTAGAAGAAGATATGACACCTCAAGAAAATCTGTGTTTTCCACAAGTTCGTCAATTTTATATCCACGATATAAAAGTATACCATTTTCGCCATCCACATAGGTTATTGTTGAAGAGCAATTGGCAGTCGAAGTAAACCCAGGATCGTATGTGAAAACATTTGCTTGTGCATATAATTTTGAGATGTCGACTACTTCTGGTCCGATAGAAGGTTTGTATATAGGTAGATCATATTTTGTACCATTTATCTCAATTTGAGCGGTACCAGTTTCATTTTTTTTTACTGCCATAATAATTTTCCGTTAACTCTACGGTACACTGTTTTTATATATATAAAAACTAATATTTTCAAATAAAAAATTATTTATACAGATGCTGCGAAATACGCGTGAGCGTGTCTTCTTTTCCAAGTGCATAGATAAGTTCATAAATACCAGTTGGGACGATACGCCCTGTAAGAACTATGCGTAGTGGCTTAGCAATATCAATTAATTTGATATTTTGATCGTTTGTAAATTTTTCAAATAAGTATGTTATTTCTTGAATGCTCCAATCCTTAATAGAGCTTAAATCCCTATAAAAAAAATCTAATAATTTAATTTTCTCCGAATTGAGGAGCTCCATCATAACGCTATCTATAATTGGAGGGCGCACTATTAGCAAATATTCAATAAGTTCAATTAATTCATTTAACGTTTTTGATTTAGTTTTTACGTGTTCCAATATCAGTTTAATTTTCTCTTGATTCACGATTGGAATCTCAACTCCTTTCGATAGAGATATTAACTCAATTATTGCACTATCGCTTTCTGTATTAAGGTAATAAGAATTTATACTCAATAGCTTTTTATGATCTAGTCGTGCTGGTGATTTGTGAATATTTTTGACATCAAAATATTTGATCATTTCATCTTTTGAAAAATATTCTTTGTCGCCATAGCTCCAGCCTAATCGTAGGAGGTAGTTCAATATTGCCTTTGATAAGAATCCTTCAGATTTGTAGTCTGAAACTGAAAGCGCCCCGTCTCTTTTTGATAATTTGGCACCATCAGATGAATGAATTAATGGAATATGAGTATATTCTGGTATTTTCCAATTCATTGCTTTGAAAATGTGGTATTGCCTTGCAGCGTTATTTAAGTGGTCGTCCCCTCTTATAATATGCGTAACTCCCATGTCATGGTCATCGACAGCGGAGGCTAGGAGATAAGTTGGACTTTCATCGCTTCTTAAAATTATAAAATCATCTAAATCTTCATTCTCGAAACGAACTGTACCTTGTACGCTATCATTAATTTCCGTTATTCCACCCAATGGTGTTTTTATTCTAATCACTGGCTTTATGTTTTTATCTTTCTCATTTGGCTCTCGGTCACGCCATTTATTATTATAAAACGCGGATTTTTTCTTCTTTATTGCCTCTTCTCGCATCTCACCCAATTCTTCCTCAGTACAATAGCACTTGTAGGCTTTTCCATTCTCTAGAAGCTGCAATGCAATTTCTCTATGTCTGTTGATGTTAGCGCTCTGATATGCAATCTCGTCATCCCAGTTGAGCCCAAGCCATTTTATGCCCTCCAAGATATTTTGAAGTGCCGCGTCAGTAGACCTTTTGAGATCTGTATCTTCAATACGCAAAATGAGTTTACCGTTGTGTTTTTTTGCAAACAGCCAATTGTAAAGTAGAGTCCGGCAGCCTCCAATATGCAAATTACCTGTTGGCGAAGGTGCGAACCTTGTAGTAACCATTTCCTTCATAGTCCTTATTCCATTTGGGCTGATTGGTTTTAGTGATAGTTTCTGATAAGATTTACAAGGCAACCCTGTATTTTAATTCTATCTGATGAGTATATTTTTGTTTCGTAGCTTTTATTGGATGGCTCAAGTGCAATGCTATCGCCTTTTTTTCTAAATCTTTTAAGGGTTGCTTCTTCACCATCGACCAGCGCAACAATAATATCACCGTTTTGAGCGGTTTGGCATTTTTTTACAATCACTGTATCGCCGTCAAATATACCTGACTCAATCATTGAGTCACCCCTTATCTTAAGCGCATAGTGCTCATGATTTCCCAGCATACCTTTTGGTAGATGAATATTATCAATTTTTTCTTGGATCGCTGAAATAGGTGAGCCAGCTGCAATATTACCCATAATTGGTATCTCTACGAAGGTATCATTTATTGTTTCGTGTTTATCCAATGGAATTGTTGATTTATTATAATTAATATTGCTTTCAATATTATCAAATGGATGTTTTAGTATCTCTAGCGCTCTCGCTCTATTAGGAAGCCTTCTGATGTAGCCTCGCTCTTCGAGTGCATTAATCAATCTATGTATGCCTGATTTTGAATGTAGGTTAACGGCGACCTTCATTTCGTCATAAGAGGGGGAGATGCCATTTTCCGTGATTCGCTGGTGAATATATTTTAATAATTCAAATTGTTTCTCAGTAAGCATTATTTACTCCAATCCATTTGCACAAAACAAGAACATTTATACATGTTCTTTTTATGTTCTACAAGAGGAAAGTTAATAATTCTATAATTAAAAGTCAATTTTCAAGATTTGCACTATCTCACCTATTCTTTTCGAGGGTGCATTTGGTTCCCTAATTATAAATACATTTGATGAGCTCAGGACGCTCAATGATGAGGAGTCTTGCACCTTATGTGGCGTGACAAATCCATCTTTGAAAAAACCTCGGATAAAATCTTGCCTTTCATCATTCTCTTTCAAGCTAGTTTTTAGCTTTGCTTCTGTTATGTATAGATTTTCATCTTCAAAATTCATGAATTTGTTTATCATGGCTTTCAAGAAAAGCTGACAGCAAACGTGCGCTGATACGGGGTTACCGGGTAGGCCTAAAAAATGCGCCTCCCCCAAACGACCATATATAAGGGGTTTACCTGGCCTCATTGCAATTTTCCAAAATTTGAGCTGCAATTCCTTATGTATACTCTCTTTAACCAGGTCAAAATCGCCAACGCTTGCCCCACCAATTGTCACAATGATATCATGACTTGCAGCTTTTTTTATTTTTACGCGCAGAGATTTTACATTATCCTTGGCAATTCCAAAATCTGTTACATTTGCACCAAGCTGTTCTAAATAGGCTTTTATACCGTAATTATTTGCGCTGATTATTTTATTTTGAGCATCTTTTGAACCAGGTTCAACAAGTTCATCACCATTAGATATGATCGCTATTTTTGGTTTACGGTACACCACTAGTGTTGTGTGGTTCATAGAGGCAGCTAGGGATATGTGTTTGGGGGTTAATTTTGTTCCTTTTCTTATTAAAATATCATCAGTTTTGAAATCAAAACCCTTCTTTCTGATATTTTCATTTTTTTGTGGTATTTTTTTTAAAATTACATCACTTGCATTTGTTTCTGTATTTTCTTGAATTATTACAGTATCTGTCCCAGAAGGCATTACACTCCCAGTGTACACCTTGACAGCCTCTTCTTTTTTTACCTTTCTTGCAAAAGTTGTACCCGCTGGACTCTTGCCAATGACGGACAACTTATGATTTTCATTAATATGTGGACCATGCTTAAATGCATAACCATCCATGGCTGATAAATCAAATGGAGGTGACACTCTGCGGGCCGATAAATTTTCAGCAATAACATAGCCGCCAGCCCTCCCAAGAGGAATAGCTACTGTGCCCATCACATTAATCTCTTTAAGGCACCTGTCGATAGCATTTTCAAGTTTTAGCAAGTTCATCTTCTCTTGTATATTCCAGATTTACCACCAGATTTAAAATCTAACTTTATGTTTGTTATTGACGCTTTTTTATCGCGTGATTTTATCATGTCATAGATAGTAAGGCACGCGACAGAGCATGCCACCAAAGCCTCCATTTCAACACCCGTCTTTTGCGTTGTTTGGCTCTCACAGATCACATTAATGGAACTCATTTTGCTATCAACACTTATGTCAACCTTAATAAAATCTATATTTATATTATGGCAAAGTGGTATAAGCTCATGGGTTTTTTTTGATGCTATTATACCAGCAATCCGGGCGGTAGAGAATATATCGCCTTTTTCTACATTATCGTTTTTGATCAGCTCTAAGGTTTTCTTTGAGACATTCACACTACCGGATGCAATTGCAAC
>CENY01170602.1_pt1 | contig 14060 bp, 10 predicted proteins | sample 356181 | NCBI WGS metagenome assembly CENY01 (sample SAMEA2619840, study PRJEB7988) | marine metagenome | isolation source: saline water (ENVO:00002010), including
GTCCATTGGACGCGGGGGTTCAAATCCCTCTCTCGGCGCCACTAGAAACTCGGAACTTCTGTCGAATCACGAAGCACTACTAGACGTCCGCCAGGTCCGATTCTGACCTGTGGCTGTCCATTGAATTCTCCAATCTCGCCGTTGAGTATCGCTATCTCGTCACCCCTGTTTATTCCCGCAGCAGCGAGTGGGATGAACTGCCTGAATGCGACTACTCCTGCGGAGCCAGTTTGATCAATCAGAGTAACTGACCATCTGCTAACGCCTTCACCATCGGGGAAGGCGTTGATTGACCATACTCTCCCGACCGCATTTACCTTGGTCTCTATATCTACGATTGCTGCCTTTTCTGAATCGTTAGCAACGCTGACTGAAGAATTTTCATCTAGGTCCAGCACAACCTCTCCCTTCCACATCGAAGCCATAGCATTCTCGATTCTTACTCGGCTTCCATTTGTTATCGAGCGAGTCACATCTTTGGGCGCACCGTAGCGAGAAGGTTGAACCTTGGCTCGGTCATACCCTTCCTGCAGAGTAAATGTAAGTTCAACCGATCCATCCTCGGATAAGTTCGGACCGCGTAGACCTGAGACCTCGCCTACCACATTGACTCGCGTGACTATCTCACCCAGAGGGGTAATCGGCCAGCTATGTCCAAAACGATCTAATTTACGCTCCAGCGGTAGATCCAATTCATGGTCGCTACCCTCGCAAACTCCTCTTAAATCGCAGTGTGTGCAGCGGGCTCTAGGATCGGGGTCAATCGGTACTTCAGAGGGCACCCCTCCGTAATCGAAGTAGTGCAGAGGAGATGGTTCGGAGGGGCACTCGTCAATATCTGGATTTCTAGCGTGAATCTTCTGATATAATTCCGAGAGTTCTACTGAGAGTTTTTCCATCTCCCTCCCCGAGGGGCATTCGACTTCCTTGATTGTACCTGCTCCTAAGTACCAGATTTCTAGCGCTTCGACTTCCTGAACCCTATCATGAGTCTCCCACCAGAGCCAGCAGTAGAGGCGTAGTTGGTCGATATAGCCGGCTGAGCGGTCCCCTCTACCGATAGAAGCCTTGAGATCAATTATTCTGATTTGGCCAGTCCATTCATAGACCATGTCGTACTCACCTTGGAACCACTCATCCGGATGAGAGGTGGTCTGTTTCCACTGTCCCGCATCAGGGTCAACGAACCACGGCCTTGCCAACTCCCATGCCTCACTCCACAAAATGTCTCCAGACTTCTGTGCGGCAGGATGTGGTTGATTCCACTGGCGAGGAAAACCGTCGGGAGGAGGCCAGTGACCTCGCCCCTCTCCTGCTCTCCAAATCTCCAGTCCTGGGCCACCTCCTGCATTAAGGCAGGCCTCAACCTGATCGATGTGCATCCTCAGACCGACCCTGACCATCTCTCTGGCCTCATCTGAGTCGGCATCATCTACCGAGCCTTTTCTGTTAGGCAGGGACTCCCAGTCATCAACAGCCGCTTCCCAGCACCTGTCGAAATGTACCTCTGCACGTGCTTCAGCCCAACTGAGCAGTGAACTCCTATCTGTCGGCCATTGGTCTTGTGGTAACTCGATTGTAGCGGGACCTGGCCAAGCCAACTGATTGTCGTAGGCCGGTGAGCCATCGTCAAGTAATGGCGATTCCATCTCATCTTCAGCATTGGCATCAACAAGCACAGGAGAGTCACGAAGGACTCTGCAGATGCACTCCTCGACAGCATTACCACGGATTATCTGAGGAGGCAGGGGCGACTTCAGGCGCTCGATGTAGTTGTAGTACCACAGTCTGTTGCAGGAATTCCAAGTAATGACTTGTGATGCAGAGAGCCTACGGAAAGGATTGATTCCAACCGCTTCCGGATTGCCTTGTCTGACCGGCATGGAATGAAGTCCGAGTACAGGCCCTATGAACCCAACGAAGAATTCGCTATTCAATTGGTATCGTTCAGCCAGACCACGGTAACTTCCATCCTGTCGAAGGTAGGAGTTACTTCCACCATCGCTACGGGTGCATCTACCTCATCGGCTATCGATTCGGCAATTACTAGCGGTAGTTCGATTCGTCCCTCTTCGGAATCCCATAGCATAAATCTCTGTGGTAGGCCTGTGATTTCGGTAATTTCGTCTATCCATTCTGACTTATCCTCTGCAGAAGCATAGACTGCACCGAACATTAGCGTCGAGTCTTCAGTAAGAGTTTCATGAGGAGAAATAGTAGCTTCGCCTCTGCGCTCAAATCTTCTCCTCAACTGCCCTGCATCCTTGTACACTGCAGTGCAGAACTTTACGTGGAATCCATATGGCTCGCGGATTACTGAGTCAGTGGGGTCAGGTAGGCCATTGGCGGCATTGTTTACTCTATCCCTTAGCATCTGGGCTAACTGAGAAGATCCTTCTGCGCCAGCGGTAATCTCAGTTGACAAATTAAATCCCCTAAGCTCCATGTTGTCGTGGTTACCTACGGTAATCTCCAACTCATTCAGGTTGAGGAAGTTAATTCTGAACTCACGTAGATTCTCGAGCAGTTGCACCAACTCTGCCTCTTTATCTGGCTCGCAGGGTAGCTCCACGCCGGTCTCTATTCCAGCATCGCTACAGGCTGCAATCACATCCCTATATTCTTCCAAATTCAAATCCAGAAAGTGGAATCTAATCTCATCTAGTCCTGCCTCAGCAAATTCAGCAGCCCATTCTACCCTGAATGGGATACTTGTGTACATGTGAAGGTGGAAGGATGGGCCAAACTCAGCCTTGAGTGCCCGAATCCCCTCAAGCGTCCTCTCACGGGCCATCAGTGGGTCGCCACCAGTTATTCCGGCACCTGTGGCTCGCATGGCTCTAGCTTCCTCGATGACCTCATCGAAGTTCTCACAGCGTCGCTCGTTTGCGAACATGTGATCGATGTCACGACGAGTCTCAGAAAGCGGGCAGTAATCGCAGCGCCAGTGGCAGTTCCCGGTGATGAACAGGACCAATTTGCTTCCCATCTGGCACTGGATGCACCCTTCTGAATCGCCTTCCTCCGCGGCTTCTGGAAGGGAGTCTGTCTGTGAGAGAGGTAGCGAGACACTCATCCTGATACCTCCGCGGCCACTTCGATGAGCCAACGATGGAATCCTGTGTCTGTAGAAAGTTCAGGGTGGAAAGTGAGAGCGAGCCTATTACCGTGTCTGATTCCAACTACCTCTTCCTCATGGGTCGCAGCTATCAGTGCGGAGTCGTCAATCGAATCAAATCGGGGAGCACGGATGAATACGCCAGGGAATTTCCTGCCCAACATCTCAGAATAGACTTCGTCCTGAAAGGAATCGGACTGACTGCCGTAGGCATTGCGATCAATGCTAGCAGGAATAAGAGGTGCTCCTCCGTCTTGTGGGTCCGATAGCAGAATCGCGCCGGCACAGGTCCCAAGGACGGGGCGAGAGGAATCACTGCGAATCCAACCAAAGACGGCGGGAAGAAGTCCGGACGTCTCATGGTTTCCAGTCAGCCTCATGGTCGTGGATTCGCCTCCGGGAAGGACTAGTGCGTGTGGGTCTGCCTCTACAAGGTCTGATGCCATCCTCAACTCATGCAGACTGATTTCTATGCTACACTCGTCGGCTGCCCTTTGAAGGGCCGACATATGGACATGTCTGGCGCCCTGTAACATGACCAAACCTATGCGTAGCATGAGAGCGCGTCCGGCCACTCCAAAATTACTCTGTCGTGCCTCCGATGAACTGAAAGACCGGGGGCTAGGCGACGGATTGTGCAGCCAGAGGGTCGCATCCACAACTTCGGGGCCGGGCCCGCCGTACTACCGCACGAGGTGGTCGAAGAGGTCTCATCGGCTCTTCCCAACCTGTCAGGCAGTGGATTTGGTCTGATGGAGGTCTCACACCGCTCGGATACCTTCCAAGCGGTCATTGACTCATCTGTGGGAAGAGTAAGGAGTCTGCTTTCAGTACCAGATGACTACGAAGTCCTGCTCCTGCAAGGAGGGGCCTCGACCCAATTCTACATGACTGCTCTAAACCTCATCGGCAGCGGAGGAAAGGCCGACTTCCTAGTCTCAGGTACTTGGTCAAAGAAGGCACTGAAGGAAGCTAGTAGAGTAGGCGACTGCGTGGCAGCTTGGAATGGTTCTGAAGAGAATTTCAGATCCGTGCCTTCAGACGGAGACTACTCAATCAGGGACGATGCCACTTATGTCCATTACACCTCGAACAACACACTCTTCGGAACACAGTTCCACCATCTGCCAGACAGCGCAGGTAAACCGAGAGTGGTGGATGCAAGTTCTGACATCTGTGGCGTTCCCATCGATGTATCCGAGCATGATTTGATTTACGCTGGAGCCCAGAAGAATCTGGGGCCAAGTGGGGTAACTCTGGCAATACTGTCACCTTGGGCTCTGTCACGATGCCACGACGAGATACCGACCATGCTAGACTATCGAACCCATGCAGACAAGGGATCGATGTTCAACACGCCAAACACCTTCGGAATCTTCGTCCTAGATCGTGTGCTTGCTTGGGTGGAGCGAAATGGTGGCCTAGATGGAGCAATAGAGAGAAATCGCACCAAGGCTTCGCTGTTGTATGGTGAGTTGGATAGAAGTGACTTCTGGAGGCCGCATGCCCACGGAGGCTCTCGCTCGGTGATGAATGTCACATGGCGTCTGGCCAATACCGATCTTGAGGGGGCTTTTCTCAATGAGGCAATGGAATCCGGCCTAGGTGGCCTAAAGGGGCACCGAAGCGTTGGTGGGATTCGTGCCAGTATGTACAACGGCTGTCCGATAGAGAGTGTTGAGGCACTGGTGGGCTTCATGCGGGACTTCGAATCCCGTCACGGGTGAGGGCATCATGGATGCACGCAGAACTCTCGACATCCTCGATTTGACTCTACTGGATCACGATGCATCTGAATCTGACCTAGATGATCTCTGCAGGTTGGCCAACCTGCACCGTCCTGCCTCAGTATGTGTTTTCTCTCAGCATGTTTCCTATATCTCTGAAAGGCTAGAGGGCGTTGATATCAGTGCTGTGGCAGCAGGATTCCCGGTTGGTAGTAATGACCCTGAGCAGGTCGCTGGTGCAATCAGGCAGGCAGTGGATGCAGGGGCTGACGAGATAGACTGCGTACTCGAACCAAGCGGAGATGTCCCCGGTCGCGCAGAACAAGCTATGCTGATTGCGATGAGGGAGGCCTCTGCTGAGAAAGTTCTGAAGGTGATAATCGAGACTCCTCTACTGGACGAACGGACTATGCGCGCCTGCACACGACTGGTGCTGGCAGCAGGTGCGGACTTCGTGAAGACCTGTACTGGCAAGCGTGGTGGGTGCAGTGACGAGGCTGCCCGAATCCTCGCTTTCGAGGTAATGAGGCATGGGGTCACCATGGGTAGTCGGACAGGCGTAAAGTTGTCAGGAGGGATAGGTACTCTGGAAGACGTAGAGAGACTGGTTGGAATAGTGCATTCTGAGGATCCTTCTATACAAGGCCCAGGTAGATTGAGGATAGGGGCTTCTTCTCTACTGGACGAATTAGTCTAGATGGTGGACTCGGCAGGAATTGAACCTGCGATCTTCGCCGTGTGAAGGCGACGTCATAACCCCTAGACCACGAGCCCTCTAATCTCCTGAATCTGAATCTGGCAATAAGCGTGATGAATCACATTGAGAGCAGAACTCCCGCCGGAATCAAAAGTCGGCGCTAATTCCGCGTTTCATGAACGCAGGTCTTGACTTCGAGGTCCTGCGACAGAAAGACACTTGGCGAGCATTCGGTGTCGGAGTCGTCCTCTTCTGCATAATCGGGTATTCATCTCTGACGTTATTCGGACTCTCAGCATCCGCTTATGGGGTTTCTGACGAAGTAATTCCGGTTCCTGACTTCGAGGTTGCAACGATGAACAGGACAGGAATTGATGATGCCGTCACAGATGAGAATGGGATGGTCAGGCTGTCCGATTTGCAAGACAACGTGGTTGTGATTGATTTCATGGCAGTAGATTGTGCTAATTGCCATTATGTACAGACTCATATCCAACATAATCTGGATGACTGGAGGGCCCTCGAAGGACCGCATGATGTGATTGTAATTTCAATTGCCACATGGTACGGATACGAATCATTTGACCGCATTAATAGGACATTTGGCGATACAGATTCGGAAAAGCACATGTCTTGGCCGGTGGCAAATGGTGGGACGGATGTTGTAATCCTAGAAAATGGAAGTAGAGGAGATTTAGCAGAATACTACTCGGCTTTTGACTTACCCATAGTAATCGTAGTTGATCATGAAGGATATGTCGTTGCCAAAGAGAGTACGGGTACACCTTTGGATGGTTGGACTTCATTTGATTCGGCGATTGTGAGTGCTAATGCTGGAGAGGCAGAAAATCTACGCTTCGGCATAGAGAAGGCAGACCGTTCACTCACGGGCGTCTTCGTAATCGGCCTCTTCCTAGGGATTCTGGTCTACTTCTCCCCCTGTGCCTTCCCCGTACTCCCTTCATTCATCACCTACTACCTCAACCTCGGAATGAGAGAGGATGAACTGCGAGAGGCGGGTAAACTCATCGGCAGTATGCCTAAACCAATCGAGGTTGGTGGATACGCTGCTCTTGGTCAATTGACGTTTTTCGGAGTGGTCGGTGCCATCATCTTCGGACTTGATGGAATCATCAACCTCTCTGGAGTTCTGCACGATATCGCGTTATTGATTGCATGGATACTTCTGATTCTAGGTGGCCTAATGCTGCTAGGATGGACTTCTCACCTACTGAACTGGGTTCAAAGGGTGCTGGATCGCTATCAGACTACTGAGACTGACGAACAATTTACCCCTAGACGAAACATGTTCCTTTGGGGCATCGGCTACAGTGCTGCTTCAGTAGACTGTACGGCGGCAGCAGTTTTCCCATTCGTGGCTTGGCTAGCAGTCGTAGGAGATGGTGCATTCGTATTCGGCATGGCAGGGCTCATTCTCTCGGTAACACTACTCATGGTAGCAGTTACCGCTCTGGTGGGCATGGGTAGGCAATCGATGCTTGACTTCCTGCGTCGGTCAACCGGGATAGTCAAGGCGACCGGAGCTTGGATGATGATGTTCGCAGGATTGGGCCTACTGGTTTACCTGACTCAACCCGAGAGAGTTGTTGGATTGCTCTAGTACTCATTGGCGCTGCATAGAGTCGTATGCGATCATATTGAGGAGGATTTCTCCGAAGTCCCTTGAATATGCGCAAATCCTGCGAATAGACTCAGATATCCTATCCTCAAACAGAAGACGGGATGCTTTCCTACGACCGGACCAAAGGCCTTCCTCGTGCTCTTTAAGGGCCAATTGGGCAGCCTTCAATGAGTCTCGAGCTTTCTCTATCTGGTAGGAATCATGCGTCCTGAGGTTAATCATCAGCGACTTCAACGCATCCATCCAGACCGGCAGTAGAGAGAGAGGGTGTTCGTCCGACTTCAAGCGCGGCCGAGGATTGGTCTCCAGAGTCAGGCGGGCCATCTCGTGAGCGTGGTCCATCATCCTCTCAAGTGATCTTGCCAGATTGGCGTGCTCGACGCCTTCTTTTCTGCCTAATCCAAGAGATCTGGCAACTTGCTGCGAATCCAGCATTGTTCCAACTTGTCTCTCAATCAGGTAATGCAGGCCATCAACCTCTCTCTCGCGCTCCTCGAAGTCGGAAATCAACTCTTCATTGGCCCCGATTAGGACTTCAAACGTGTCCCGAACTAGAGAGGACAATAATAGGTACATTCTGTTCAGACTTGCATGTAGAGGCAGTTCGCCCGCATTCAGGAGGCTGATTAGATTCACGCTTCTATCTGATTGCTGACCAATCTCAAAACCACGAGTAGAGCGCAGGAACCTGCGTATCTCGCTACGAGTCTCTCTACTGAATAGGTTCTCGCTGTGAGCCGCTATCTCCTGTGCTCCCGATAAGTAAGCCCCCATCAGATGATCGTACAGCGCACCTTCGGGAATCCCATTCAGATCCAACTCTACAAGGGTCTTCGCCTCCTCAGGAACGTCCAATGGAGTTAGCGAGAGTTCCCCGGTTGGCCTCCATTCCACGCGGATCGCATCTCTAGCGGAGAGGCTGTTAGACAGAATCCATGGTTTGGGCAGGCTCATCGTGTATGTCGAACCGCCGGTAAGTTGTAGTTTCCGAACGTCTTGCTCACCTGGCCCTATGGGCATAAATCGGCGATTCTAATTATTACTATATAGATTACGCAACTACTCCATCAAGTACCCCAGAGGATGGGGGAGGCCGTATGGAACCCATAATGACCCTAGTTCTGATCCTTTCACTCGTAGTTTGTGCCTACATGGCATGGAACATCGGTGCCAACGATGTTGCTAATGCGATGGGAACTTCTGTTGGTTCTCGTGCTTTGACATTGAAGCAAGCTGTGATAGTTGCAGCTGTATTCGAATTCGCTGGAGCGTTCTTCGCAGGAGATGCGGTTACCGATACAGTTCGCAAGGGCATTCTCTCTGTCGACTTTGAGACTGTTACCAATGCATTCGCTAACGATCTGATGTATGCATTCATTGCTGCGATGATGGCAGCTGCAGTTTGGCTCACCATTGCTACCAGACTAGGACTTCCTGTCTCCACTACTCACAGTATCATTGGCGGTATTGTCGGAGCGGGGCTTGTTCTGGAGGTGCAACACAGCACTTCACTGATTGATTGGGAAGTAGTTCGCAAGGTCGTCATGTCTTGGGTTGCGAGCCCTCTGATGGGAGGTCTGCTCGCTTTCTTCACATTCTACGTTGTTAGAGGATCGATTCTCGAGGCCGAGAATCCTATTGAGAGATCGAAGTGGTTGGCTCCGATTCTTGCAATACCTACTTTCTTCGTCCTCGGAATCGCACTTCAGTTCAAGGCACTGAAGGGCTTCTTCTCCCGGGCCGAGAGTAATGGCTGGATTGAGAATAAGTATGACTGGTTGCCGGTCAAAGAGAATGGTAGTTGGGACCCGATGGCCGAAAACGCCTGGATTCCGATGAATAGTATCGTGCTAGCTTTGATTATCGCGATTATCTCCTCTGGAATTCTAGCATACGTACTCAGGAATTACGAGTTCAAGGGAGAGCAGGAAGGTTTTCATGGAGTCGAGCGAATCTTCGTCTGGCTGCAAGTAATTACTGCAGCTTATGTCGCCTTCGCGCATGGGGCAAATGACCGTTCCAATGCAATCGGCCCAATGGCAGCCGTATACCAGATTATATCCAGCGGAGGAGAGTTGGCGGCCAAGGCAGATGTTCCTACTTGGCTAGTTCTGCTTGGAAGCGCTGGCATAGCAATCGGAGTAATGACATGGGGCTACAGAGTCATGGACACTATTGGTCACAAGATTACTGACATTACTCCGACTCGGGGTTTCGCAGCAGAATTCGGGGCTGCGACTACGATTCTGATCTTCTCTATGCCGTTCCTAGCCGTTCCCGTATCGACTACTCACACTTTGGTAGGTTCAGTAGTCGGAGTCGGATTGGCAGGCGGGGCGAAGAATGTCGATTTCAGAGTGTTCGGCAAAATCGTGGCATCATGGGTAGCTAGCCTACCTGCAGCAGGATTCGGTTCCATTGTGATATATGTGGCAAGCGGGTCTGATCCACTCAACCTGCTCGTCATCATACCCATCGCCTTCCTGATGGTGGGTTATGTGTTGTGGACTACTAGGGACAGCGAAGTCTTCGTTGAGGATGCTCTGGCAGATGTGGGAAGCGATACTGAGAAGGGTGCGCCAACCTACTTCGAGCTCTTTCACACTCACGCTGAGGCAGTGGAGGAGACAGTCAACCACATGTTGGATGCTGTGAATGCGGCAGCAGAGGGTGAGGATGCCAGCGCTGCAATCGAGGCGACCAACGAAGCGGAGTTGAGGGCTGACAACATCAAGAACGATCTCAGAGCGACGGTTGGTGCTGGAAAGTGGAATTTCCTGACGAGTCCGGATGAATTCTTCCACATGCTAGCTCGCCAAGACCGGATTGCAGACTATGCGCAGAATGTCGCCGAGCAGTTATCATTCAGGCCGCTGTATGACAACTCTGAGGCGAGAGAACTGCTCAAGGAGATGGCAGGGGCTGTCGCCAATACTGCTGCGATATACGAAGATACAGTAGCGGAGCTACGTGACCTGACCATGTCTGGCTATACCAGAGCTGGTCGTGAGAGGCTTGGTGAACTAATTGACCGAGTCAATCTAGCTGAACACGAGGCCGACTTGGTCGAGAGTCGTGCTGCTGGATTTGTCTTCAGCACTGGCGAGGAGGACGCGTTGGCAGCAGTACACATGTACAGAGTACTACAGAGGCTTGACGACGTGGCCAATGCATGCGAGAGTGCTGCTAACGGGTATCTCTCACTCGTGCACAACTAATCAGGCCCAGCCCACTTCCTCGGCAATCTCTCCGGGAGAGTGACGCTCGGGCAAGGCTAGGGCATACTCGAACAACCTCCAAGCGAGTGTGGCAACAATTAGACCAGTGGCTAAGTCGAATAAGTAATGCTGCTTGGTAGTTAGAATGCTGATGCAAAGTAGTACATACTCAATCCACAAGATTCCTAGGAACGCTCTCGCGAGTGGGTTCTCTCCGTGTTCGCGACTCACCCAGCGCGTAATCATCCTAGCTAGAAGATAGGAGTGGACAATGTGCAGACTTGGCCAAGCATTCCAGGGGTTGTCTGAGAAGTGAATGAATCCGTACAATGCCGATTCAAATCCATTGAGTGGCTCGTCGGACCAGTGCTCATCCAACTGCCAGCGTAGGTCAATCTCAGCGGGCAGAATTAGGAATATAGCGACGCAAAACAAGGTTATCAGAATGAGTCCCTGCATAGCAAGTAGCAGTTCCATCCTTCCTCGGTCGTCTCGGGGAGAAAGGACAAGGGTTGCTGGATAGAACAAGTAGAGGGCAGTATACGGTATAATCATCCAGTTGATTACTGGGATATCTCTGTCTAGAGCAATCTCTGGATCCCAAACCGTGCTGAGATAGTATTCAGCGATGTTGTTGGATGCGAAATAGGGTACTGCAATGCATATCAGGCCCACTAGAAACATCTCAAGAGGGAACCAATAACCTCCCATTTTCTCTCGGCGTGACCAACTGGAACTCCATGCTTTCCAAGGCATCACCAATGCATGAATCCTCGAAGGGTGCGGGCCGAACACGGCCTTGGCGTACCAACTAGGCAAATGAATCAAGCGGAGGCATCGGGCAAGACTTTGGAGCCAACAATAGTCACGATTGCAGAGCCGATTACTGCTGACAGGAAGACATTGAGATTCGCTAGACCGAATTCGTTTGTAGGAGATCTCAGATAGCCGATTCCAGTAGAAAGATCTGTTGTAACTAGTCCGTAAACCACTACTGAAAGTAGACCTGCGACGGCTCCAGCAAGCGCGGCGTTTGGTTGCGTTTTATCCCATAGGAGGAGGAAGACGGGGGCTACAGTGGCCGCCGCTAGCAGGTCGGCGAACAAGAATAACTCGAATACACTGGAGGCTTGTAGGTTCACAGCCAGATAAACTGCCACCGGCATTAGAAGAAGAGTTGCCATGCGGGCCTGACGAAGATTCATACTCCCATTGGATATGTCTCTGGATATCGATGCGACTATCGCGTTTTGTAGAGTATCGGTGCTAGAACAGACAAGTGCTATGGTCAGGACAACGAATATCAGCACTAGTAGTGCAGAAGGATGCGGAATAGAATGGAAGAAGGCAGTTGATGGGTCAGTCAAGGGACCTTGGCCTGCAGCGACCGTTCCCATGAATCCCATCAGCATCATGAGGGGGAAGACAAGTGCGGCTGCTAGCCAGGCCCCTTTGCGAAGTGACTCCTCGTCCTTGGATGCCCAGTTGCGCTGCCAGTTGCCCTGAGAGAACATCTCAGCAGCTGTAATTGCGATGACAAGAGCTAGTCCAGACTGGAAGCTTGAGGAATCTATGTGAGTTATGCTACCTCCTGGACCTGAGTTACCAGATGTCTTAGCATTGGAGATTATTTCCCCTAAGTCACTTGCGAAAATCATTACCAAAACAATGACCAACATCGATATGATAGCCCAAGCCTGCCATCTGTCAGTCTGCAGTGAAGCAGGAAGTCCCCCATATGCAGTATATGCTGCTGTGAAGACTGCGACCGGTAAGATTGCTAGCAATGGAGGATAGTTGAACAGATAATCCATTGCCTTTCCTATGGCTGTGAATTCTGCAAAGAGGAAAGTGAACATGTACAGGATGGATATCAGACCTACATACACCTGCATTGGCCTGCCAACTCTTGAACGCACATAGTCTGCAAGTGTCACTCCTGTGGGGAGTCTTCTTCGTATCATCGGACCAAGATACGCGAGTAAAATGAATGGTATGGTGGCTGAGAGTGCATATCCCAATACATCGAAGAAGCCTCCGTAATAGCCCACCTCTGGAGGGCCGAAAAGTAGCCATATTCCCATTCCTGATGCGAACAGACTGAGGCCTATTCTGAGGGATCCCTGAGTCCCTCTAGCAGAGATGTAGGTGTCTTCGTCTAATTCCTTACCCTTGGCGGCCCTGTAAGCGACCCAAGCAAAGAATACGAGTGTTGCAAACATCAGGAACAAGGACAGGATAATCAAATCCGCATTGGGATTTGGGCAAGCTGCCATGCCGGGTTCTAAATCGAGAACGCAGCCTTGCCTCAGAGGAATAAACGTCATCGAGCATCATCCATGAATGGGTAAGTCCAGTCCTGAGGGATATCAATTGCTCGCTTTATTGAGCGGGGACTAATCCATCGCAGCAGATTTAGAGGACCTCCTGCCTTGTCATTAGTGCCACTAGCCCTAGCCCCTCCGAATGGCTGCTGAGCGACCACTGCCCCGGTGGGTTTGTCGTTGATGTAGAAGTTCCCAGCTGTGAATCTTAATGCCTCATAGGCCGTTTTGATATCCTTCTCATTGGATGCGAAGATGCTGCCTGTAAGGGCATATGGTGAGGCCTCGTCACACATCTCTAGAACAGCTTCGAAGTCATCATCCTCGTAGACATATACGGTCAGGACCGGTCCAAAAATCTCCTCTACCATGGTCTCCGAGGTCGGATTGGTGGTGACGATGATTGTTGGCTCAATGAACCAGCCCTCGCTGTCGTCAAAGCCGCCTCCAACTATGACTTGGCAGCAGTCGCGCGCCTGAGCTCGCTCGATGTACCCGGTAATCTTGTCGAAGGCCCTTTGGTCTATCACGGCGGTCATGAAGTTGGTAAAGTCCCGGGCATCACCCATCTTGATCTTACCAATCTCGGCACAAAGGGCATCCGAGATGGTATTCCATACTGACTGCGGAATATAGGCCCGGCTGGCAGCCGAACATTTCTGGCCTTGATACTCGAAAGAGCCCCTTAATAGAGCCACGAGCAGCCCTTGGCTGTCACAATCGGGATGGGCGACGACGAAGTCCTTACCACCAGTCTCACCCACAATTCGTGGATAGGAGCGTAGATTTGGCAAGGCGAGACCTATCTCTTGCCACAGGCCTTGGAAGGTTGCGGTGGATCCAGTAAAATGCAGGCCTGCGAAGTCCGGGTTGGCGAGTGCCACCTCGGTAATCTCAGCACCCGATCCAGGAAGGAAGTTGATGACTCCTGGAGGCAGTCCTGCCTCCATCATCAGTTGCATCAGAACATAGTTGGAGTGGTACGAATTTCGGCTAGGCTTCCAAACGCTGGTGCAACCCACAATAGCTGGAGCGCTAGGGAGATTCGCCGCTATGCTGGTGAAATTGAACGGTGTGATGGCCAGAACAAATCCCTCAAGTGGCCTGATTTCTGTAGAATTCTCTACACCCTCAGGGGAGACGAGAGGCTGGAAGTCATCGTGGAAGCCACGGGCATAGTGGCAGTTGAACCTCCAGAAGTCGATTAACTCGCAGGCCGCGTCAATCTCTGCTTGGAAGACAGTCTTGGACTGGTTGAGCATGGTAGAAGCGTTCACTCGCATCCTCCATTCACCGGCAAGTAAGTCAGCGCAGCGCTCGAAGATTGCGCAACG
>CENY01150276.1_pt1 | contig 14032 bp, 19 predicted proteins | sample 356181 | NCBI WGS metagenome assembly CENY01 (sample SAMEA2619840, study PRJEB7988) | marine metagenome | isolation source: saline water (ENVO:00002010), including
TTGTAAAAAATATATGCTTAGTCTAAAAATGCCTAAACTAAAATTGAGGGAGTTTTTCAATGAACCCACCCAGGCATTGATTCTCCCTCAACCTCGTCAATGAAATACATTAAAAAAACCAAATCAAACCTGCTTCCCTTTTTGATTGTTGTTATTGCTGCCTTGGCCATACTTCCAAAAGCAACAAAAATACAAAACCCTAAAGAATCAAGTACAAGCCCAAAAACAAATGAAAAACCTGTTTACCTTGAGCTTGGAGACCCTGAATTGCAAGAAGAAGTGAAGTCAGAAGATACAGTTTTCAATGACCAACCTGATGAAAAGAAGGATGATGATTTCGATATACATGTTGTTAAATCTGGAGAAAACCTAACATCAATAGCGAGAGACTGGGGTGTCACAATAAAATCAATAATCGAATTAAATGAAATAAAGAATCCAGACAAACTAAAACTTGGAGAGGAGTTGAAGATACCGCTCAGAGATCAGTGGAATTCTGATTATCCAGAAGATGATGGTTTATACAGGATAAAAAAAGGTGACACGTTAGAAGGTATAGCAAAATTTCTAAATACAACAATTGATGTTCTACAGGATTTAAACCCAGGTATAGATCCTGCAAAATTAAAAATTGGAACAATGATTAACGTTCCTAAAGAAACAAAATGAGAGCAGCTTTGAGGCTAGCCAGCATCATCAAATTGATTCAAAATTTCATACAAAACAGCACTTGCACACAAAGCAACATTTAAACTATTCGTTATACCTCTTACCGGCAGTTCAATAACTTCATCATTATTTTCAATAAAACAATCACTTACACCTTTTATCTCATGTCCAAAAACAAGCAATAGATTATATTTTTTTAATTTAACCGGCCATTTACTTGAGCCTTTAGCCTGTTCATAACAAATAATATGCAAACCTTTCCTCTTAGCCTCATTCAAAGCATCTAAAGCCTTGTCAAAATGCTTCCAGGGAACTGTTTCAACACTGCCTCCTACACCTGTTTTATTAATTTGATTTGTAGCATGCTCTGTGAACCCAGGATAAGGAGTTATCCCACACATCCACACCTCTTTAACATTAACACAATCAGCTAAGCGGAAAATCAAACCAACATTTCTTGCACTTCTAACATTATCTAAAAGGATTGTTACTGAAATTTTCTTTTCATTCCTTTCTTTTTCTGTTGGCCTTGAGATTATTAGATCTGATGTTGATTTTCTTTTTACCTTAGCCATCAATATCCAACATACGAACTATAGCCTTCTTGGCTTTGCTCTTTAGAGGCTCTTCGACTTTCACCTCATGTTTCTCGTCTCTTAAAGACAGATAAAGTTTTTCTAGCGTAACCATTTTCATATATTGACAAACCATACTGTCTGACGCAGGTATAAATTCTTTTTTTGGCAAAGATTTTTTCAAAGGATGCAAGATGCCAGTTTCTGTAGCCACAACAAATGTTTCAGCATTGCTTTTTTCTGCATGCTTAACCATTCCTGCTGTAGAAAGAATATGTGGTTTTTTTTCAAGCTTGCCCACTGAGCCTAGATACATACACGAGGTTGAACATCCACATTCAGGATGTATCAAGAAATCAGCATCAGAGTGAACTTTCATCAAATCTTGAATTCTCTCTGGGGGAAGCGAAGCATGGACATGACATTCACCAGGCCATATATGCATTTTTCTTCCAGTTACCTCCTGTACCCAAGCTCCCAAGAACATATCTGGCAAAAACAAGATGTCTTTATCTTCTGGTATCGATCTGACAACATTTAAAGCATTTCCAGAAGTGCAACAATAATCACTTTCCGCCTTAACCTCAGCAGACGTATTTACATAACTAACAACAATAGCGCCTGGATGTTCTTTTTTCCATTCTTTTAACTGACTGCCTGTTATTGTTTCCGAAAGAGAACACCCTGCATTTAAATCAGGACATAGTATTCTTTGCCTTCTCTTAGCAAGAACACTAGCTGTTTCAGCCATGAAATGAACAGCGCAAAAAACAATCAACTCGTTATCTGTTTCAGCTGATTTTCTAGACAAGCCAAGAGAGTCCCCAACATAATCAGCTAAATCTTGAATTTCACCTTTGACATAATTATGTGCAAGGATTAAAGCATTCTTTTCATTTTTTAGACGCTTAATTTCACTTATTAATTCTTTACGATCCATGAAGAGGATATTTTAAAATAAGTTTTGATGGAATTAATAGATTGGGTAATAATTATATTTAGTGGCATCTTTTCACTATTAAGCTTTTTTCCAATAATACCGTGTATTGAACTTTTATTATTTATGACATTCTTAGCATGGACAAATAGTGACAAATCCAATGGTTTTTTGCCTTTGATAATAGGGGTTACAGTATGGATTTTAAATAGTGTTATTGAACACATGATAAGGACAGGTGTTTTAAAGAAATACAAATCATCAAAGGGCACTCCTTGGGCATGCTTAGCTGGAATAATCCTATTTGCTGCAATCATTCCACCTTGGGGTATTTTTATAGGGGCATTCTTGGGTTCATTCTTGTGGGAAATGAAAGCTCACGGGTCAAAAGACAAAAGTTTAAAAGTTGCAAAAGGAGCCTTGCTGGGAGTCTTAGCAAGCGGTTTTGGCAGATTTATTTTTTCTTTAGTCTACTTAGCGCAAATAGTTCTAATAACGTTTAAGTAGCATTGAAATATCAAAATCTTTGCTTGGATTGGTCACAGACCCAGCAGATACAAAATCAGGCTTCAAAAGACAATATGAATCAAGGTTTGATAAATTTATCCCTCCAGACAGTTCTACATCTTTATTTTTTTCCTTTGCAAGCTTTATCCCTTCACTTATCTCTTCGTACTTCCAGTTATCAAAAATAACTCTGTCAAAATTTAATTTGCAAATTTCCTGAAGCTGCTTCATGTTTTCAACCTCAACAACAACAGTTTTAAATTTATTATTTTTTTGTATTTTTTGAATTGCAGATTTTAAATCCTTGAAAAAAATCAAATGATTCTCCTTTATTAAAACCTCATCTGCTAGATTAAATCGATGATTTCCTCCCCCTCCAATAAATACAGAATACTTATCGAAATAACGATTGCCAGGCGCAGTTTTACGTGTATCTAGAAGCTTTACCTTGTAGGGATCCATAATCCTCTTCCAATTCTTAACTTCAGTACATATTGATGAGCATCTAGCAATTAAATTTAAAACAATTCGTTCAATTTTCAGAGCATCAGGAGCACTTGTAACAAATGAAAAAAACATATCATTTTTTGAAACGGGATCACCATCCTTAACCTCATGAACAATACTGCAATCAAGATTAAGGTAATTGAAAAAAGATTTAACAATCGAAATGCCTGAAACAAAACCGTCTGTTCTAGATGTAATTTCAGAGACAGATTTTTCATTTATTTCTAAATAATCAGTAGTAACATCTTGAAAGATTTTATCTTCTGCTATTAAATTATCAAAAGAAATTTGTATTTCGCTCTTAAAGCTTGAAAAAAAATCAACCATCAATATCCTCCATAAGCTTTGAAATATAAGCTCTTGAGTCAATAGCGGGATGGGGCAGTGTTAACCTTTTTGAGACTATTTTAAAATCATCAAAAATTATTAAATCAATATCTATTATGCGAGGGCCTTTTTTTGGCACGTCAACTCTGTCTCTTCCCATTTTGTTTTCGGTAATCTCTATTAGGTCAATAATGCTCAAAGGGTTTAAGAAACTTTTAATTTTTACCATCTGGTTCAAAAAATTATCTTGATTTCTTACAGGTCCACATGGCTCCGTCTCTAGAATTTTTGAAATTTTTACAACCTTGGTTCTTGGCCATTTTTTAATTTCCTTTATTGCGTTTTGTAAATGAAGCTCACAATTGCCAATATTTGAGCCTATACATAAATAAGCTACGTGTAGAGGGGGAATTTTTGACAAAGTTCAAGTACCTCATTTTTAATTTTTTCAGGATCAGCCTTCTCTTTCAAAACCTTAACTATAAAATCAGAAATATCTTTCATTTCTGCTTCCCGCATTCCTCTTGTTGTAACTGCTGGGGTCCCAATTCTCACACCACTAGTTACAAAAGGACTTTGAGGGTCGTTAGGGATTGTATTTTTATTAACAGTTATACCTGCGTCCCCAAGCAAAGCCTCAGCTTCTTTTCCTGTAAGTTTCCAATTTCTCAGATCACACGAAAATAAATGATTATCAGTCCCTCCAGAAACTATCCTCAAGCCATTTTCTGATAAGCAATGAGAAAGACATTTTGCATTTTTTAAAACTTGATTTATATACTCTTTAAAAGAAGGTTTTGCTGCTTCCCCGAAAGCAACAGCCTTAGCTGCAATAACATGCATCAATGGTCCACCTTGCATCCCTGGAAAAACGGCTTTATCAATTTTTTCAGAAATATCACGATCTGAACTTAAAATCATCCCACCCCTTGGACCCCTTAGTGTTTTATGTGTTGTGGTTGTAGCAATGTGACAATGAGGAAAGGGGGAGGGGTGTTTGGCGGCTGCGACAATTCCAGAAATATGAGCAATATCCCCCAAAAGATAAGCACCTACCTGGTCTGCAATATCTCTAAAAGAAGAAAAATCAATTTTTCTTGAATAATTACTGTATCCACAAATTATCAATTTTGGCTTTACCTCAAAAGCAACTTTTTTAACTTTGTCAAAATCAATAAGTTCTGTTTTTTCATTCAATGAATAATTCGAGATTTTAAAAATTTTACCAACCTGGGTTACAAAATGCCCATGCGAAAGGTGACCACCATCAGAAAGAGATAGCGATAATATTGTGTCTCCTGGTTCAAGCAAGGCTGAATAAACTGCTTGATTTGCCTGTGAGCCAGAATGAGGTTGAACATTTGCATAAGAGCAATTAAATATACTTTTAGCTCTTGCTATTGCTAAATTTTCAACCTTATCGACCTCTTCGCAACCGCCGTAATATCTTTTTGAAGGATACCCTTCGGCATATTTATTTGTAAGAGGGCTTCCTTGAGCAAGCATTACATTTTTACTTGCAACATTTTCACTTGCAATAAGCTCTAAACCTTCTTCTAGTCTAGATATTTCTGAATGTACTATATTTTCAACCTCTTTGTCTTCACCAAAAAAATAACTCATAATCTCATCAACACTCCAGTAATCAAATCCAATAAATAAAAAGCAATAATAGGGGAAAAGTCTATACCTCCCATTCTTGGGAAGATAGGCCTAACAAATCTTAAAATTGGCTCAGTTACATCAGCAATCCAAAAAAAATACTGACTTCTCCAGTCAACACTAAACCAACTCAAAAGAATCCTTGCAAATAAAACCAATTTGTAAAATTGTATAAATCCGATAACAACCACCATAACTAAACTATTTTCCCTTTGACTCTAAACTCTGTTATTTTAGCGTTTTTTATAAATTTCCTGAAAGCCATTCGTCCCATAAAACCTTTAATTCAGAAAGTGACAGCCTGGTAAGCAGTTGCTCGAACAGAAAGTCAGGTTTTTCATCAGTAATGTCATACTCTAAAAACTGCATGCTTAAGCCAACTCCAGATCTTGAACGAATGCCAGAAATATCAACTATTATCTTTTCCCCAACCACAGGTAAATTTTGATGATTAATCATAAATATTAAACTTTTACCGTTATTTTTCAATATCAACCTTCCAGCATTTGAAACTTTCTTTTTTGGTGAAATTGAACCATCTTTTCTATGTATCCTATAGACAAGACCATCAAAAACAGACCATTCATCCAGAGGTATGCTAAATTCAACATATGCAATATGCTCTCGAGGCAAATTCCCTGGAGGAGGTATTATTTCAATAATTTTAGGAATTTCATTTTGAGCTTTTGAGTCAGCAATATAAACAACAAAAGCATAGAGTGAAATGATAGACAATATTGTAAGAAGGAACTTTCCAAAAAAAGATCCAAATGAAAACTCGCCAGGAACATGCCTGGTTAAATTTTTATCAAACCGCTGGTTAAGCATCTTCAATAAGCCTTAATTGAATTCTGAAAGTTGAACTTACATTAAAAGGCTCTAAAAGATAATCAAAAACCATCTCTGTTTTTTTTATCTTTTCGTTCTCATAGGTATAAAAAACATCAAATGTTAAACTTTTTTTAGTCGGTATCAACCCTTTGCTATTTTCTATTTTTAAATCTCCAGCTAAGACAACACCTTTCTTTTCTTTTTTAGGGATATACCTTAGTTGCCAATCATGCTTAACGTCATCCTTTGTGAAATTGCCTTCATATAAATTTTCTTTCATTTCTTGAACCTTGTCGTAAGGATAAAGTTGGTATGGCCCAAAACCTAAATACCTTGGAAGTGTAGGTGTTTTTTTGTCAAGGTTGATTTTTATCTCAGGAAGACAGACCTCTTTCAAAAGATCAATCTGAATTTCGTTAAATTTAGAATCTTTATTTCTAGGCTGACAGATAATACTAACCTCAACAGTGCTATCGTCATTCTCCTCAATAACACTCAGGTAATAAACTACCTTGGACTCAACCTCTTGTTTAGACTCGTAAAAAACTTTATCACGAAACAAAACGCCTTCATAAGTATAAACTTTTCCAACTGTTAACCAATCTAGAAAAAATAAAAAATAAATCAATCAATTACCCCAATGAAATTTTTCTTTTACGACTGTCCAGAAATCTGAAGATTGCTGACTTCTTATTAGCTTAAAAAACAAATCACTTATTCTCACTTCCAATGATTCAAGGTTTGAAAAATCAACTGCATGTTGTCCATCTACAGAAAGTGAATATTTTTTTGACTTTATTGCTGATATAAGAACTTTTTTATTTGATATAACCATTGGCCTAACTCCAATAAGATGAGCACAAATAGGAGTTAAAAGCATGCATGACATCTCTGGATCAACAACAGGACCACCTGCAGAAAGATTGTATGCTGTAGATCCAGTGGAAGTAGACACAACAAGACCATCTCCTTTATACTTCAAGACAGATTGGTCTATTTGAATCTCAAAAGGAGAAACTGAAGAGTGCCCATGATGGGAAACAACCAAATCATTCACAGATAAAAAACATTTTTCTTTAATTAAACCTTCAAGCAAAGGTCTCTTTTCAAGGATAAAGTTTCCTTCAATTACAGACTTGAAAGTTTCTCTAAAGCCATCAACATCAGTGCTTGTCAAAAAGCCAAAAGAGCCTACAGAGACGCCTAATATAGGAACTTGGTTAATGGCAGACATTCGCCCAGCATTTAAAATAGTACCATCGCCTCCTAAAACAATTAGTAAATCAAGATCTTCTTCAAGATATTTCTTCTTTTGAACATACATTCCTTTTTGTTCAGCATCTTCATTTAATATTATGGGGTTTACTGAAAAATATTTTAAATCTTTTATTATTTTGGGCAAAAAGGAATCAACCCTTTTATCAACCGGGTTCACCCTTAATCCTATTTTTTTCATCAACCTATGCTGGCTGGAACTTGATAACCTCTACAGGACATGCATCAGCAGCATCAACAATATCTTGAACGAGTTCTAAATTTGGATCATCACGAATAACACAACTCTCTTCCTGAACATCAAAAACATCAGGGCATATCTCTTCACAAGCATTGCAAACAATACAGCCTGGTGCAATCCAAACCTTTCCAATTTTTAAATTTGACAAATCTATTTCTGTCTCTTCCTCAACAATCTCCTCAACACCAAAACCGAAAAGCTTTGAAACTGATTGTGGAATACTGCCCATAAAACCAGGTTCAGGTTTTATAAATTTTGTTTTAATCAAATCTATATACCACCACCATCTTTCAAAAGGTACATCAGCTCTAGGCAAGTTAACAAAATCTTTAGACCTCAAATTGCCTAAACGTTTCTTTAGGACAACTCTATCAGCCTCAAAAAGCCTAGCTGTCATTTCCTCTTTTTCTTCAGATTCTTCCATTTCTGAAATCAAAAATTCAGCTCTTTCTCTGTAGCCAACCCAAAACCTAATTATCTTTCCTGGGTCAGCATAATTCCAATAAGCTAAATTGAAATTAGCATAAGAGTTTAAACAAGTGATTATTAATTCTCTAGGTTGTGCTTGTACTATCATTTAAAAAACAGCCTCCATTTGCAACAATTCACGCTTATTTTATATTAATAATTAGGGTAAAGTGCAAAAAAATTATGATTCAATAAATCAAATTTCCCAAGAAGATTAAATATGTCTGCAAAAGGATCGAGCTCCGGTGTAATCATGTAAGCCTCACACTGAGCCTCTTCTCCTATCTCTAAACACAAATTATCTAAAGCCTCCCTATAGCTGTAAACAACCGAATCAGTAAGACCGTTTTCAACAGCCTTGTTTCCAGAGTATACCCAGCCGTTTGCAAGCTTCCTTACATCCTCCACGCTCAAGTCCTTTCTTCCATTAGCAACATCATTAACAAAAACATCATAAGATTCATCAATCATTTCCTGCATAACTTTCTTGCCTTCATCACTCATAGTTTTAAACGAACTGCCTAGGTCTTTGTACTCTCCAGCTGTAAAAGTCTGATCCTCAATTCCTATCTTCTCCATCATCTTGACAAAGTTGAAATTTGAAAATATAACACCTATTGAACCAATTAGAGAAGAGGGTAGGGAGGAAATGTGATTTGCTGCGCTGGCAGCATAGTAACCGCCGGAAGCTCCAAGCTCACCAATATAAGCATGAATAATTTTTTTTGAAGTCAATATCTCACCATTATCTCCTAAATAGGAATAATCAGAATCTCTAAATTTCATCAAAGCCCAATATATCTCTTGCGAGCCTCCAACAGTGCCTCCCGGGCTATTTATATCAAGAAAAATAGCTCTTACCTCGCTGTTTTCAGCTGCTTTTAATACTGCATTAGCTATATCCCTGCTACCTGCAGAAATACCGGATGACTCCTGCATGATCGGGCCTTTAATCTCTAGCAGGGCAATATGAGATCCCATATTTTGATCTAAGTTAACATCATCAACAAAAAAACTTAACAGCAAAACAACAACTATAAATATCCAACCTTTATTTTTCATTTCATCCTCCTAGAAAAGATTTGAAGCCAAAAATCAGGATCAAAACCAGAATCATCTGGCAAAACCGTTTTTAAAATTTCAAAAGCTTCTTTTAGCAAGAGCTCTGACTCTTCAATACATTTTTCAATTATCTGTTCGTCATTCATTAAGGAAGTTATCTCATCAATGTTTTCATCGGCCCACGCTTTCCATTTCTTAATGTCATGCTTTTGAGGATGTCCACCAAAATTAAAACCTTTTTCTCTAAGCCTTACAAGGGGCCTATTGACAAATCCTTCCAGAAGATCATGGCCAGTTGGCTTGCCGACTACAGATTCTCCCCCAATCCAATCCAAACAATCATCAATGAATTGGAAGCTTTCTCCAATCAATTCACCAGCAAATGCAAGGGATTTAACTTTACTATCATTTAAACCTGCTATCCTTCCGGCAGTTTCTGCCGAAAGCCTAAAAAGAGAACCTGTTTTTTCTTGGGCTATTCTTGACAAAAGATCATCTGAAACGTTGAAATTGTATCTTGCTTCATGCTCTAAAAGAATACCTCTCGATAAAGCTCTAGATGCTCTTGCGAAATCCTTCATAACCTCTTTGTTGGGATCGTTAGAAAGGACCTCAAGAACCCTACCTAATAAAAAATCTCCTAAAAGAATGGCGGTTTTAGAGCCCCAGCCTAGATTCACACTTATTTCAGATCGTCTTTTTGGAGCATCATCAACAACATCATCATGCAAAAGACTAACCTGGTGGAGAGTTTCAACAAGCGCACCAAGCTTTATACATCTATCATCAATTTTGTAATTTAAAAAATTTAACAAAACTAATAAAAACTTAGGCCTTACTCTTTTCCCTCCTGTTTTTGCAACATGAGAAAGAACTTCGTCATACCATTCTCCATCAGGCTCGCCAGAAAGCTTATCGCATTCTTTGTCAAGCTTTAAGACAACACTTTGATCTAGACCTAGCCAAAGAGAGGAAAAATCACTCATCTCGAACCTCTGCCAATATATTCCATTCATCCAATATCTCGTCTAATGCCTCTTCTGCAACACTCTCCTCAAAAGGACCCCACGTTACAACCATGGCTTTACTGCCTTTTGTCACTTTGACATAAGGAGGAGGATAATTGTTTGAATATTTCTGATTACCCCATTTGGTGAAATCAACCAAGAAAGAAGTCATGGCTTGCGTATCAGAAAAAGAACCAACGTAAATTTGAACACGGCTAGTTTTTTTATCAAAAAATTGAAAAACATTCTTGTCTTTATAAGAGCTAATCATTAGATACATGGAAAAAAGAAAAACAAAAGCAGAATAAATATGATTTGAATGTTTCTTGAGTTCAAACTTCATTTTACTTTTCTTCTCTTTAACATTTTCAAAATTTTAGATGCAAGATACAAGGATCCAAACACAATGCAATCTTCATCAGCAAGAATCCATTCTAATATTTCTGAATCAGTTTTCAAGTGAGTCCAATGATCTAATGGAGCATCTGAACACCAAGGTTCAGGCAGATCACACCAGGCTATCTTTTCAAAACCAAATTTATCTATAACATACCTGCAATCTTTCAGCTTGCCATTTTTCATCCCCAATAATGCTTTTCTAATTTTAAATTTTTCCACATGCTCGCATAAATAATGCAAGCCTTCTGGGTTATGCGCTCCATCCAAAATCAATAATGGCTTTTTTCTAAGAACCTGAAATCTCCCTTTTATAGTTTGGTTTGATTTTTTTCGCTGAAGCCCCAAGTGTTCAGCAGCATTCTCTGCTAAATTTTTATTTTTAGATAAAAACTCAGAACCACAATCAGAAACCTCTACATATTTAACATTTTTAGAATTCAGATAACCATACTTCTTATTTTCAGCAAAAGTTATTATCTGTGTGTCTTCAACATCAAGCAACTTAGACTCAAGTATTTGCTCTTTTGTATCGCCTAAAAAACTTTGATGATCAAGACCTATTGAGGTGAGCACTAATAAATCAAAATCAACTGCAGCTGTTGCATCTTTTGGTCCGCCTAGACCAGCCTCAAGAATTAAATAATCAGTATTATTTTCAACATTCACAAACAGGCAAATTAAAAAAACTGCTTCAAAATACGTAAATTTCCTTTCGCATCTTTGATCTTCATATAGTGATATTCTTTGCTCGTAATAAAAAAAATCTTCCATGGGTAAATTAGCACCATTTAACAAGATTCTTTCATTTGGTGCATGCATATGTGGCGATGTAAAACAAATTGAACTCAAATTGTTTTTTCTTACAATCGAATCAAGGAAAAAACAAGTAGAAGTTTTTCCATTTGTACCCCTTGTTAAAATAACTTTATTTTTGGGTTTTAATCTTAAATCTCTTATAGCATCCTTTACAAAAGACAAATCAAATAAAGCTGTAGGTTCACCCCTGTAAGATAATGGGTCAAAACTGTTCAATGAATCTAGATCCACCTTCGAGCAACAATCTAATATCTCTTATGTCATGCCTAAGCATAGTCAACCTGTCAACCCCCATGCCAAAAGCCAAACCCTTCCACTTAAGCGGGTCTATACCGGCCATCTGAAGAACATTCGGATGCACCATTCCGCACCCACCAATCTCAATCCAATTTTCATTTTTTTTACCCTTGTAGGCAATTGCTACCTCAGCTGAAGGTTCCGTAAAAGGAAAATAGTCTGGTCTGAATCTAACAGTAACCTCTCCAAAAAACTCTTTACAGAATTCAGCCAGAAGCCCCTTTAAATCAGAAAACTTTATATCCTCATCGACCAAAAGTCCTTCTATCTGATGAAAAACACTCGCATGAGTGCTGTCATCATTCTCTCTTCTGTAAACTCTACCAGGGCATATTACCCTAATTGGAAGATCATTAGATTGCATAATTCTTGATTGCACAGAAGATGTATGAGTCCTTAAAAGGGAATCGCCACTAATCCAAAAAGTATCTGTTTCATCCCTGGCAGGATGATCTTTAGGTATATTCAACAAAGAAAAATTATTACTTTCAGACTCAATTTCAGATCCATCCACAACAGAAAAACCCATGGTTTTGAAAATGCCAATAGCCTCTCTTTTAACACGCTCTAAAGGATGCATTTTTCCAGAAGCAACCTTGGCTGCGGGTAAGAATTTGCTTTTTGAATGCATTTTGCTTAAATTGGAAGTTTTTTTATTTTTTATGGATTCCAAAACATCTTGATAATGCTTAAGAATTGCTTTTTTTGCAAAATTAACCTCAGAGCCAAGTTTTTTCTTGCCAGCAGAGTCTAAATCCTTCATCAATTTCAAACTTGAAGTAACCTCATCTAAATATCTAGACCTTACTCTTGAAACTTCGTTAATTTCTTTTTTAGAAGACATTAACTCACAGCATTCATCAACAAGCTTCTTTATGTCTTTCATTGCTAGCTTTTTCTACCTTTTGGCTTCGGTCCACAAACATAACCATTTTCTGATTTATTTGCTATTTTAAGGATTAAATCTTGATCAAGCGAACTCAAAGGTGTATCGCTTTCGCCTTCTGTATGTTTCTCACAGCTTTTAAAATCTTCAGCTAAATCAGCTGTTGATATTTTATTCATCCAGCTTAAAAGTTTAGGGAAATCTTTAGCATGAAGGCTTATTTCTTCTCGATTTAAATTAAGGTTGCTCAAAAGCGCTAACCTTTCAACAATTTTTTCATAATTCTTGTTTGTAGCCATCGAGTCAATTATAAGCATTCGGATTTTAGAATCAAAGATGAAAATGGAATGGATTGACAATACAAAAAAATACAGAACAGATAAATGGCTTGAGATTGCACTTTACCATCCAGAAAAAGGCTACTACAGGAAAAGAGAGAAAGAGCCTGGTGGGTCTGGTGATTTTTATACCCCAATACACCTGAGCGATATCTTGGCAAAGATGATTGCTTTAAAATTTGAAAAAAAGAAACATGATAAAGTTTTTGAATTTGGAGGTGGTGATGGTTACTTTGCGGGACAGTTTCAAAATTTAAAAAAAAATACAGATTACACAATAATAGACTGGGTTGATTCAAAAAATACCAAAACGATAAATCCAAACAAGCACCTTGAAAACAAAAAAGCTTACAAGAACTGCCTAATTGTTGGAATAGAAATTCTCGATGCCTTTCCTGCAAGAAGGTTTCTGTTCTCAAAAGGCGACTGGCATGAAGAGCATTGGGTTTTCAAAGATGAAAAATGGACAAACCAATGGGAAAAAATAAAAAAAAATAATACTTTTTTGAAAAATATAAAAAAACCAACTGGAGATAAAATCTTAGAATATCAACCAAATTTAAAAAGATTCCTTTCAGATTTGAAAAATAAATTTAAAAAATCAAGTTTCATTTTTATTGATTACGGTATTTATGACCCTTATGGAGACACTCTTAGAGGTTTTGAGGGTCATAAACAATTGAAACCGTTTTCCAGTCCTGGTAAAACAGATTGGACAACTGATGTAAGGTGGAACTTTTTTGAGGACGAATGTTCAAAAAATGATTTTAAAAACATCAAAATAAAAACATTAACTAATTTTTCATTACCCCTTTTGGAGGAAATTGTCAAACCTGATATGTCCTATAAAGATAAAATGGCTCTAAAAGAGCTGATTTCTCCATTTGGAATGGGTGAGTCTTTTCAAGTTGCAACTGGAGATATTTGATAATTATTTATCTAGAATTAAATAAATGAAAAAAATCTTCTTAAATATTGGAAAAAGCATACAGGATCAAAGTTCTGACCTGGGTAAAAGTGCTTTTAAGAATATAGGTAATTTTGTTTCCTCAATATGGGAGGGTTTTCATCCTCCATACAAATATTATTTTTCCGAGTTTGTTTACTTTTCATCCAGCTCTGGGGTTAACGCATTCGGAATAGTTGCGATAACAAGCGCAGTAGCCGGAGTGACCTCCTCATACCTAATAGCAGAGGAAGTTCGAAGAGCAGGCGTAGGTGCTGAGTT
>CENY01171893.1_pt1 | contig 14031 bp, 13 predicted proteins | sample 356181 | NCBI WGS metagenome assembly CENY01 (sample SAMEA2619840, study PRJEB7988) | marine metagenome | isolation source: saline water (ENVO:00002010), including
GATCAAACTGGGCAAATAGGCAATCACGTCGTTGAGGCGTGTGGGCACCCAACCGAAGTACACCAAGCGTGGATCCGACGCATCGAGCAATCGACCCATCACGTTGATGGCACGCCAGGCGAACAGGCCCGGTATGCCCAGAAGAACGAACCAGAACACAGCCGCCACCAGTCCGACCAGAAATAGAGATGCCAGATGATTGGCAGCTTCGCGAACAATCGTGTTCTCGTCGGCGGTTGCGGCGGCAGGGCCCAGAAACTCGACGGCCGCGTGGCGGGCACGCTGAAGATCATTGGACCTCAATCCACGTACGGTATTGCGGACTTCATCGAAGGGACCGCGTTGTGCCACGAGTACGTTGACTGCCAGCAAGGCGATCAACCATCCGAAGGGAACGTTGGCGGAGATCACGACGACCAGCCAACCGGCAGCCACACCTGAGCAGACCACGACGGTGGTGACCATCAGGCCGCGAATCAATCGCGCATAGGTGCTCCGCTGCGAGCGATTGAGCTTGAGTTCCAGCCACGAAACCATTGCCGCCAGGACGGATACCGGATGCGGGACGATACGACGCAGCTGCTTGATATTCCCGGTCAATCCATCGATGACGAGCGCAGCGAGCAAAATAAACAGGGTTTCAGGCGCGATAGACAGCGCCTCAAGACCCATCTCGGGGTTCGTGCCCCACATGACTGCGAGAATGGTTTCTGAGGTCTCAGGCGTCAATGCAATGAATGGCCGGTCGACAGCTTGACTGAGAGCCCGGACACGCCCAGGTGTTCACTATATATTCTGATGCAGGGAATGTTGGCGGACCTGGAAAGGGACATCGGTTGATCGATTCCACATTCAAGCGCACCCTCGTTCTCGTCAGCAGCGGCGGCGCCATCCTGCTTCTGTTGCTCGGAGCATGGTACTGGGTATCGAATGGCGGTGCGGGCCTGTTGGGCGGACCGAAATCCACCGGCCGAGCACTCATCGGCGGCCCCTTCACTCTGACAGACCATGAGGGGAAGACGGTGACCGATGCCGATTTCCGTGGGCAGCATTTGCTCGTGTATTTCGGCTACACCTTCTGCCCGGACGTGTGCCCGCTGGAATTGCAATCCGTCACCGAAGCACTGGAGCAACTGGGACCCAAAGCTGACGGCATCGTTCCCATCTTCATTACCGTTGACCCCGAGCGCGACACCGTCCCGGTGATGGCCGACTATGCCGAGAATTTTCATCCACGGATGCGCGGCCTGACCGGCACTCTCGAGGAAGTGAAGGTCGCAACACGCGCCTATCGCGTGTACTTCAAGAAGGGTGATAGTGCCGAGGTGGACGAGGACTATCTCATGGACCATACGTCGCTGTTATATTTTATGGGACCTGAGGGGGATTACCTCACCCACTTCACTTTCGGAACGCCACCGGACGAGATCGCCAAGCGGATTCTGAAGCATCTCGGTTGATGGGCCTGTGATGACGACATTCAACGAGCCTGATACCGACTCGGAGGCAGAGCCACCATTCTGGCGGCGAAAGACACTGGACGAGATGTCTCGGGAAGAGTGGGAATCGCTCTGTGATGGTTGCGGTAAATGCTGCCTCAACAAGATCGAATGGGTCGACACCGGCGAAGTGGAGTACACCGATGTAGCCTGTCGATTGCTCGATCTCGAGACCTGCAGGTGCCAGAACTACGACGAGCGAACCACCCACGTCCCCGACTGCCTGGTGCTTTCGCCGAACGCCGTTGGCTCGCTCTCCTGGTTGCCCTCCACATGCGCCTATCGACTAATCGCGGAAGGACGCGACCTCCAATGGTGGCATCCGCTGGTATCCGGGGACCCGCAGACGGTTCATCTCGCTGGCGTTTCCGTGCGGAACAAGGCAATCTCCGAGAATATGCCGCACGATCTCGATGACCGTATCGTGACGTGGCCCGAATAGACGTCATCGCGAATGTATTCCGCGTGAATCCAGATAAAGTCCGAACCAGAGGTAATCAAGCAATCATGAGTGACTCCAAAGTAACCCGAGGCGTTTTCGCCGCCGCCCTTACGCCAATGACGGCGGAACTTGCCCCAGACCTCGGCGCGATGATCACACACTTCAATTGGCTGCTGAGGCGTGGTTGCGACGGGATTGGCGTACTCGGTACCACCGGTGAGGCCAACTCCTTCAGTGTGGAGGAACGGCTCGACATCATCGATGCCGTGGGCAATTCCGACCTGCCTGGCGACAAGCTCATGATCGGGACCGGCACCTGCGCCGAGCCAGACACCTTGCGGCTCAGCCGCGCGGCGCTATCTGCCGGCGTCAAAACCATGCTCATGCTGCCACCCTTCTATTACAAGGGGATCACCGACCAGGGCCTGGCCAACGCCTTTGCACGTGTCATCGAAGGCATCGGAGACGAAGATCTCAAGGTGGTCCTCTATCATTTCCCAAAGATGACGGGCGTACCGATCACGGCCGGTTCCATCGAATTACTGCTTAAGGACTATCCGGATGTGATTGTTGGTCTGAAGGACAGCTCTGGCGATCTCGACAATATGACGTCCCTTCTGAAGAACTTTCCGGGATTCGGTGTTTACGCCGGTACGGAACGCTTTCTACTTCCTGTACTGCGGGCCGGCGGCCCAGGCTGCATCTCTGCTTCCGCAAATGTCACGAGCGCCATGGCACAAGAGGTGTTTCAAGCGTTCGAGACCGAAAGTGCCAATGCCGATGAACTACAGGAGCAGCTTACGGCTGTTCGGCAGGTATTCGACGGACTCCCGCTTATCGGCGCTCTCAAAGAGGCAATAGCGAACCTGACAGGCCGCAACGGTTGGCGGGCACTCAGGCCGCCCTTGACGCTTCTGGAGGCCGCTCAGAGTGAGCAGTTGCGAGACTCTCTGGATCAGGCAGGCTTCAGCCTCAAGGCAGCAGCCTGAGGATAGTTCCCCATGACAGGCGGATCCCATGGGCCGACGCGCTGAACTCGTCGTCGACGGAAAGGTGATCGATCTGGACGTTCGCCGGAGCCAGCGTGCCCGGCGAATCCTTTTGAAGATCGATCCTCGCCTGGGTGCGCAATTGATAATTCCTCGCGGCGTTCCCCGCGAAGAAGCGCTGTCATTTGCCAATGAGAAAAGTGAGTGGCTTCGCGATCGTCTCGCCGGCCTTCCCGCGCCCATTCCGTTTTGCGATGGCGCCATTGTCCCGATCTTGGGGCGCCCTCACAGGATCCGACACACCACCGCGACCGATCTATTTCACACCAGGGTTCGCTGCGAGTCCGGAGAACTGTTGACCGACTGCGAGCGGGACGACAGTGCGGACAAGATCAGAGCATGGTTCCGGGAGAACGCCAGGGAAGCCCTCTCCGTCAGGGCCAGAACCGCCGCCGGTCGCATCGGTGCCGAGGTGTCTCGCATCACCATTAGAGATCCTCGTACGCGGTGGGGAAGCTGCTCCTCTACCGGCGCACTCTCGTTCTCCTGGCGATTGTTTATGGCCCCTGAGTGGGTCCTGGACTACGTCGTCGCCCACGAGGTCGCTCATCTGATCGAAATGAATCATGGTCGTTCATTCTGGCGCCTGGTGAATGGCCTTGTCGGACGTATCGACGAAGCAAAGTCCTGGCTGCGCCACTCCGGACCACGGCTGCATCGCTACGGCTAAGAACGCCTACGAGCCCATCCGTCGATACGGCGGATTTCACTCGCCACACAGCAATTCGACCAGTCTCCATGCGTCCTGAGTCGCCGGCATTTCTGATCCTGCTCGCCATGCTGGTAGCAATCGGGCCACTCTCCACGGATCTCTATCTTCCGTCGCTGCCGACCCTCGTCGCCGTCTTTGATGCGAGTACCTCCGAGGTTCAGTTGACGCTAAGCGTGTTCCTCATGGGTTTCGCGACTTGCCAGCTGGTATATGGACCGCTTTCGGACAGATTTGGCCGGAAACCCATCCTCATTGTCGGATTGTCGATCTTCGTGGCTGCGAGCGCCGCCTGTGCCCTTGCAAGTTCCATTGAGGCCTTGATTGCCCTGCGGTTGATGCAGGCGGTTGGGGCGTGCAGCGCGGGCGTCGTCTCGCGTGCGGTCGTACGAGACCTCTTCGATTGTCGGAATGCAGCGCGAATGTTGGCCTACTCGGGGGCATTGATGGGTTTGGCGCCTGCAATTGCGCCGCTGATCGGAGCCTACATCCTCGTTTGGATCGGATGGGAGGCCAACTTCTTCGTGGTTGCATTGTGGGGGAGCGGGTTGATCTTGGTCGTTTCACTCGGACTCAAGGAGTCCAACACCGCTCCCGATCATTTGGCTCTCTTGCCGACCCGCATGTTTGCCAATGTTCGGCGCTTGTTGAGTAGCCGTATCTATACGGGTTATGCGCTGACGAACAGTGCCGTGTTCTCGGGTCTGTTCGCATTCATCTCCGGATCATCTTTCGTTCTGATTGATGTGTTGGAAATTCCCCCCGTTGAATTCGGGTATTACTTCGCGCTCGGCGTTTTCGGCTACATGCTCGGCACGGGACTTTCCGGGCGCATCGGTTCGCGCGTCAATACCGACAAACTGATTCGCATTGCGGCATGCATGGCAGCCCTCTCAGGGTGCACCATGGCCGCATTCGCGTTGATGGGTGTGCCAAGTGTCTGGGCGATCGTCGGACCCATGACGGCCTATATGATCGCCTTTGGCACCATCATGCCGCAATCTACCGCCAGTGCCCTGGGGCCGTTCCCCGAGGTCGCCGGCCTGGCATCGGCCGTTCTGGGATTCCTGCAGATGACATTGGGTTCCCTTGTCGGCGTCATCGTCGGCATTTATCACAACGACACCACGCTGCCGCTCGCAGTGGTCATTGCGGGCACGGGCCTCGCTACCTTGGCAGCGCACATTCGTGTTGGACGTCTGTCCAGCCAGACGGAGACCGAGACGGCGAACTAGGTCCTCGGATTCACAAGCTAAATATCGAGATTGGCGACCTTGAGAGCGTTCTGCTCAATGAATTCACGCCGCGGCTCAACCGCATCTCCCATGAGTTCACCGAATAGATCATTGGCCTCGTCGGCGTGTTCAACCTTCACCTGCAGCAGCGTTCGGCTGTTGGAATCCAGCGTCGTCTCCCACAGTTGATCGGGGTTCATTTCTCCCAACCCTTTGTACCGCTGAATGGAGAGACCTTTACGCCCCAGGGAGAGAACCGTCTCAAGAAGGCTAGAGGGAGAGTTGATGGGAAACGTATCTTCCTTGCGTGTGAATTCCGCCTGTCTTTCGTAAATCTGCTGAAGCTTTGGCGCCTGTGCGTCCAGCTTACGGGCTTCTGCCGACCGAATGAGCGGTCCGTCGATGACGTGAACCTCCTTTACGCCACGCACTTCCCGCTCAAACCGCAGTCCACCGTCTTCTGTCAGCTCGCCTGCCCATCCGCGTTCATATTCCGCTGAATAGAAGTTGAGACGTCCCGCGATATATTCCGCAACGGACGGCGCGCGTTCGGGATCGGTCAGCAGTTCGGGATTCAATGCGCCCGCGATGGCGGTCTGTTCCACCACGTCCCAGAGATATTGGCGCGCCACCGACTCAAGAAGGCCGCGGCAAACCCGCGCCTCGTTAACGAGAATTTTGAGGTCTTCGCCGGCTATCTGCTCTCCCGAATGCAGAGTCAGCACGGCATCCTCGAGGCCGGTATTGATCATATAGTCTTCAAAGGCTTTCTCGTCCTTGAGATACTGTTCCGATCGTCCGCGGCTCACCTTGTAGAGCGGCGGCTGGGCAATGTAGAGGTATCCCGCCTCGATGATCGGCGCCATGTGACGGTAGAAAAACGTCAGCAAAAGCGTTCGGATGTGGGCGCCATCGACATCCGCATCCGTCATGATAATGATTCGGTGATATCGCAGCTTCGACAGGTCGAACTCGTCGTGTATGCCCGTCCCCAGTGCCGTGATGAGCGTCCCGATCTCGGCCGAAGACAGCATCTTGTCGATGCGAGCCCGCTCCACATTTAGGATTTTTCCCCTCAACGGCAGAACAGCCTGGGTCGCACGATCACGCCCCTGCTTGGCAGACCCGCCGGCCGAATCGCCCTCAACGAGAAAGAGTTCGGCCTTCGACGGATCCCGCTCCTGACAGTCCGCAAGCTTGCCGGGCAGGCTGGAGATATCGAGCGCACCTTTGCGTCGGGTCAATTCCCGCGCCTTACGCGCTGCCTCTCGCGCTGTGGCCGCTTCAACGACTTTCGAAACGACGACCCGCGCCTCGTTAGGATGTTCTTCGAACCACTGGTTCAAGCGCTCCCCGAGAAAGCTCTCGACAGCAGGACGAACCTCCGAGGACACAAGCTTGTCCTTCGTCTGTGACGAGAACTTGGGATCCGGCACTTTGACGGAAAGTACGCAAGTCAGGCCCTCACGTACGTCGTCACCGGTCAGCGTGATCTTCTCCTTCTTGAGGATACCGCTGGCCGTCGCATGGGCATTGACGGACCGCGTCAAGGCTGCGCGAAAGCCGGCCAGATGCGTACCGCCGTCCCGTTGAGGAATGTTATTGGTAAAGCAGAGGACATTCTCGTGATAACTGTCATTCCACTGCAAGGATGTCTCGATCACGATATCGTCGCGCTCGCCATCGATTGCGATGGGCTCACCATGCTGTCCCGATTTGTTCCGATCCAGATATTTGACGAATGCCTGGACGCCGCCGTCATAGGTGAGCTCAGTGCGTTGAGGTTCGACCCCACGGGCGTCTTCGAGAACGATATGGACACCTGAATTCAGGAACGCGAGTTCGCGCAATCGATGCTCCAGTCGTGCGAACTCGAACTCCACGTTGGTGAAGGTCTTGGTCGATGGGACAAAGGTAATCTCGGTCCCTGTGCGCTCTCCTGCATCGCCAACCTCAGCCAGGCCGGCCTCCGGCTCACCATCGGCAAACCGCATGAAGTGCTCTTTGCCGTCGCGCCAGATTCGCATTTCGAGCGTTTCGGACAATGCGTTCACGACTGAAACGCCGACACCGTGCAGGCCACCAGAGACCTTGTAGGAATTCTGGTCGAATTTCCCGCCGGCGTGGAGGTGAGTCATGATGACCTCCGCAGCCGACACGCCTTCCTCTTCGTGAATATCGGTCGGGACGCCTCGTCCATTGTCCGAAATGGTTACCGATCCTTCCGGATTGAGACGCACATCGATCTTGTCACAGAAACCCGCCAACGCTTCGTCAATGGCGTTGTCGACAACTTCGTAAACCATATGGTGAAGGCCCGATCCGTCGTCGGTGTCGCCAATGTACATGCCTGGCCGTTTGCGAACGGCATCCAGCCCGCGCAGGACCTTGATCGACTCGGCGCCGTATTCTTCGCTACCGTTTTCTTCCGCTAGGCCTGTCGGTTCATCCATCCGGTTTCGTTCCGTTCTAGGTTAATGGGGTCTTCCCGTGACCTGTCCATCGGCGACATCGAATTCCTCAGCGATCGGGTTCAACTCATCGAACAACGAGCGATCCGTTCCCGTTATCCATGTTTGTGCGGATCTGGCCGCGATGACCTCAAACAGTGCCGAGCGCCTTGCGGCGTCGAGGTGCGCCGCCACCTCGTCAAGCAGCAGCAATGGGGCGCGGCCCAGCCGAGCTTCCTGCAACCGTGCGTCTGCCAGCACAATCGAGACGAGGAGTGCTTTTTGCTCTCCTGTCGAACAGTCGGCAGCCTGCATATCTTTTTCCTGATGTCGCACCGCGAAGTCCGACCGGTGAGGACCCGTGGCCGCGCCACCGGTCTGGGCATCACGAGAGCGACCCAATTCGAGGGCTTCCCGAAACCGAACTTCGGCGTCAACTGCCGCGAGTTCATCAAGCCAGTGCTCAATGTCACCATCGACGCCGACATTCGCTGCGGGAAAGGGAGCGACGCCCGCTTCCATCCCGATCGACAGACGCGCCGTTGCCTCTCGCCGCGCCGCCGCCACGGCAACCCCGTAACCGGCCATCGTCTCTTCCAGGGCTGACAGCCAGGCCGCGTCGCCTTGCTGCTGACGCAACAGCCGCGAGCGCTCCCGCATGGCACGGTCGTACGCCGAAACCCGGGAGGCATGTTCGGAGTCAAACCCGTATACCAGTCTATCCAGAAACCTTCTGCGTGGCCCCGGGCCTTCAACGAACAAACGATCCATCTGAGGCGTCAACCAGTTCACCGTTACTGCCCGCGTGAGCGGCGCAGTTCCTCGAACCGTTTCTCCGTCGATCTTGACGACGCGCCGCTCCGCGCCCTGCTCGGACGAATCGAGTCCCGTTCCGACCTCAATTACATCTTGGTGAGTCGAAAGCCTGGAAGCGACGGCCCAGGTGCCGTTGCCGTCACGCCGCGTCACGTCACCCAAACGGGCACGTCTCAGGCCTCGTCCCGGGGACAGAAATGACAACGACTCGAGGATGTTCGTCTTCCCCGCTCCGTTGGGCCCGGTCAGAACCAGAACACCGGCCTCGCTCTCCATTCTCAGCTGCCTGATGTTCCTGTAGTCGCTGAGGTTCAACCGCGTCACAGCAACGCTGACCGGAGCGGGAGCCGTCTGCGCATTGGGCGCCGGGTCGGTGGCGCCGGTTGCCCAATCGCGGGACTCCTCGTCGTATGCCAAGGCCGCAACCCTCACCACCACGCGAACCTCATACCCGCATGGGCATCAACACATAAAGGGCGTCGGCATTGCCACCATCCTTGATCAGGGTGGGAGATACCGCATCGGCAAGTACGAACTGCGCCGTATCACCGTCAATTTGAGATGCTATGTCCAGCAGATACCGGGAATTGAAGCCGATTTCGATATCATCGGCGTCGTAATCGACCACGATTTCCTCTGAGGCACTAGCGTTGTCGGGACTATTGGCGGCAATCGTCGCCTTTCCGCCTTCGAGTGACATTTTGACGGCGCGCGACTTCTCGGTTGATACCGTGGACACGCGATCGATGGCTTCGGCAAACACCTTGGCATCGACCTCCATGATCTTGTCGTTCCCTTCCGGAATGACCCGCTGATAATCGGGAAAGGTTCCGTCTATGAGTTTGGACGTTAGAACCGATTCGCCCACTTGGAAGCGGATCTTGGAATCGGAAAGGGACACCCCGACGTCTACTCCACCCTCGTCAATCAGCTTGCGCAGTTCAGCGACAGCCTTGCGGGGAATGATGACGCCCGGCATATCCGCCGCTCCGTCCGGGAGCGGCGCGTTAACCTGCGCCAGACGGTGTCCATCGGTCGCCACCGCCCGCAACACCGGCTGATCCGCGATCTCGGCTGCATGGAGATAAATTCCGTTCAGATAGTACCGAGTCTCTTCCGTCGACACTGCAAACCGTGTCTTGTCGATGATATCCGTGAGAATGTCGGCGGACAGGGTGAAGTTGTGGGGCAGTTCCCCTTCCGCCATCACCGGAAAGTCTTCTTTCGGTAGGCACGGAAGCAGGAATGACGACCGACCCGCAGAGAGCGACACGCGAGTCTCGCCGGCCTCCTCGCCGAAGGTCAACTCGATCTGAGCTCCTTCTGGAAGCTTGCGAACAATGTCGTACAGCGTGTGCGCGGGAGTCGTCGTCGACCCCGGCGTAGAGATCTCTGCCTCCGTGTGATCGACAATCGCCAAGTCCAGATCCGTCGCCGTCAGTCGCAGTTTTCCGTCATCTGCATCGACAAGTACGTTGGACAAAATGGGTATGGTATTCCGTCGCTCTACGACGCTCTGAGTGTGTGTCAGCGCGGTCAGTAGAGCGGCGCGTTCGATAGTTAGTTTCATGTCTTATGCGGGCTCTGATTGTGCTCTCTTGGAGAGCAAATTTCTGGCCCGGGCACGATTTAACAGGGGTCCCTGTTGAGCATCGTGGACCGGTTCAAAACTATAGCAGAATACGCTTGATTCCGCACGATTTTTGCGAAGATTTGTGACGTGAAGGAAACCGCCGAACGAGCGTTCTAAAATCACCCTCCGAGGGCGGAATCCGGGGTTCGTAATTCCTACGATCAGCCAGCCGGCTCACGCCCGCTCATGCTGCCAGGCAGGTGGCGAAACGGAGGTTTCAGAATGAGCGGGAGGCGGCCCTACGCCTCGAGCATGCGTCGTAGCAGATCGATATCTTCTGACAACGTGCTGTCGCTTTGCCGCAATTCATCGATCTTGCGTACCGCGTGCATAACCGTCGTGTGATCGCGCCCACCAAATTTCCGGCCAATTTCGGGCAACGAACGAGAGGTCAGCTGTTTTGCGAGATACATCGCGACTTGCCGCGGACGAGCGACCGCACGGGCACGCCGTGCCGAGTACATGTCGGCAAGGCGGATGTTGAAATGCTCGGCAACGCGCTTCTGGATGTCTTCGATTGTCACACGACGATCATTGGCGCGAAGCAGATCACGAAGGACGTCCTGGGTGGTCTCGAGCGTGATGGACCGGCCGATCAGGTTTGAATACGCCAGCACGCGATTGAGGGCGCCTTCGAGTTCGCGGACGTTGGACGTTATGCGGTGGGCGAGGAATTCGAGTACGCGCACGGGGACTTCCTTTGCCCCTGCCTGCTCAGCCTTGCTCTGCAATATCCCCAGCCGCAGTTCGTAGTCCGTCGCATGGATATCCGCAACAAGACCCCATCCCAGGCGTGAGCGCATCCGCTCTTCAATTCCGTCGAGGTCCGAAGGAGACCTGTCCCCCGAGATGACAATCTGGCGATTTTGATCCACCAGAGCATTGAAAGTGTGGAAAAACTCTTCCTGCGTCGTGTCCTTGCCGGCAATGAACTGCACGTCGTCGATCATCAGCACGTCGACAGAGCGGAACTGCTGCTTGAACGCCATGACGTTTTTGAACCGCAGGGCGCGAATAAACTGGTACATGAACTTTTCGGCCGACAGATAAACGACCTTGCGATCCGGATACATGCCTCGGATGTGCCATGCGATGGCATGCATCAAATGCGTTTTCCCAAGACCTACACCGCCATAGAGAAACAGAGGATTAAACGGTACGGATGCCGCATTGCCGACCCGTTGTGCCGCTGCAAATGCCAGCTCATTCGGCTTGCCGACGACGAAGTTCTCAAAGGTGAACCGGGGGTCGAGCGGCGCACCGATGTCGAACTCCGGACTGCTGCCGGCACGGCTTCCCTCTGAGGCGTGACCACCGCTGCTCAATTGCTCCGCATCACCTTCGGTGTCGGCATGCCGAGCGGAAGGCTTGGCGGGTGGGTTCACGAGAACGTTGATCGCTCGCGTATCGGAATTCTCGTCGCTCCAAAGTGACCGTAACCGGTCCGAGTAGTGAGAAACGACCCAATCACGCATGAACCGCGTCGGCACGGTGAGAACGACTTCCCCGTCGCGCAAACGCAAAAGTGACAACGGTTTCAACCAGCTATTGAAGGCAGCGTCACCCACTTCCGACCTGAGTCGTGCGCGAACACGGCTCCACTGGCTTTCGTGTTCTTGGTGCATATCTGACGAACGCGACATATCTTTTAACTCTGAACCCAAGGTAGGCCCGCGGCTTTCCACCCGCTGGTGCTTCCCCGGTGCTGGTGAATATCTTTATCGCCTTCAAATCCCGCGGCCACGTTGTAACACCGCATGAAACCGTCGGCCGCCATGGCGAGCCCCGCAGATCGGGACCGCGCGCCGCTCCGGCAAATGAACAGATTGGCTGCATCGCGCACGATGCCGGCGTTTCGCAATGTCTCTACAAAATCGATATTCGGGGACATGTCCGGAAACCGCTGCCATGACAGCAGCAGTGGTTGCTTTCCGAGCTCGCTCAGGTCAGGTACGCCAACAAATGACCACTCTGCATCGGTGCGCACATCGATCAATGCGGCATCCCGCTCGTCCCGAAGAATGGACCAAGCCTCTTCAACGGGGATATCCCCCGCGAATTGGGCTTCATCCGATTGCCCCCCCGTTCCCTGCGTCAATTCAATGTCTCCAACCAGCAAATGCGGCGACTGAAAAACGAACTGTAGATGTGACCCAACCTCCCAATCGGGTCCCAGCGCGCAAACTCAGCGCCAATTCGAATACTTATCTAGTTTTGGTGAATACTTCAGACACATCGCGGACACACCCCCATCATCGGTCAATATCAAGTATTAACCGCCCGAGAACGGACCAATATTTGTAGACGACTTAATACGAGTGGCGTCTCCGTCCGACACAGAGAGTAATTCTATTAAAAGTGGGAGGCAATAGCAGTGCATCGCCTCGGCGAAAAAAAATACGCCCGCGTCGGTCATGAGCTGTCATCCGCTACCACATGTAGAAAGATGATTGCCTTTGCGACGACGCACTCGTCGGTCCGATTGTCAGCCCACGTACCGGTGGTTGCAACCACCCAAGCGACACAGATCATTGCGGCGACTCCGGCATACTGAATGCCAAACGGCGACAATCTCGATCAGTGATTCGAGGTGAACAAAAAACGCCACGCTATGGGCGTGGCGCTCTTCCGAAGGCCAGGATCGGCCGCAAAAAATTCAGCCGGCCATGGCTTTCACACGGGCAGACAGCCTGGAAATCTTTCTGGATCCTGTGTTCTTTCTCAGGATTCCAGCGTTCACGCCGCGCATGATTTCTGGCTCGGCAGCCCGGAGCGCGGCGCGCGCGGCCTCCTGGTCGCCGCTTGAGATCGCATCCTCAACCTTGCGCAAATGCGTCCTTACGCGGCTGCGACGCGCGATATTGATTTCCTGACGCCGCCCGTTCCGGCGGATACGTTTCTTGGCCGATTTATGGTGGGCCATGCTTTCTCCTCAAGGTCTACAGCAGACCGGAACGCGGCTTATATCGCCAGGTGCACAAGAGGTCAACCGTCCAGGAAAGTGTCGGCACGCGCGCCTATCGGTGCGTGAATGCAGGCTTTCGTTTTTCAGCGAACGCCGACATCCCTTCCTTTTGATCTTCCGTCGCAAAGGCCGAGTGGAAAAGGCGACGCTCGAAACGAATTCCTTCGGACAATGTCGTTTCGTAGGCGCGCCCGACCGACTCCTTGGCCATCATGACACTCGGAACAGAATACGCGGCGATCTCGCCGGCAATTTGAAGCGCTTCATCCAGTAACTTTTCGGAAGGTACGATTCGGCTCACCAAACCTGCGCGTTCGGCCTCCTCCGCATCCATCATTCGCCCCGTCAACACCAGATCCATCGCCTTCGCCTTGCCGACGGCGCGTGGCAGCCGCTGTGTTCCGCCTGAACCCGGAAGGATGCCCAACTTGATCTCGGGTTGTCCGAATTTCGCGCTCTCTGCGGCAATAAGGATATCGCACATCATTGCCAGTTCGCAGCCGCCACCCAATGCAAACCCGGCTACCGCCGCGATCGTGGGCTTTCGGCACCGTGACACCCGCTCCCAGTCCCGCGTGACGAAGTCTTCCTTGTAGACGTCCATATAGGACTTGGATTGCATCTCCTTGATGTCGGCGCCTGCGGCAAATGCCTTGTCGCTGCCCGTGATTACGATCACGTGTATGGCGGAATCCGCTTCGAAGGCCTCTACGGCCTCAGAGAGTTCCCGCATGAGCGGTGTACTCAGGGCGTTCAATGCGTCGGGTCGATTGAGCGTGATGAGACCGACGGGCTGCCGTGATTCCGCGATGATATTTTCGAATTTCATTATTTTGCATCTCCATCAAGTCGCGTCGGCGCCATCTAATGTGGCGCGATGGTAAATCTGATTGTGAACTCATCTCCGCGGTTGTCGACGCGAAACCGGAGCACTTCCCCTGATCGTGCATAATCGGTCGAGCTTTCCTGTTTCCAACCGAGCTCGGGCAGCGTTGAACCATAGAAAGCCATGATCGCCTGCCGGGAGACGGCGCCGATGGCGACCACTTCGACGATTCGCCCCTCAGGTTTATCAAATACCATCCCTTCATCCACGACCTCTTCAAGGCCGGGCATTATGGGCAGGTCCTCCACCTGGGAGAAAAAAGCCGCCTGGGCCGACGGGTGCTGACCAGCAAGAGAAACGCCCGCCATCACCAACGCGAGGAAAAGCGTTCGACGCATGAGCCTTGA
>CENY01082271.1_pt1 | contig 13990 bp, 15 predicted proteins | sample 356181 | NCBI WGS metagenome assembly CENY01 (sample SAMEA2619840, study PRJEB7988) | marine metagenome | isolation source: saline water (ENVO:00002010), including
CAGTGCAATTTATAAGTAGAAGTTCAAAAAGCGATCCCCAGATAAAACTGGGGATCGACTCAAGGAGGAGCCAGTAGAAGCTTAGTTAAAACTAATTATAATCTACTCACACAACTAACTGGCCTGCCATTTTTATACCATATAATGTATTGGCGGTCAACAGCAGCACAAGATAAAGTGGGGCGCATCTTATATCACTATGGGTTTGTTATGAACAATAAAATATTGAATTTTACTCTAGCGGTTTTTGTGATAATTTTTTCATTAAGTTCATGCAGAGATTCCACTGATTTATCTGATACATTTTCAGAAAATTCAATTATTCAAAAACCTAATGAAACAAACAATCTAATAATTATATCTACCGATCTAAATATAGGTGAAAATAGATTCGTATTTGCAATAATTGATGATAATCAAATACCTATATCTATACCAAGTATCAAAATTAGATTAACTGCTCCTGATCAACACACTACATCTTACGATGCTCAATTTATTTCTTGGCCATCAGGGAAAACTGGGGTTTACGTTACACATATTTATTTTGACAAACCCGGTACTTGGAGTATCAAATCTTCAATAAGTACAACACCCAAAACATTGAGTAGTCATTTCAAAGTTACTACTGAAAGCAAAACACCTAAAATAGGCGATGTAGTTCCGAAAAGTATTAATAAAACAAGATTTTCGCATCCCAAAATCGATGAAATAACATCTGATATAGAACCTGATTTGGACTTATACAGATTCACTGTAAAGGAATCAATAAAAAATTCAAAACCAATATTATTGACATTCTCAACACCTGGATTTTGCCAAACTGCAACCTGCGGCCCACAAGTTAAAATAATATCCGAATTGAATGCCAAATATAAAGATAAAGTGAATTTTATACACGTAGAGATTTATGATAACCCACATGAATTAGCCCTACATTTTTCTAAACGAAGAATCTCACCTATAGTAACTGAATGGGGGATTTTCACAGAACCATTTACATTTATGATAGATAAAAAAGGTATAGTATCTGCAAAATACGAAGGATTTGTTACGTATGGCGAAATCGAATCAGATTTGATAAAAATGATCAAAATAGACTTTTAAAATTATTACTACTCAAACAATAATTCAAAGGAGAATCAACAATAAATTACTTTTCAACAAAATTATTATTATCGATAATTTGTTTAGTGTTTACCGCCCAACCCAACTTCCTAAATGCTGATACTGAACTAACTGGAAATCGAAGCAAAATATCTGGACAATATGAAACAACACTAAAAATCAATCCAAGAGAGCCCCAAGTCGGAATATGCAACTTCACTATAAATTTATTTGATATAGAGAACAAAAAATACATAACTGATGCAAAAATAGAGATTTTTATAAACAATCAAAATATTGATAAGCCTTACAAATCATTTGCTCTTAGCAATCCAAAAATACCTCAAGACTATAACGCTAAATTCAATTTCAAGAAATCTGGCGATTGGGAAATTAAAATCAAAATATCACTAGCTGACACGCAACATCAAGATGTAACATTTCAAGTAAATGTTAAAGAAAATCCACTACAGTCACAATTAGAAGGAACTATATTGTGGATTTTTGTTTCTTCCATATTGATTATTGCACCTATAATAATATGGTATAAAAATAAAAAACATTAACTCACGGCACAAGAGCAATATCATAATCAAAAAATAATCATTTTAGATACTTAATATGACTATATCAAAAAAAATTAAACACTTTATGGAACAAGGCTCCTGGATTCGGAAAATGTTTGAAGAAGGGGAAGCTCTAAAACAAAAGGTCGGTAGGGAAAATATTTACGATTTATCCCTTGGCAACCCGGTTATAAGTCCTCCAAAAGAATTTTATGCAAAACTAAGAGAATTAGCTTCAGCCCCAATTGACGGTATGCACAGATATATGCCTAATTCAGGATATCCGGAAACTAGAGCAGCTGTAGCAAATCAACTTAAAGTTGAAACTGGATTAAACTTTAACTCTTCTCATTTGGTTATGACTATTGGTGCTGGCGGTGCTTTAAACGTTGTTATGAAAACCATATTAGACACTGAAGACGAGATAATAATTTTCGCGCCATATTTTGTAGAATATATATTTTATGCTGATAACCACAACGCTAAATGTAAAGTAGTTAATTCAGATTCAAATTTTATTCCAAAATTAGATGAACTTAAAAACGCTATCACTGCAAAAACTAAAATGGTTCTAATATGTTCGCCAGGGAATCCCACAGGAGTAATATACACACCAGAAACACTTTCAGCAATTTCTAAAATTTTGTCGGAAAAAGAGAAAGAACTAGGAACAGAAATAACATTAGTCAGTGATGAACCATACAGAAAAATTATATTCGACAATATAAAATACCCCCACATATTTGATTACCATCACAAAAGTATAGTGGCTACTTCACACTCCAAAGATTTGTCTATACCTGGAGAAAGAATAGGTTATATAGCAGTCAATCCTAACTACGAAAACAACAAAGAAATAATAGATGGATTAACCTTTTGTAATCGAACATTAGGATTTGTTAATGCACCAGCATTAATGCAACGAATTATAATATCTCTTCAAAATATAGCTATCGATGTATCTGATTACGAAAGGAAAAGAAATTTCCTATACGAAGAATTAACAAACATAGGCTATTCAGTTGTAAAACCTGACGGGGCATTTTACATGTTCCCAAAATCACCCATATCTGACGAAATACCTTTTGTAGAAGAATTAAAAGATCAAAGAGTTTTAGTGGTGCCAGGCACAGGGTTTGGAACTCCAGGACATTTTAGAATCGCCTATTGTGTAGAAGACTCAGTTCTACAAAATTCAATAGATGGCTTTAAAAAGGCATTCGAAAAATACAAACCCTTTTAAAGTCCTTAATTTTCTTTTAATCCGGTACCGGTCAAAGGCAACAAAACTGTTTGCCCAGTGTTTATTTCTCCTATTTCTACCAATTTATGCAAACCAGCTAAAGTCACCGCAGATGTATATTCACAATACAAACCTTTATGGCATAAAAATTCCTTAGCATCAATCATTTGTTTTTCTGTTATTGATATCGCTCTACCTTTAGTTTGATTAATAACTTCAATTATCTGGTTCAATCTTGGAGGAGATTTTACTGATATACCAGTTGCCAATGTCACTCCCTCCTGCGAATCAAATACATCCGAGTAGTACGCACGCGTAATTGGATCAATCAACTCAGATTGTACGGAATGTAATTTAGGCATTTCCCTAATTAATCCAAAAAGAAACAATTCCATGAATCCCTTCCAAGCCCCTAGTAAAAGACCTCCATTTCCCACAGGAAAAATAATATGTTGAGGTAAATCGATCTCTGGATTCAAAGCAATTTCGTAAGCAAATCTTTTGTTACCTTCTATAAAAAAAGGACTGATAGCATGCGAACCATAATGTAAATCGAATTTATCTTTGTAATCAATCAATTTTTCTGTAACATCTGATCTTGATCCGTCTATCTTATGCACTACTGCTCCGTATGCCGATATCTGGGCCAATTTAGACCCTGCCGCATTAGAAGGAACAAAAATATTCGATTTAATTCCCGCAGTAGCTGCATAAGCAGCAACTGAAGCTCCTGCATTTCCTGATGAATCTTCTACTATTTCTTTAACCCCATAATATTTTGCAGCAGAAATCATTGTAGCAACCCCACGATCTTTAAAGGATCCTGTAGGATTCATATATTCTAACTTAGCTATTAAATGTTGTTTAATGTCAGAGCCGACCGTTGATATCTCAGTACACGGAGTATTCCCCTCACCTAAAGAAACTATAAATTCCTTATCAATAATAGGAGTCATTAATTCAATTAATGCATTAAAACTTAAATTTTCTCTAATTCCTTCAATATACGAAGATGAATACCTCACATCTAAAATCCCATCACATTTTGAACACCTAAGTAATTCAAATGATGGATTATGAGCTTCGTTACAATCAATACAAATTAATTGGAAATGGTTCATAAAATCATGTGTAATTTATTAAGTATTTTAGATCAACTTATTTTTTTATTCGGTCAACTATACCGGTTATTAAAGCCACTAATCCAATAATTATAAAAATCCAGCCTGCAACATCCAAAAGCCATTCGATAATCCGTGACTGCAACAAAAATCCAACTATAATCAATATGAAGCCTAAACCAATTTTCGAGTACATATAAACACTCCATAAAACCAATATTTAAGCTAATTAAACGCGTCGTGATTAATTTAACTCAATTTAAATACCATTATAAACTTATATTAGTATCATCCCAATCATAAACTTATATTTCTCCACCATTTATACATAATAAGCGCTACCGACTAGTTATATAAGACCACATATCTTAAAATAGGTTGAGAATATTAAGGATGCCAGTATGGATAATGAATCAATCGAACCATCAGACACAGATGATTTGAATCAGAATACAACAAAAACTAATTCAAAAACTAAGCGCTTAATATATACAGACCTAGTTTTGATGGCAACATTAATCATTGTAATCATATTAGACCAATTATCAAAATACACAATTAAATCTCAATTTAACCTTTACGAGTCATGGCCTGAAATCGGAATTTTCAGGATTTACCATACATATAACACTGGAACCGCGTTCGGATTACTTCAAGGCCAAACGATTCTTCTCATAGTAGCTTCGTTAATAGCTTTAATATTCCTTATATACATATATAACGAATATACAAAAGGCAACATAATTCTAAGAATTGCACTAGGACTTCAATTAGGGGGTGCAATAAGCAATTTGTCAGATAGGTTGGCTTTTGGGGCAGTTACCGACTTTATTTCAGTTGGTTGGTGGCCAGTGTTCAACATTGCTGATTCTAGTATAGTAGTGGGGATAACCATTTTAATCTCAGGAATACTTTACAGAGAAAAAATATCTAAAGTAATTGAAAAATAAAATTTGAAATGCATGTAGTCTTACCTTCTGATAATCCCTCTAAAACATTTGAAATAAAAGTTACTAACTCTAATTCTAGGTTAGACATTTTTCTATCTATAAAACTCCCTAAATATTCAAGAACGAAAATTAAAAAAATGATTGACCAAGGAAACGCTACTATAGACGGCAAACCTGCTCGTTCATCTTCATTGATCCAAGATGGTCAAACGATTAAATTTACAATCAAAGAGCCCTTACCAACAACTACCCTCCATCCTTTTGAATTAAACTTAGACGTAATATTTGAAAATGAAAATATAATTCTTATCAACAAGCCTGCCGGACTAACAGTCCACCCTACGCCCACTAACACAACAAAGACACTTGCCAATGCGATTGTTGCAAATTATCCAGAAATTAAATTTCCAGGCACTAAATTTAGACCAGGAATAGTCCATAGATTGGATAAAGATACATCTGGAATTTTAATTATTTCTAAAAACGAAGAATCGCACATAGAATTATCTAATCAATTTAAAACAAAACAGATCAACAAAGTATATATAGGACTAGTTGACGGTCATATACGACCTAAAGAAGCTATAATCGAAGGCAATATTGGAAGACATCCTACCGATCGAAAAAAAATGTGCGTGATTACAGATGGCAAACATTCAGTTACAAAATATAGAGAAATCATGAAATACCCTAACCACAGTTTATTAGAAATATCACCCTTAACTGGAAGAACCCACCAAATTAGAGTACATTTAAACTCAATTGGTTATTCTATTGTCGGTGATGAATTATACGGAAAAGCAAACGAAAATTTGGAAAGGCAATTCCTTCATGCCAAAAAAATTGGTTTTAAGATGCCTTTCACAAAGACATATGTAGAATTTGAATGCCCATTAGCACCTGACCTAAAAAATCTTCTGGAAATCTTATAATACAAATCAAACCCTGAATTGAGATAAAAAATGAACAAGACAAATTCCCAAAATACAGTTAGAGTGCGATATGCTCCTAGTCCTACTGGCGACCCTCATGTTGGGAATATACGAACTGCTATATTTACATGGCTCTTTGCTAAAAACAAATCCGGGAAATTTGTCGTTAGAATAGAAGATACAGACCAAAGTAGAACCGTACCGGGAGCAGTTGAAAATATACTAGAATCCCTAAATTGGTTGTCAATGGATTGGGATGAAGGCCCTAATACTGACAAACCTTTCGGCCCATACCTTCAATCAAAAAGGTTAGAGACATATTACATACCATTTGCCAATCAGCTTTTAAAAAACGGAAAAGCATACAAATGTTATTGCTCTCCAGAAAGATTACATGAAGTTCGTGAGCAGAGAAGGGCAAAAAAACTAGATACTTCATATGATCAAAAATGTAGATATTTAACCCCGGAACAAATAAAAGATATCGAAGAAACACAAACACCATCAGTGATTAGATTCGCTATGCCATTAGAAGGTGAATGGCATTTGTTTGACATAATCAGAGGGGAAGTAAAGTTCCAAAACAAAGTCATAGATGATTTCATTATAATTAAATCAGATGGATTCCCAACATATCATTTAGCTAATGTAATAGATGACCACTCCATGGAAATATCACATGTGATCAGGGCCGAAGAATGGTTATCAAGCACTCCTAAACACCTCGCTATTTACAAAGCACTTGGGTGGACTCCGCCAGAATTTGCCCACCTACCAATAATATTAGCACCAGACAAAAGCAAATTAAGCAAAAGACATGGCACAACGTCTGTATTGGAATACAGGAAACAAGGCTATTTACCAAAAGCAATCTTTGTATTTCTATCTCTACTAGGGTGGTCCGTTGATGACAAATCAGAAGTACTCACAATCCCAGAAATAATCAAAGGTTTTTCTCTTGAAAGAGTGAGTAAATCAGGAGCCATTTTTGACATCCAAAAATTGAATTGGTTAAATGGCTATTTTATAAGGACCGTTTCAGACGAATCATTAGCTACAACGATATTGGAATATTGGGAGAAATATCCAGAAATGGGAATTTATCCCGTACCATCTTTGTCTCAAATTATTCCAATTATACCTTTAATAAAAGAACGAGTTAAAACGCTACAAGATGTAAAACCTTTAGTAAACTTCTTTTTTTCTGATGATATACAATACAACAATGAAGATTTAGTGCAAAAAGGAACCGATAAAGAAACGACAAAACATGCTTTAAAGACAGTAGTTCTAAATCTTTCAAATATTCAGCAATTCAATGAATCAAATATAGAAACCTCTTTAAGACTTTCAGCAGAGGAAATGGAATTAAAACCTAGACAGTTATTAGGATCAGTAAGGGTGGCTCTCAGTGGATTAGAAGTATCTCCTCCTTTATTCAAATCCATAGAAATAATAGGTCGGGAAAAATCATTTGAAAGAATTGATAATGCAATATCGAAATTGGAATAATTTTATTAAATAATCAAGGCAGGTAATATATATAAATGCTTAACAAAATAAATGAAGACCTTAAAACCGCGATTAAGCAAGGTGATAATGTGAGCAAATCTGTACTACGGTATCTGAAATCTGAAATACATAACAGAGAAATATCTATAGGCTCGACTCTAACTAATGAACAAATAGTAGATGTGCTAAATAAGCAGGCAAAACAAAGAAGAGAAAGCATAGAAGCATATACAAACGGAAATCGCACCGATCTTGTAGAAGTAGAAGAAAAAGAACTTTCAATAATCATGAGTTATCTCCCTGAGCAACTTTCGCAAACTGAGATAGAAGCTATTGTAAAAGATGGAATAAAAGAAACTAATGCTAATTCTTTGCAGGATATCGGTAAAGTTATGTCGTGGGTAATGCCAAAAGTAAAAGGAAAAGCCGACGGCAAAATTATAAGTGCTACAGTAAATAAAATATTAAACAAGTAAAACAATGGATTTATAACAAATGAAATTTGGTGTAGTTCAATTCCCAGGTACTTGGAGCGATCACGATTGCTATCATGTGTTATCAGAAGTACTTAAACAAGAAACAGAATATATATGGCATCACGCTACTGACATATCGCACCTTGACTGCATTATAGTACCGGGTGGCTTTTCATATGGAGACTATCTAAGACCTGGTGCAATCGCTCAATTTTCTCCAGTCATGAATTCGATTAAGAAATTTTCTGATTCAGGAGGATTAGTTTTAGGAATATGCAATGGTTTCCAAATTTTATGCGAATCAGGTCTATTGCCAGGTGCCTTGTTAAAAAACGAATCTTTGCAATTTCGCTGCCAATGGGTAAATTTAAAAGTTGAAAATACCAATAATCCTTTTACCAAACTTTGTGAACAAAACCAGGTGTTGAAAATTCCAATATCCCATGGAGATGGACGTTATTATGCAGAACCAAGAATTTTAAACGAACTTAAAAACAACAACCAAATCTTATTCAAATACAGCTCAGAAAAAGGTCTACATGAAAAATCTTATAATCCAAATGGCTCTATAGAATTTATTGCTGGTATCAGTAATAAGGAAGGTAATGTAGTAGGAATGATGCCACACCCAGAAAGATGTTGCGAATCAATTCTAGGCAGTACGGATGGGACAAAAATATTTAACTCCATAATCTCCAATAAAAAATCCATATAATCCATATATATAGATAATTCAACCTATGAACAATTTGAAAACATTACTATCAGAATTAGCAATATCTGAATCAGAATATGCAAAAATAGTTTCTTCTCTAGGACGTGAGCCAAATGAACTCGAATTAGGTATGTTTGGGTCAGCTTGGAGCGAACATTGCGGATACAAACACTCCAAATCACTTTTAAAACATTTTAGCAAATTACCTGCAAATAACGTATTGGTGGAACACGGCTCAGAAAATGCTGGAGCGATAGATATAGGTGATAATCGCGCTATAGTGATGAAAATCGAATCGCATAATCACCCTTCTGCTATAGAACCTATCCAAGGCGCTGCTACTGGAATAGGAGGGATCGTTCGAGATATTTTTTCCATGGGTGCAAGACCTATTGCACTTTTGAATTCACTTAGATTTGGCGAAGCATCTAAATTAAACAGCATAAACCTCTTAAAAGGTGTAGTTAATGGAATTTCTAACTACGGTAATTGTATAGGAGTACCTAATGTAGGAGGAGAGGTATATTTCTCTAGTCCTTATAATGGAAATCCCCTAGTTAATGCTATGTGCGTTGGTGTGGTAGATCATAACAAGATCAAAAGAGCTACTATGGAACCCAATTCATCTATATTCCTAATTGGATCAGAAACAGGACGAGATGGAATCCATGGAGCTTCTGGCTTAGCTTCAAAGTCATTAGATGAAAATCAAGAACTTCGTTCTGCAGTACAAGTCGGCAATCCATTCATGGAAAAAATTTTAATAGAAGCGTGTTTAGAATTAGCTCTAAACGAACATGTTGTCGGAATACAAGATTTAGGTGCAGCTGGATTAGCAACTGCCACTATAGAAGCTGCAGAAAACGGAAAATGCGGGATTTATATAGAATTAGATAAAGTGCCATTAAGAGATAGCGGTATGACTCCATACGAAATAATGCTATCGGAATCTCAAGAAAGAATGATAATAGCTGTAGAACCTAATTACGAAAATATAGTTATTGATACATGTAAAAAATGGGGCATATCATTTTCCAAAATAGGACGAGCAACCAACGATGGAATCGCTCGAATTGAATACAATTCCAGTTCAGTAGCCACAATACCAACTGCTTTATTAACCAACCCACCAAATTATGTATTTGACACTACTAAACCTTCATATATTAAAGATTTACAAAGTTTCGATTTTGATCCAATAGAATTACCTTCAAACCCTATCGATGCATTAAAAAAACTACTTTCTTCGCCTAATATAGCAAGCAAAGAACATATTTATAAACAATATGACCACCAAGTCCAAACCAATACATTAATCCCACCTGGCTATGATGCTGCCGTTTTACGAATAAAGGGGACAAATATTAAACTTGCGTTAACAACTGATGGTAATGGAAGATATTGCTACATCGATCCTAAAATTGGTGGAGCTATATCTGTGGCAGAGGCATGTAGAAACCTTTCCACTGTGGGTGCAAATCCTGTAGCAATAACTGATTGTTTAAATTTTGGAAACCCTGAAGAAAATGATGTTTATTATCAATTGGAAAAATGTATAGAAGGAATTGTAGACGCCTGTACAGTATTTGATATACCTGTCATCAGCGGTAATGTTAGCCTTTACAATCAAACTAACGAAGGAAACATATACCCCACACCTATAATAGGTGCTTTAGGTCTGATTAAAGACGATACACAAGCGGTATCTAGCGATTTCAAATCGGCTGGTGACGTAGTATACCTATTGGGGATGTCTTCTCTCAGCACAAATATTCAAGCATTAAGTGGTAGCGAATGGTCCTACATTAATCACCAATTAGTAGCAGGGAAACTTCATATTGACCTGCAAATGGAAAAGAAAGTTCAAAGTATATGCCGAGAATTAATTAAAATGGGGATTATACAATCATCTCACGATTGTTCAGACGGAGGCATTGCAATAGCTATATCCGAGTGCTGTATAAAGGGATCAAAAGGAATAACCGTAACTTGTGAAATCAAAGAAAGATGGGATGTCGCATTATTCGGAGAAGAACAGTCTAGAATTTTAATTTCTGTAAGTCCAGCTAATGAACAGCAGATCATCCAACAATGCAAACAACAATCAATTCCCATTTTGAAAGTAGGATATGTATCAGAAAAAAATATATCTATTGGAAATCTAATAGAAACCACTGTTGATGAAATACGAAATTACTGGGAAGCAGGAATATCTCAATATAATTCTTGATGGTGCAATTTGCTTGACACAGTAACACCTCAATGCTATTTTGAATTAGCAGTTTAACATTTACACTGCTGATTTATTACCATTTTATTGGAGATCAAAGTGCCTACATATGTATACGATTGTCCAGAGTGCGGACATCGATTTGAACTAAGACAGAGCTTTCAAGCAGAAACCGTAGCACCATGCCCAAGATGCGATACTAAATCTCAACGGGTCATTTTATCAGTACCCGTTGTATTTAAAGGAAGCGGATTTTATGTGAATGATTACGGCAAAAAGGGTAGCACATCTCAGCCTTCTTCTGAAAACACTGATGATAAAACATCTTCCGAAAAAATAAATCCAAAAGGAACCACAAAGGAAGATAATGAATCTAAGAATAAAAATCCCAAAGCCACTTCAGATTCAACATCAAAAGCTAATAATTCAACAGAAAAATCTACTTCGAAAACGTCTACCAAGTAAATTCACAGTTGAAAATTGTTTTACAACGGGTATCTAAAGCATCAGTATCAATATCTAACAAAACCTTTTCATCTATAGAAAATGGATTAGTTTTGTTAGTTGGGATTGGACAAACAGACGAAGCTAAAGATATAGAGTATTTGGTACAAAAAATTACAAACATGAGATTATTCCCTAGCGATAACGGGAATTTTGATATATCAGTTAAAGAAGCTAACTACGAAATTTTACTTGTAAGCCAATTCACGCTCTATGGCGATACTAGAAAAGGTAGAAGGCCAAGTTTTACAGAAGCAGCTCCACCAGAAAAAGCCAATGTTATTTTCAATCAGTTGACTAATGATTTCAAAAAGACAGGGGTAATAACTAAAACAGGTAAATTTCAATCTCACATGGTAGTTAATATATTAAACGACGGCCCTGTCACTATAATGATTGATTCAAAAGACAAAATCAATAAACCTTAAATCATTTCCAAACTAAAATCGATGGCAGATACTGAGTGAGTTAGCGCTCCTATTGATATAAAATCAACTCCTGTCTGAGCAACTGATACTATGTTATCTAAATTTATGCCACCAGAAGCTTCAGTTAATGCTTTGCTGTCAATTATTTCAACAGCCACTTTCATTTCTTCAGAACTCATATTATCAAGCATAATAATATCTGCATCTGATTCCAGTGCTCTAACAACTTCTTCAATATTTGATACTTCAATTTCAACCTTTAAATCCTTAGGAGCATTTTTTTTCATTTTAGATATTATTGAATCAAATCCGTATCCATGTTTAGAAGCTATATTGATATGATTATCTTTTATTAATATTCCATCACTTAAATTTTTCCGATGGTTTTTACCTCCGCCTATTTTAACGGCATATTTTTGTAAGTTACGTAATCCTGGAATGGTTTTTCTTGTATCAAGAATTTGGGTTTTATATGCAGATATTGCATCTACGTAAACTTTGGTCTGTGTAGAGATGCCACTCAAATGTTGGAGGAAATTTATAGCCGTTCTCTCACCTTTTAAAATACTAGCGATTGACCCAGATATTTCAGCTACTGAAACCTTATCTTTACCTACAAAGGAATCTCCATCATGTAAAAACCATTCTATTTTCAATCTGGAATCAATTCGTTCAAATACTTTACTTACGACATCAGACCCACATAAAACTCCATCGGACTTAGCTAATATAGATGCCTTTCCATGAACTGCATTGTTGAATAGTATGTCTGTGGTAGCATCGCCTGAAAACAAATCTTCGCTTAAAGAATTCTCGATTAGTTGATTGACTTCATATTTCAGCAAACTATCCAAAGCAAGTACGACCGATGACCTTAACTTAATGAAAGCATCAAATCTAAAGCTTTCCTTGCGTTTTCCTTGGTTTTGGAAGCCACTTTTACAACATTAGTAGGATTATTTTCCACCAAATTTTCTAACATCCATAATAAATAAGCAGGATGAATTCTGTACATAGTAGCGCATGGACATACAATTGAATCTAAACAGAATATATTTTTATCCTGATTTTCTTTAGCTAATCTATTCACTAAATTTATTTCTGTACCTATCGCCCATGTGCTACCAGGCTTAGCATTTACAACTTCATTTATAATGAATTCGGTAGAACCATAAAGATCTGCATTATCGACTACATCGGGAGTACACTCAGGATGAACAATTACTTTAACGTCATTATGTTTATCTCTAGCGCTATTTATCTGTTTTAAGGTAAATCGGGTATGTACTGAACAATGACCTTTCCATAATATTATTTTTGATTTATTTATATCTTCTTCACTATTTCCACCCAAAGGCTTAAATGGATCCCAAACTATCATTTCGTCATTAGAAACACCCATTCTAGATGCTGTGTTTCTACCAAGATGTTGGTCAGGCAAAAATAAAATCTTTCCTTGTTTTTTTAAAGCCCATTCAAATGTTTTTTTTGCGTTAGAGGAAGTACAAACAACCCCGTCGTTTTCGCCACATAATGATTTAATATCAGCAGTTGAATTCATATAAGTAATAGGAGTGACAATTTGTCTTTTCAATACAGAATTCAAATCATCCCAACAATCAAGAACATCGTCAGTTATCGCCATATCCGCCATTGAACATCCGGCCGTCATATTCGGCAAAATCACATTTTGAGAATTATCAGTTAAAATATCTGCAGTTTCAGCCATAAAATGAACACCGCAAAAAATTATATGCTCAGCATCAGTTTGAGATGCAGCATATTCAGATAATTTAAATGAATCTCCAGTGTAATCTGCGAACTGTATTACTTCATCCCTTTGATAATGATGACCTAAAATCACAACTTTTTGGCCAAGTAACTTTTTGGCACTTTGTATTCTTCCAGCAAGAAGTTTAGGAGACAAACCAAGATATTTTTTTGGAATACGTTGCCATTTAACTCCCACAGCAAATTCTTCAATTAAGGATTTAGATTCTAAATCTTCTTCAGTCTGACAAAAAGCAGATTGCTCTAATTCAGTTATAGGTAGAACAGGCATTTTAGTTTGTGTAGCCAAAAAATTACCTCTATATCAATACTTCAAGTCGGTCAACAGTAAGACCAGACAAGCTCCATGGGCCAGCTTTTTGTATTTTTACTTCTATAATTTCTCCAATAGTAGTGGCAGTACCACTCACACGTA
>CENY01171940.1_pt1 | contig 13972 bp, 11 predicted proteins | sample 356181 | NCBI WGS metagenome assembly CENY01 (sample SAMEA2619840, study PRJEB7988) | marine metagenome | isolation source: saline water (ENVO:00002010), including
TTTTTTTCATAGTTTATATAATGTTTGTCAATTAAGTGTTACCGAGCGAAAGGTTGATTGGACTGCACCTTCGATGACAGGGTGATTCTAATTGGAAATTTATAGATATTGTCACCAATACAAGCGAAAACAAAATAAAATTAAAAATTGGAGCCCATATGAAAGTCAAAGCAGCAGTAGCGCACAAAGCCGGAGAGCCCCTTAGCATTGAAACAGTTGACTTAGCAGGCCCTCGTTCTGGTGAAGTTTTGATTGAGATGAAAGCAACTGGTATCTGCCATACTGATGCCTTTACACTATCTGGGGATGATCCAGAAGGAATTTTTCCCGCTATTCTGGGACATGAGGGTGCGGGTATAGCAGTTGAAGTTGGTTCAGGAGTAACATCAATTAGCCCTGGTGACCATGTAATCCCTTTATACGTTCCAGAATGCAGACAATGTAATTATTGCACAAGTGGTAGAACAAATTTATGTCAGGCTGTGCGAGAAACGCAAGGGCAAGGTCTCATGCCAGATGGAACAAGTCGCTTTTCTCAAGGAAAAGATCCCATTTTTCACTACATGGGCACCTCAACTTTTTCAACTTATAGTGTAGTGCCAGAAATAGCATTAGCACAAGTTAGGCGAGACGCACCATTCGAAAAAATTTGTTACATTGGATGTGGTGTCACCACCGGAATAGGTGCGGTCATAAATACAGCTAAGGTTTGGCCAGGAGCAAATGTTGTGGTTTTTGGATTAGGTGGAATAGGCCTCAATGTAATACAAGGTGCCCGCCTTGCTGGAGCAAATCAAATTATTGGAATAGATATAAATGAGAATAGAAAAAATCTAGCAACTGAATTTGGAATGACTGAATTTGTTAATGCCCATGATGCTGGAGAGGAGCTTGTCCCTTTTATTGTTAATTTAACTAATGGTGGGGCTGACTTTAGTTTTGAATGCATAGGTAATGTTAATACGATGCGTCAAGCACTAGAATGCTGCCATAAAGGTTGGGGAGAAAGTATTATTATTGGCGTAGCAGGTGCAGGCCAAGAAATTTCAACACGTCCCTTCCAGTTAGTTACTGGAAGGGTTTGGAGAGGAACTGCATTCGGAGGTGCAAAGGGACGTACAGATGTTCCAAAAATAGTTGACTGGTATATGGATGGAAAAATTAAAATAGACCCAATGATCACGCACACACTAAGCCTAGATAAAATAAATGATGGCTTTGATCTTATGCATAAAGGAGCTTCAATAAGAAGTGTAGTCACCTATTAGGTTAAATTATAGAATATAACTGAATCAAATATATTCATTACATGGGGTAATAAATGGCATTTTTTGTCGGTCTACATACAATTGCTGCAGTAGTCTGGGTTGGTGGAATGTTTCTTGCTTATACAGCAGTTAGACCAGCTGCAATGAATTTATCTCCTGAGGAACGATTCAAATTATGGAAGAGTATAGGAGCTAAATTTTTCCCAGTTGTTGGTGTTTGTTGTATAATTCTGGTTGCAACAGGTTATGGAATGATTTTCGAAGCACTTGGGGGTTTCTCATCAAGCGGAATACACGTGCATATTATGCAGGGCACTGGATGGCTTATGATCGGATTATTTGGACACTTAATTTCATCTCCTTATAGAAAATTAGTAAGAAGTTTAAAAAATGGGAATACTCAAGATTCTGCTAAAGCACTTGCCAGCATGAGAAGAGTAGTTGGAATCAATTTATTAATTGGCATTGCCACTATTTTAATTGGTGCGACAGGTCGATACTGGGCTTAAAAAGTTATCTTATAATAAAAATATATGCATTTAAGAAAATTTCACTTAAAATAAATAATCTAAAATTCGTGCTCTGCTTGATTTTAGGAAGAAACATATGCCAAGTAAGAATTACGAAAACGCGAATAAAACATCCAATATTGTTTCCTCTGAAGATTTAACATGTCTGAAAGCTCTGGAAAAAAAAATCTTATGGCTTTCAGCATGGATGATTCATAATGCAAATAATATCAGAGAAAGTCGTGATGGATTAAAAGTTGGTGGACATCAAGCTAGTTGTGCATCTGTAACCACTCTAATGACAGCACTCTATTTTAACGTGCTTACAGATAATGACAGAGTAGCTGTCAAACCACACGCAAGCCCAGTCTATCATGCAATCCAATACTTATATGGCAGACAAGAAAAATCTAAACTTGAGGGTTTTCGTTCTCTTGGCGGAGCACAATCTTACCCATCAAGAACAAAAGATTCAGATGGAGTTGATTTTTCGACTGGATCCGTTGGATTAGGTGTAGGCACTACTCTTTTTGCATCGTTAGTTCAGGACTATCTTCATTTAAGAAGGCTTGCACCCAAGAATAAAAAACTTGGGCGCATGGTAGCAATAATGGGAGACGCTGAGCTAGATGAAGGAAATGTATTTGAAGCATTGTTAGAGGGATGGAAGCATGAAAGTAGGAATCTATGGTGGATCATAGATTATAATAGGCAGAGTCTTGACCGAGTAGTTTCTGATCGACTATTCCAAAAAATAAAGGATTTTTTTGATGCTGTAGGTTGGAAAGTTATTATTCTTAAATATGGGAAACTACTTAAAAAGGCTTTTAAGGAAAAGGGTGGAAAAGATCTCCAAAAATGGATAGATGAATGCCCCAATGAATTATATTCAGCTCTTACTTTTAAAGGTGGAGCAGCTTTTCGTAAAAAGATTGAATCAGAACTAGGTCATATTCCTGGAGTAATGCAACTCATCGGCTCTCGAACTGATAAACAACTCCATAAGTTAATGACAAACTTGGCAGGCCACGATATGGAAGCCGTGATTGAAGGATTCCAAAATGTGGATGACAGTGTCCCCCACTGTTTTATTATCTACACAATCAAAGGTTTTGGCCTCCCATTCGCAGGTCACAAAGATAATCACGCTGGCCTAATGAATAACCAACAAATGGCAAGCTTTAGAGACTCTATGAAGATAACTGATGGCGAAGAATGGGACTATTTTTCCGGTTTAAATGTAAGTAAAAAATCTCTTGAGAATTTTTTAGCTCGAACACCGCTATACCAACCAAAAAACAAGGTTAAAGATAATAAGATAATTGAGGTTCCTGAAACATTACCCTTAAAGATTTCAGCACAGATGTCTACCCAAGAAGCTTTTGGTAAAATTCTTAATGAATTAGGAAAAGGTGACACACAATTAGCAGACAGAATTGTAACAACTTCACCAGATGTCACTGTCTCAACAAATCTCGGTGGATGGGTTAATAGAAGAGGTATTTTCAATAGAGCAGAACGAGAAGACATCTATGATTCTGAAAAGGTAGTTTCAATGCAAAAGTGGGCACTGAGTAAAGCAGGCCAACATATTGAATTAGGAATTGCCGAGAATAATCTTTTCCTTCTTTTGTCTGCTCTCGGGCTTAGTGAACAAGTTTTTGGCACAAAACTCCTTCCTATTGGAACTGTTTATGACCCTTTCATTGCCCGTGGACTTGATGCACTGAATTATGCCTGTTATCAAGATTCAAGGTTTATGCTGGCAGGGACCCCATCAGGCATAACACTTGCACCTGAGGGAGGCGCCCACCAATCCATATACACACCACTTATTGGTTTAGGTCAGCCTGGATTAACAACTTTTGAACCAGCTTACGCTGATGAACTTGCTGAAATTATGCGGTGGGGATTTGAACATATGCAAGAAGCTGATGGAGGTTCTATCTACATAAGGCTTACTACAAGAGCTATAACCCAACCATCTAGACAAATAAGTAATAAGTTCAGAGATAACTTACTAAAGGGTGCATATTGGATGGAAACACCACTTAAGGGCTCTAAACTAGCAATTATTGTTTCTGGTGCTGTAACCCCAGAAGCAAAAAGTGCATATGATACATTACATGATGAAATCCCAGGACTTGGGTTATTAATTGTCTCCTCATTAGACAGACTATTTCATGATTGGCTTTTATCTAGAACTCATGACACAAATCAAATACCAAACTATAAATCTCATATAGAGAAATTACTTGAGCTATTAGCAGATGATGCTTGTCTGATTACAGTATCTGATTCTCATCCTGCTTCACTTTCGTGGCTTGGATCTGTAATGGGGCACCAGCCATATTGTCTGGGGATAACAGATTTTGGTGAGTCCGGTGACATAATTGATCTCTATGCAAAACATAAAATAGATAAAGACTCAATTGTTGAGGCAGCAGCAACTGCATGTCTCAAAATGTTGAAATAAAACCAAAATTTAAAAAATTCACTCTGGTAATTTTCCCTGAGTAATATACTTCAATAGACCGACGACCTGCAAAGGAGTCTCAGCAACAGCCTTCGCCGCAGCATCAATTTCCTTAAGGGCATGGTTTAAAGAAGCATCGTGAACTGTAATAATACTTTTCCCGAGTGCTGAGGCGTAGCCTGCATCAAATGCTGCATTCCATTGACGATATTTCTCCCCAAAACGTATTACAACAATATCTGATTCTTTTAAAAGCGTATTTGTAATGATTGAGTTAAGCTTTGCCCCCTTGTGATCATGCCAGAAAGCCTCTAGCTCTTCCCCAAGAATGGACACCCCACAATCATCACTTGATTTGTGGTCAGTCACAGGCGAGAGAAATTCAATATTTAACCCTAAATCTTCTGTACCTTTTCTAATTTGATCTCTCCAGTCGGAGTGAATCTCTCCCGATAAATATACGATCCATTTATCCTTTTTCATTTATTAACTTCCTAGACTTGATTGAGATTAAAGGTCTAAATTATCTTGTCATTAAATATGAAAAAACAATAGTTTTATCCCAGCAAAATAACATCAACAAATTTTAAAATTTATATATACAATTATTATGTTAAAGTCATAAATATATTTAGATAAAACTATTTTTTCTTTCAATTTGGGAGGGGGGAGAAATGAAAGGTGGATATGCTGGTAAGCTTTTACGGGTAAATTTAGATAATGGAACATGTTCATGTTCACCATTACCTGATGAAAAAATTCTTCGCGAATATATTGGTGGAATAGGACTAGGAATGCGCCTTCTAATAGATGAGTCCCCAGAAGGTATAGAAGCAACAGATCCTGCTGCACCTCTCTTACTCATGACAGGACCTCTAACAGGAACATCTGCTCCAAGCTCCTCTAATTTGGCAGTTGTCTCTTTTAATTTTAATACACCATATGCAGTTGCCACAGGGCATACACATGGTTATTGGGCAGCGTATCTAAAGCATGCGGGATATGATGGAATTATAATAACTGGCCAAGCAGAAAATCCTGTTTACTTGTGGGTTGATGATGATCATGTAGAAATCCGTGATGCTAGTAAAGTTTGGGGTCAAGACACCCGTGAAACAGAGCGCTTAATAAAAAGGGAATTAGGAGACGAAGAAAAAATTTCAGTAGCATGTATTGGCCCAGCAGGAGAAGCAATGCTTCCGGGTGCTTCCATTAAAAATGACCGTAATCATGGTGCATCTAAAGGTAGTGTTGGAGCTGTAATGGGATCCAAAAGATTAAAAGCTGTTGCCGTTCGTGGTACTAGTACAGTACCTCTCAACGAACCATTAGCGTTTGGCGAATTAACTCAAACCTGGGACAAGGCGATATGGCATGAACCAAAACCTGGTGAAGGTGCTCCTGCAGTTGGAACAATATTAGCAAAAGGTGGCATTACTCGTGCCTATAGCTATGTCGGAGAAAGCCATATGCTTGCTGGTAAAAATTTGTCTGACCCCTTGTGGGGTGAAGATTTTTCAAAGAGATTTGTCGAAGCAGCCAAAGATTTTACTATCACTCCGAAAGAGTCCTATAACTGCAGCATAGCATGTGCATACGACTGCAAAATTAACAGTGGAAAATTTGCTGGTTTTACTGCCAGTATGTGTGGCGGTGGAGAAAATATGGAAGGTGCGGCTGGAATGGTAGGAATTGATGACCCAAGTGAAGCACTTGCCTTAACTGACTACTTTGATGCTATGGGAATAGACTCTTCGGTTGGAGGGTCACTGATGGGAATGGCTTTTGAATTATATGAACGAGGTATATTAACAAAAGAAGAAACAGGTGGCTTAGAATTAAACTGGGGAAACTACGAGGCGGCAGTTGAACTCCTTGATCAAATGTGTTCAGGTGAAGGGTTTGGCGGTAATGTACTAGCTAAGGGACTTAAAGAAGCGTCCAAATTACTTGGGAAAGAAGCAGAAGCCTGTGTATTACACATACGTGGTGGAGGAATCAATATGCATGATTGGCGTCCAGCATGGAGTGTCTTATTAGGACAAATAGTAGCTGGAGCTGGTGTTTGTTGGCAGGGTCCTGGTGTTGATGCATGGACTACAGATCCTGACCTCGGCTATACAGACTTTGGTGAACCAATGGTTCCCGATGGAAAAGCCGAAGCAGTAGCAAAAACACAGATGAAAAAATTATGGGAAGATACCCTTGGCGTCTGTTGGTTTGCACTTTGGGGAGTAAAAGGTGGACTTGGTTTTTCATCTAAAAGTATAGCTCTGGCTACAGGGTGGTCAGACTTTGACGAAAAAGAAGCAATGATCGTAGGGGAGAGAATGGTCAATCTTCAAAGAGTGATTGCTATCAAGCGTGGATTCAAACCCGAGGATGAATTTGATATATCAGAAAGATTATTGGAAGCACCTAGTGTAGGAAAAGCGGCTGGCAAAACAATTAGACCACATCTCAGAAAGATGGTCCAAGAATATTATGATGAAATGGGCTGGGATAAAATGACTGGAAAACCTAATCATTCCACGCTTCAAAAAATTGGACTTACATCTGATATATAATATCTATTATATAGATTGCTTGTTTTTTTAACAAAACTAGGTGCATTACAAATGCTCAAGTTAAGTGATTTTCATGGACGCCTACTTCGAACCGACGATGTTGAAACTCTCGGCAAGCCAACACACAATTTATTAATTGATGCAATAGATAAAGGAGAAAAAGAACTTGCAAAGGACTTGGCTCAGGCAGGACATAACGAGGACAAGTCACTACATGATCTCTTTTGTGACTGGGTGTGGGACCTTCTTACAAAAATATCTTCTCATTGTGGTGAAAGTTTGATGTATAAAATTCTCCGTGAGAGTCAAGAAACTTGGATGCTTCGACGTACATGGAAAGTTTTCAGTAAAATGAGCGTCAAACAGCAAGTTGAATTAACAGCAGAAATGATGAGATCTCACCGATGCGGACCGAAGCAAGAAGGAGATATTAAGATCGAAGAAGATAAAGAAAAATACACAATAATAATGGACCCATGTGGCTCTGGGGGGAGGATGAGAAGAGGCGATGTTGTTGATGGCACGCCATCGAGGCTAACTAAACCTTATAATTTTGGTGTAACCCAAAAGGCTTACGACTGGTCATGGAACAAAAAAGGCGTGCCCTACTATTGCATCCATTGTGCAGTTAATGAAATTCTACCTATTGAGTGGGGTGGTTACCCATTGTGGGTGACTGGATATGAGGAAGATGCTGCAAAACCCTGCAAATGGATGTTTTATAAAAATCCCGACCTAATCCCTGAGAAATATTGGAAACGTGTTGGCAAGACTAAACCAGATTCATTCTCTCATAAAAAATGAGACGACGAGTCAGAAAAATAGTTTAGCAATTTTGGATCTTTAATTTCATTACTTACCTCAAATAGTTCCAGCAGAATATTGTCAGGTGCAAGACACATGGAATATGCCCAACCATCAAAACTACGAATTGGGTTTCTAAACTCTACTCCGTTATTTTTCATCATTAAGACTGTTTCACCTAAATTTTCTACTCTTATACCAAGGTGGTGAATAGTGCCTGTTGCAAAAGTTTTTGGTGCCTGATCATAAAAATGTAAACGACCTTCACCTACTCTTACAAAAACATTCCTGGAGCCACCCATTATATCGTCAAAACATATTTCGGCAGAGAAATTTGTTTGCCACCAATCAATTGACTTCGAAATGTCTGTGCAAAAAATATGTACATGATGAAAATGTCCCTCCCCCATATGAATATCAACCCGCCACTTTATCTGAACTAAAATTAATATTTAATTTACTTTTTTGAATTTTACCATTTGCACTATGAGGCAAGTCATCAACAAAAATAACTGACTTAGGTACCTTGTATCCTGCCAGATGTGATTTGCAAAATTCTATTACTTTATCTTCAGACAGAAACATTTCAGGTTTCAAAACTACAAGAGCGCGCCCTGTCTCCCCCCATAAATCATGTGGAATACCAATGACGGCAACCTCATGCACCTCGGACATTTGATATATTATTTCTTCAACCTCCGCTGGATACACATTCTCCCCTCCTGATATATACATATCTTTCCAACGGCCAGAAATAGTTAAATAACCATCCGTATCAATTTTTCCTGCATCCCCTGTTCTAAACCAACCATCATCAATAAAGAACTCATCATTAAGATGCTCCATTCCCCAATAACCCCTCATAACCATTGGACCACGAGCTACAATTTCCCCTACAGTATCCGGTTTATCTATATGATTTTTTTCTGAGTCTATAATACTAATTTCGACATTCATCAGTGGGGGGCCACATGACCCTGCTTTTCTAAGATAATCTTCAGCTGGCAAAGATGTTGAGACACCACATAATTCTGTCATTCCCCATACTTGAGGAATTCTTGCACCATGGCTTGCAAACTCTTCAATTAATGCAACTGGAACAGGCATTCCTCCTGACCCTATAATTAAACCGTCAAAATTTACTTCAGAAAAATCGTCTAAATTTCTTATCATGAGTAAATTAGTGGGAATAGCCAAAGTATGTGTGACCTTAACATCGGCGTCCTTCATTATTGCCAAACATGCTTTAGCATCAAACTGGCGCATTAAAATTGTTTTTCCTCCCTGTAACAAGGTAGGATTTGAAAACATGAACAGACCGCTAGCATGGAATGTAGGTGTATAAGTTAAGCCTACAGATTCATTTGTAAGACTATATTCGGAACCTAAACCTTGGCATTGTAATAAGTTTTGTCCGTGTGATAGTTGTGCACCTTTTGGGCGTCCTGTTGTCCCAGACGTATAAAGAATATGCCAAATGTCATCAAATCTGGGTGGATCTTTAACTACAAAATTTTTACATTCATTTATAGCTAGAGAAAATTCTGAGTCTGCACTAATAAGCTCATTACTTAAAGCACCTGTCCTTTGAGATAAAGAATGGGCTGTTTCAAAAAATCTTTCATCAGAAAACACAACCTTTGGGGATGCATCTGATGTTATATAATCAAGCTCCTGATCTGCAAGACGCCAATTCATAGGTAGAAATATTGCTCGCAACCGAGCACAAGCAAACTGAACTATAAATATTTCCACACAATTTTGTGCCAGTGTTGCAACTCTATCACCTGCAGCAATCTTATATTTATCCTTTATAAATAATGCACAGGCATCAATTTTGTCATTTAAATTTTTGTAAGTAATTTCATAACCAGTTTCATAGTCAACCAATGCAACGTGGTCAGGACGACGAACGGAGTGATGCCTAATCCAATCATGAATAATATTGTTGTTCACTTATCTTAAACTCCCCAAATTTGACTGGTAAACCTATTAAATGACGTCAGCACTGCTCTTTCAAATCTCTTAGTGAGAGAAATTGCAAGGGCTTACTTTCAGGCATCGGGCCTCCATTAATCCAAGCGGGAAAAGAAACCCCAACTCTTTGATCATTATCTTTCTCAAGTCGTAGCATTTTTCTATAAATTATTTGCTCATTATTTCTAACATCTGCAAGGCTATGAACAGGCTCGAAACAACAATCATAATTTTTGAAATGCTCAACCCAGTCTGCTTGGGTGCGAGTTGCTATTATTGCTGAAACATCAGCTATTAAACTATCTTGAGGACAAGGTTCAAACTGTCTTGAACTAAATTCTTCTTTCCCGATAGCAATACAAAATTGTTTCCAAAACTTTTCCTCAACAGCACCAATTGTTACATGCCGACCATCCTTTGTTTCATAAATATGATAAAAAGCAGCACCATTGTTTAAAAACGTGCCCTCTATATTGACCGCAATACCCTCTGACACTTCCTGAGTTTGTACACACGCGGTCCATGGTAAAACTGACTCTGCAATACTTGTATCAATAAAAATTGGTTTTTTATCCCGGCTATCTTTTTTCCTCATCTGAGACAAAAGCCCTGCAACTATTGAGAAAGCAGATTGAATCCCACTTGCATAATCTGCTACAGGTGGATTTGTTATTGAAGGTTTTCCTGATTGCCCGGAAGTATATAGAGCACCGCACAGAGCCATATAATTTAAATCATGCCCAGCCCGGTCAGAATAAGGGCCTGTTTTACCCCATCCCGAAAGAGAGCACACAACGATGTTTGGATTAATCTTAGCAATATTACATTCAGAAAAACCCAACCGGCTAAGAACTCCGGGTCGATAAGATTCTAATAGAGCGTCAGAGGATGCAAGCAATTTTGCAAAAGATTCTTTTCCTTCTTCACTTTTTAAATCCAATTCAACAACTTTTTTTGATCTATTCAAAACTTTGTACCAACCAGAGATTCCATCGCTCTCTATTGGACCTACACGTCTCATAGGCTCACCACCTGGTGGTTCTACCTTGAACACCTCAGCTCCTAAATCAGCTAACAATAAAGAACAATAAGGGCCAGGGGCATACTGGCTCATATCGACAACACGAAATCCTTCAAGAAGATTAAAAGACACAAATTTCTCCATTATTTGTCATTTTGATTGTAATTTAAATATTAAGTTATTGATTTAATTCCTCTCCTAGTAATCTTCATACCATGTTCTTCACAATCCCAAGTAGACTTAGTAACTCCTAATGTTCTCAATTCTATTTTCCTTACCTTTTGAGTCGGAGTTCTAGGAAGATTATCGACAAACTCTATGAAACGTGGAACCATAAAATAAGGCATTTCTTGAGCACAGTGCTGGAATAATTCACTCTCCGTTATAATTTTATTACTTTGCAGCACTACTACTACTTTTACTTCATCTTCTCCAACATCTGCAGGAACAGCTATTGCAGCAACCTCCGATACTGCAGCATGCTTAGCTGTGATCCTTTCAACCTCAAAAGATGAAATATTTTCTCCCCTCCTTCGTATCGCATCTTTCATTCGATCTAGAAAAAATAAATATCCGTTTTTATCCATCATTCCACGATCTCCAGAATGAAACCAAAGGTTTTTAAAAGTTTCTAGTGTTTTTTCTGGTAACCCATAATAACCTTCCATAAGAATATTTGGATATTTAGGCCGAACTATAATTTCTCCAGAAATACCAGCAGAAACTTCCTGATCATTCGTATCTACAACACGTATATCATAATAGGGGGCAGCTCTTCCTGCTGCCCCAAGCGGAGTTTCTTCATCAGGCCTTGTGTAAACAACTATATTTGCCTCAGTTGAACCATACCCTTCAGTTAGTTCTAAATTAAATCTGCTTTTGAACTGTTCCAAAACATCATGAGGATTAGGAACAGAATAAATCATACGTAATGTATTTGATGAATCATTATCTTCTCGTGGTTGTGCGTACAGCATTTGACAAATACCGCCAACTCCAACAGTAACTGTTGCACCAAACCGCCTCACATCTTTCCAAAATTTTTCAACACTGAAACGTGGTCGAAGAATCATTTTACCGTTTACAAACATCGTACCTAAGAGAATAAATTTTCCTGCAATGTGGAAGAAAGGTAAAAAATTATAAGTAATATCAGATTGTTTCAGGGATACAATTTCGTTAAAAATTACAGCAAAAGAGAGTTCAAAAGCATTATTAATTATCACACCCTTTGATGGGCCTGTTGTACCTGAGGTAAACATTATACAAGCAGTAGACTCAGAGGTAACATCACATTGAAAATTATCTCCCATATCACTCAACACAGACTCCATATCATCAAATGGATTACCATCAGGTATTTGTAATTTCAGAGTAGTATTATCTGGTTCATGAACAATTATGCGACGCAGTTTAGGGCATGAATGTAATATTTCATCAAAAATTAAGGCAAAATCATTTTCAATTACGGCAACTGTTACTCCTGCACTATTGATTATATGAGATAGAAGATCGCCTTTATATGCAGTATTTATAGGAACCTCAATTGCTCCAATTTTAGCTATGCCAAACCACACTCCAATATAAGTTGGTGAGCCAGACATCATTACAGCGATACGATCACCTTGATTTACTGAAATTTCTTTTAAGCCTCTAGCAAACCTATTAGCAGTACGATTCAGATCTGAATATGAATATGTTTCTTCTTCCCAATATACAATTGGATGATCTGGAAACTCAGCTGCTCTTTCTTCCAGAACTTTCCCAACTACCCACTTCTCCTTGGGCGTTTTTCCTATTTTATACATATCATCACCAAAAACTGAGAATTAATTAAAACCATATTGATTTAGACTCATTTATCCTCTGATATTTCAGAAAATTTTGAAGCCATTGTAGGATTATTTTTTGTTAATTTCTTTATTGTAACATCTTGGGCTTTATCATTTGCAAGACGTAGATTCCTATCTGCACTCAAAAGAGCATCCTTAGTCTTTTGTAAATGATTTATGGATTTATCAATCTCTTCAATTGCAGTAGCAAATTTGCGAGAGGACAACTCATAATTTTTTCCAAAAGCAGATTTAAACATTTCTAATTTATTTTCAAAATTAGAAATGTCTATATTTTGGCCTTTGAATATCTCTAATTCATTTTTATATTCTAGTGAACTGATAGATGTGTTTTTGAAAATGGTTATAATTGGTATAAAAAATTGGGGACGAATAACATACATTTTGGGATATCGATGAGACACATCTACTATTCCTGAATTATATAGTTCACTATCGGCTTCAAGAAGTGAAACTAATACAGCATATTCACATCCCTTTTCATTACGATCCTTGTCCAATTCTTTGAAAAAGTTTTCATTTTTCTTCTTTGTTGATGTAATATCTTCTTCATTTTTCATATCAAACATAATCGAAACAATCTCAGTTCCATTCTGATCTTTAGCTCTATAAATATAATCCCCTTTGCTCCCATTTTTTACATCAGTATCTTTTTCAAAATAATCATACTGAAAAGCCGATGAACGTAGTTTATTAAATTCTGTTTCACAGTGTTGTTCTAAAGATTCTCCCACCATTTTTGTAGATAGTTTAGATTTGAAATCTTTAAGACGTTCAATGGCATCATGCATATCTCTCATCTTGTTTTCATATTTATCTTTTTGAGCATTCAAAGAAATATCTTTTTCTAGTTCTGCTTTTTCCAAATCTTTTTTATAATTATCTCTTTCTTTAGAAACTTCAGATACTGCCTCTCTTATAGCTAATTTTTTTTCAGTTTCAGCAGAATAAAGTCTTTGCTCAAGGAGCTCGGACTTTTTCTTAGATTCAGTTTTTTCTTTGTGGAGTTCTGATTCAGATATATTTTTTTGCTCTCTTAGATTAGATTTAAGTTTCTCAATTTCAATATCTTTTTGAGAATTTGATTGATGGAATAACTTTTCAGATTCTTTTTTCTGAAGCTCGACAGCATTATTTTTATCTTTTTCAGCATACCCCATACGTTCAGTTATTTCCTTATCAAACTCACTATCTCTAATTTGTTTAAGAATATTTGCATAACCCGTTTCATCAATCTTAAATGCTTGATCGCAATGCGGACATCTGATTTCATTCATTATGCTATGGGACCCCCCATTGAATAAATTATTCTAGAGCTAAATTAGAATCTAAAAAAAACACAAGACTAGAAATAAACAACTTTAACATTTATGTAATTAAAAAATTACTACACTCTCATATCACGGCCAAGTCTAGTTTGATTTAGGTAATTTTTAAAACTTTTAATTTGTTATGAAAATTTAATTAATTACAATTAATTATGAGGTTTATTATTAA
>CENY01170353.1_pt1 | contig 13911 bp, 15 predicted proteins | sample 356181 | NCBI WGS metagenome assembly CENY01 (sample SAMEA2619840, study PRJEB7988) | marine metagenome | isolation source: saline water (ENVO:00002010), including
GGCGGCGCTGGTTGCTTTCCTCGTTTCGCCGCTTGCCCGCCATATCGACGGCGCTATCCTGCCGGTTGATGGTGGCGGCACACGAGCACTATAGGAGCAGTCCATGAGGCTTAATCGGTTTATCGCTATGTTTGGTCTCGGCGTCGGTGTTCTCGCGGGCAGCCCACACCCGGCACAGGCGGACGCCATTGACGCCGACTGGTGCATCGAAGACGGCCGTCTGATGTCGATAAGCCGAACCCACATCGTCACGCCCGGTGGTCATCGGATCCGGGGCGTTTATGACCGGCATGGCTACGCCTACACGGTCCCTGATCAGGAAGCGGGTGCCGGTTCGCGGATCACCATGATTCTGGTTAATCCGAGAACCATTCACCTGTGGTTGGACGAGGCCGCAGCGCGCGGAAGCAAGCCTACCTCAGAGATCTCGCATCGTTGTTCCGCACACGTGAGTTGAGGACGAATTGATGCATTATGAATCGTGCTTGACCATGCCCGGTGCCGTCGCCAGTATGCCGCGCCCATGACCCAGCCCAGCATCCCCATTCGCCAGACCATTGCCGATATTCCGACGTCTGCCATCCGTCAGATCGCAACGATCGGAATGCAGATGGACGACGTTATTCCGTTCTGGTTTGGCGAGCCGGATTCACCGACTCCGGACTTCATCACTGAAGCCGGTGCGAAGGCGCTCCGCGAGGGCAAGACCTATTACACGCTCAATCGCGGGATCGTCGAGTTGCGGGCCGCGCTTGCCTCCTACATGGATGGACTCTACGGCCGGGAGTTTGATGTGGAACGGGTCACGGTGACCGCATCCGCCATGAATGCCATCGCCGTCGCCATGCAATGCCTCATCGATCCCGGCGACAATGTGGTCATGGTGGCACCGTTGTGGCCCAACATCGCGGCCTGCGCCGTCATCATGGGTGGTGAGGTTCGCGAGGTGCCCCTGGAAGAGCAAGAGGGCCGTTGGTCGCTCGATCTCGACCGCCTGTTCGATACCATCGACGATCGCACGCGGGTCATGCTGGTGAATACGCCGAGCAATCCGGCAGGCTGGGTCATGTCGCGCGACGAACAGCTGGCCGTACTCGAGTTCTGCCGGGACCGTGACATTTGGGTCGTCGCCGATGAAGTCTACGATCGCATCGTCTACGACAGGCCCCATGCTCCGTCCTTTCTCGAAGTGGCCGATCCCGATGATCTGCTGATCCGCATCAGTTCATTCTCGAAATCCTGGGCGATGACAGGATGGCGTCTCGGCTGGATCACCGCGCCCGCCGCCTTCGGTCCCGTGATCGAGAAGATGACCGAGTTCAATATCGCCAATGCACCGTCGGTTGCACAGTACGCGGGAATCACCGCGCTCGCCGAAGGAGAGCCGTTCATTCGGGAGACAGTGGAGCGCTACCGCGCCGCGCGGGACCTCAGCTTCCAGCGCCTCGGCGCCATGCCGCGCGTGCGGCTGTCACTGCCCGATGGCGCTTTCTACTATTTCTTCGCCGTTGACGGCATGTCCGATTCCCTGTCGTTCGCCGAGCAATTGCTCCGTGAGACCCACGTGGGGCTGGCGCCTGGGTCAGCCTTCGGACCGGTCGGTGAAGGCCGTTTGCGGCTTTGTTTTGCGAGTTCCCTCGACACGCTCTCGGAAGCCTTCGACAGGATCGAGCCACATCTGTCCTGAAGCGATAGTCCGCGCCTTCGGCTGAGGACCTTCAAATATCTGCCGAGTCGTGATCTCAGCTGTGACATGATGGATTCCTCTGGGCTCAAGACACCTTCGAGGGAGGACATCATGCCCACGTACATCAGTCTGCTCGATTACACCGAGCAGGGAATTCGGGACATCAAGGACTCACTGAAACGCCTCGCCGCCGCGAAGAAGCTCGCCAAGAGCCTGCGCGGCCGCATCCGGTCGTTCTATCTGACGATGGGGTTGCATGACGCCGTTGCCGTTACCGAGTTTCCCAACGACGATGCCGCGGCGAAGTTCGCGCTCATGATCGGACGCGTCGGCGCCATCCGTGCCGAGACGTTGCGGGCGTTTCCCGAAGCCGACTATCGGCGCATCGTCAACAGCCTGCCCAAGTAGCGGTTCGGCGCTATTTCAAGGTGACATCGCCCCGGTAAATTCCCCAGCGTTTCAGGGAATCGAGAACGGCGATCAGGTCGGTTCGGCTCAATCCCAGCTGGTTGAGCTTCTCGACCAGGCTTTGGGCGCTTTCATTCGGGCGCAGCGGGGCCCACGTCCTACCTTCAGGGTCCTCGATTATGATTCGGGTGCGCGGAACCACCACCGATCTGCCTCCTTTGGCAAACGGCGGTGGGTGGCTCACCTGTGGCTCCTCGACGATGCGGATCGTGCGGTCGGGTGCCTTATCTGATGCAGCACGGTCGATTTCGATGCGGGTGCGCGGCACCACGACCGTTTGTCCCGACGAGAAGGGAGGTGGTTGGCTTACCACCGTGTCCTCGATCACCCGGATGACGGGATCGCTGCGTGCTTCGGAGGTGCCGCCGATAACGACGATGGCGCCGGTATACTCATCGACCAGCAGTTTCGCCGATGAGGATGACATATCGGCGCCTTTGACCGCGTGCGGCAGCGTTCCGAATGTGACGACCAGGCAAAGAATTGATGCCCTGAGAAACATCATTGTGATGTGGGAAGCGGCCATATCCAGATCGGTGTCTCGAACTGCGACGCAAGAGGGGTCACCCCTGCTAATATGCGGTCTCCGTGGATGCGATGGTATGACGGGATGATCAAAGCAAACGGGAGAGCGACGTGAGCGTTGGCGTTGGACTGGGGATAAGCGAGCTGCCGTTTGATTCGGCGCGCGGGTTCTGGCGCTGGATCGAGATGTGTGAGGACTCCGAAGTTGATTCGATCTGGCAGACGGATCGGCTGATCAACGACAAGCCGATGCTCGAAAGTCTCAGCACGATGGCCGCTCTCGCGGGTGCGACCAGGCGGCTTAAGTTCGGCATGAACGTCATCGCGCTGGGCTGGCGTGATCCCCTCGTCGTTGCCAAGCAGTGTGCCTCCATCGATTTCCTCAGCGAGGGGCGCCTGCTGCCGGCGTTCGGTATCGGCACGCCGCGCGGCGAAGAGTGGGCGGCGACCGGCCGGGACCCGAAGGGCCGTGGTGCGCGGACCGATGAAGCGCTCGATATCATCTCTCGGCTCTGGGCCGGCGAGACTGTCGATTATGACGGTCAGTACTACCAGTATCGCGGCGCGCGCATTTCGCCGCTGCCGGTGCAGAAGCGACTGCCGCTGTGGATCGGCGGCCACAGCAAGGCTGCCATTCGCAGGACGGCACGCATCGGGACGGGCTGGTTGGGTGGATTCCAGTCTCCCGATGAAGTGACACCCGTCGTCGCCGCCATCAAGGTGGCGGCCGAAGAAGAAGGTCGCCGAATCGACCACGATCACTATGGCGCGGGCTTCCACTATCGATTTGGTACATGGGATGACCCGCCCGTAGCGCACCGCGCGGAAATGATCGTCAAGCGCAACGACCGGGTGCCCGAGGACTGCATGGTCATCGGTGATGCCGGCGCGATGGTGGACCGGCTCAAGCAGTTCATCGCTGGTGGCGTCTCCAAATTCGTGGTGCAACCCGTTGCGTCCGGAGACGATGACACCCTCGATCAGACCCGGCGCCTGATCGACGAGGTCTTGCCGGAAGTGCCCGCCCTCAACGATCTCATGCCGGCATGACGGACCTCGACGCCCGCGGCTGCGCAAGGTGTTCGGGATGCACTCGACCTGTTGAAACAGGACGGCCGCATCGTCGCCGACGAGGACCTGGACGTCGTGGTCCTGACCGGGGACGGGTCGGCCAATGGCATCGGGCTTTCGGCCACGTCGGGCGCCATCGAACGCGGGCTCGATTTCCTTTATATCTGTTACGACAACGAGGGTTATGGCAACACGGGTCAGCAGGCTTCCGGCGCGACGCCCCATGGGGCCCGCACGGCCACAACAACGGGTGCAGAGGGGTCCCCAGGTGAAAAGAAGGACCTTTTCGGTATTTGGGGGGCGCACCGTCCTGCATACGCGGCTACTGTCATTGGTTCCGAACCCCTCGACCTCGCACGCAAGGTGGAAAAGGCAGCCACATTGCGGGGACCCCGGTTCATTCACGCCCTTGCCCCGTGCCCGACCGGCTGGGACTACGATCCCAAGGATACGGTCGAGGTGGGCAAGCTCGCGGTGAAGACGGGCGTCTGGCCGCTGAAGGAATACGTGGACGGTGAAATCCTTCACACGCGACGCCCCCATCCCCGGGCACCGGTGGAGGAGTATCTGAAGACACAGGGCCGCTTCACCCATCTCTTCGAGCCAGAGCGCAACGAACAGGTTCTGGACGACATCCAGCGCCGGGTCGACGCTTACTGGCAGGAACTCGAGTCAACTTAAGGCTGGCGACCCCGGAGGGATTCGAACCCCCGACCTACGGATTAGGAATCCGTCGCTCTATCCGACTGAGCTACGGGGCCGCTGCTCAATTTCTAGGCGTGCCCGGAATAGGGGTCAACCGAAACAGCACTCTCGGTGAGTGCTGGCACTCTGGCCGGCACGTGATGTCACACCAGCGATGAAATCGCCACATCGGCCAGGCGCTGGAAGCGCAGCATGCTGCCCGTATATGTCAACAAGCCGGAGGTCAGGCATACGAATGTGATGTCGCGTTCGGGATCGACCCAGAAGACGGTCGAGCCGGCGCCGATCCCGCGGAATGTGCCCGGGCTGGCCAGCGAGCCGAACGGCGTCGGAATATCGCCTGTGCCGCGTAGGAAGAAGCCAAGGCCGAGGTGAGCCGGGCAGAGTGGCCAGCCATGGCTCTCGCGCGCCGCTACCCAGGCGTCGTTGGGCATATCGCCCGTGTGGTCCTGGACAGCAAACGCCAAGGTTGCCTCTGACAGGATGCGCCGCCGCGGACCTTCTCCGCCCCGGCGCAGCGATTCCGCGAACGTGAAGACATCGGCCGCGGTTCCCACGACACCGGCGGCTGGAATTTCGGTATTTGCGCCGGGATCGAGGATCAGTGCCCCCATGCGCTCGATCCGGTCGGGGTCGAGTGTGCTCGGAGATCTGTCGCGTACGACGACTGGAACCGCCTCTCAGCGAGATCGTTGCAAATTCCGAGCGCGCTATCCGTCATATCGAGCGGTGAGAAGACGTCGCGTGCCAGGGTGTCCCGGAAGCGCATATTGCTGCCATTGGAGCGCCGCACCACTTCTCTCAACACGGCGAAGGCAAGTGCCGGGCTGTAGCTCACCCGCTCGCCGGGCAATGCTTTGAGCTGCGAGCAGCAGGCCGCATCGACCATGACCGAAAGTTCGCATTGGCTTTCGGCCGGGATCGGGAACAGGCCACCGTTCATGCCACCCGTGTGGGAGGGAAGCTGCCCGACCGTGATGTGCTCCTTGCCCTCTGCGGCGAATTCGGGCACCAGCTCGGTCACCGGCGTCCGGAACGTAAAGGCACCTCGTTCGATGCCCTGCAGAACTGTCACCGCCGTCATTTGTTTGGTGATGGAGAAAATCGCGAAGACGTCGTCCTCAGCAAGCGGTCTTCCTGATTCCCGATCCGCGTATTCCACCGTTTCACAGCATTCGATGCGGCCACCCCGGCCCACCATCACCACGGCGCCGTCGTAGAGTTTCCGCTCCACATCGTTACGAATCACTTCAGTCAGGCGTTGCGTGGACCGTCCTCCTCCCGCGCGATGACCTGCACCACGACGCAGGCAGCATAGCAGCGACGGCCCGGCCTACACCTTCGCCATGACCTCCTCGGCGAAGAGCTTGAGCGAGGCCTTGGCCTCGTCGAGCGGCATATTGCCGTAGGCGAAGTCGATCGAGGGATAAATCTCGCCGCCGCAGATGTCCGTGAAGTAGGCGATGCGGTCCCGCGCATTCTCGGGCGAACCGATGAACGATTGCTCAACCAGCACGTCGTAGGGGAACTTCTCGACTGCGGTGATGAATTTCTCATAACCCGGGTACTGAGCCGACGGCTGGTCGCGCCAGCGTTCGAGCGGCTCCAGGAACATGTTGATGTAGTGGCGCGCGTAGGGCTCGGCCCGCTCCACGGCTTCCTTGTCACTCTCCGCGCAATAGAGGCGGAAGTTGATGTTGATCGAGGCCGTCGCGGGGTCGTGACCGCCCTCCGCCCGGAAGCTGCGGTAATTCACGACCATCTCGCCGAGCTCCGCCGGACGCATGTAGAACGGTGTGATCATCAGGCTATGGCCCTCTCTGCCTGCATACTCGAACGAATCGGGCGTGCGGAAGGCCGCGACGTAAAAGGGCGGATGAGGCTGCTGCACGGGTCGGGGAAGCGAGCGCGCCTTCTCGAACCTATGGAACTGTCCCTCGAAGGTGACCTCCTCCTCGGTCAGCAGGCGGCGGATGGCGTCGATGCCCTCCTCGTAGCGGGCGCGCGAATCATCCATCGAGACCTCAAAGGCGTCGAATTCGTGCGGCAGAAAGGCGCGTGCGAAGCCAACGTCGAGGCGCCCGTTGCTCATCGAATCAAGGAGCGCGATGCGTGCGGCAAGCTGAATGGGGTGGTTGAAGGCGGGGATCACGGCGCCCGTCATCAGGCGCATTTTCGGTTGGCGCGCGGCAACGGCGGCCAGGAATTGGAGCGGGTCGGGGCTGTAACCGCCGTAAGGCGTGAGGTAGTGCTCGATGATCTTGGCGTGGCAGAAGCCGAGGTCGGCCGCGAAATCGATCAGCTCGAACGTCTCGGCGTAGTACTGCTGCGCGCTTTTCACATCCGGCGTGACGTCGGGAAAAAACGTGACCCCAAATTGCATCCGGACCCCCTCAACGAGTTCGCGCCGCCTCCACACGGCAGGTTAACGATTACCTTGCCGCCCCGGCCGGGACAAGGCATGCGGTGGCAGATTGCGCCAACCACCCCCAGTTAGAGAAGCGAATCCTCGAAGGGGAACATGGAAAGCAAATCGACGCCAGTGTCGGTCACCAGCACCTGCTGTTCCAGTTTAACGCCCTTCGCGCCGCCGTCCTCGCCCATGTAACTCTCCAGGCAGAGCGTCATGCCCGGCTCGATCAGTCCATCGTAGCCGTGCTCGTCGATGTCCTCGGCGTTTGCGATGTGCGGGTACTCGTCGCAGAGGCCAACCCCGTGTGCGATCACCGAATAACGGTTGGCGCGGAACGCCGGCGGAAGGTCAAGACTCTTCTCCGCAAACTCCCGAAAGGTCACGCCAGGTTTGACCAGATCCGCGTTGACGGCGGGATGTTCACGGGCCATTAGATAGAGGCGGCGCTGCTCGTCGCTGGCTTTGCCATCGCCGCAAAGATAGGTGCGCGAAATGTCGGCGCAATAACCGAAGGGCCCGATCAGGTCCGTATCGAAGGACACGAGGTCGCCCGCCTCGATCACGCGAAAGCCCGTTTCCTGAAACCACGGGTTCGTCTTTGGGCCGGAGGTCAAGAGACGCGTCTCGATCCACTCGCCGCCCCGGGCGATGTTGACCTGATGCAGGATCGACCACAGCGCATTCTCCGTCATGCCGGGTTGAAGACGCTCGCGCATCTCGTGCATGGCCGCCTCGCACACCGCGATGGAGGCGCGCATGCACTGGATTTCCTCGGGTGACTTGATCAGGCGTGCGTGCTCCATCACTTCGGTCCCGTCGCAGATGTTGACGCCGAGGTCCTGAAGCGCGGCGGTCGCAAACGGGTGCGCCCGCCCGGTCGAGAGCGAGCCGACGGTTGCCGCTCCCGCACGCTCGCAACTGATCGTCGATTTCGCGCGCCCAGCGCTCTGCTCGCGTCGACATCTCCGGGCCCGTGGCGAAATAGTAGATGCCGGTGCCGTGGCGCACCTCGTCCACCGTGCCAAGACCCAACGAGCGGTGTTCGCTGTTGTGGAAGTCTAACATCACCGCCGGCTCATCCGCCGGTACGAAGGCATAGCGGGCGGCATTGTGAGCAATCCAGAGCTGCATGTTGGTCGAATCCATGGCGTATCGGACGTTGAGCGGATCCGTTAGCACAACAGCGGCGATATCCCGTTCGGCAAGTTGGGCGCGGACTCGTCCCAGGCGATAGGCACGCACGGCGTCCAAATCGATGGATTGATACTCCGGGGGATCACGGTCAGCCGCTGCGGGAAAGCCTGCGTTTATGAGTGTGTTCATCGTGATACGCTCGCTCGTGAAACTTCCACCAAACCCTGACTCGAAATTCTCCTTGGTGATATTCTGAATGCGCACAAGCTGACGCATTTACTGCTGCCGCAGATAAAGGAGAAGCCATTCATGCCCGCTGACGTCCGCGGTCTGCCCATAACTGTCGCCAATGAGGAAGCCCTCTCAACTTATGAACGGGCCGTATCCGGTTACCTCGCGCAGAAGCCTGACGCAATGGACCTGCTGGATGAGGCTTTGGCAGCCGATCCCGAGTTCGTCATGGCGCACTGCCTCAAGGCCTACATGCTGAAAATGGCCTACGATCCAGCCTTTCTGCCGGCGGCCCGCGACTCCGTGAAGGCCGCGACGAAGGCCGCCGCGGGTGCCACCGATCGGGAGCGACGGCATGCGGCTGCGGCGAACCTGATGGTGGAACAACGGACCGCTGAGGCGCTGCAGGCGCTTGACGGTATCGCGATCGATTATCCCACCGACCTCATGAACCTGAAGCTGACGCAGTTCTGTCACTTCTGGCGGGGCGATGCCGCCAACATGCGTGATGTCGTGGGACGTGCGCTGCACGCCTGGGATCAGGACACGCCGGGCTACGGGTTCGTCCTGGGCTTGCTGTCTTTCGGGTTCGAGGAGGGCGGCGACTACGTGGCGGCGGAGCGAGTCGGTCGGGAGGCTGTCGAACTCAATCCAGAGGATTCGTGGGCGGTTCATGCGGTCGCCCACACGATCGAGATGGAGGGCCGCCACGTCGACGGCATCGATTGGCTGAAGCGGACCGAACCCGGTTGGCTGGAGAACAACAATTTCCGTTTCCACCTTTGGTGGCACCAGTCCCTTTATCATCTCGAACAAGACGAAATCGACGAGGTTTTCGACCTCTACGACACCAGGATCCGCGGCGACAAGACTGACTTCGCCACGGATATCGCGAACGGATCAGCGCTCCTCTGGCGCCTCTATCTTCGCGACATCAACGTGGGCGACCGCTGGGGGGAACTCGGTGAACGGGCGGAGGCACATGCCCGCGACGCCGCGAATTCGTTTTTCAATACCAACTACATGATGGCATTGCTGGCCACAGATCGCAGCGAGGCCGCCGAAATCCTGTTGACCGCTATGCGCGAAGAATCGGTCCGGAATGATCCGATTTCCGCCCGTGCCGTCGATGCCGGCGTCGCGGTGTCAGAGGGTTTGCGCGCGTACTACCACGGCGACTATGCGGGCGCCGTCGATTTCATGCTACCGGTCCGCTATGACCAGTATCTTTTCGGCGGCAGCCATGCCCAGCGCGACGTGTTTGACCAGACGCTCGTGCTGGCAGCGATCCGCTCCGGCCGTGATGCCCTTGCCCGGGCCTTGGTCACGGAAAGGGAGACCCGCCACCGCCAGGTGCCGGCAGCCTGGAAAGCCGAAGCCGGAATGGCCGTCAACTGAAGGTCTTTGCGTTCCACCTCTCGATGAAACTGGCTAGCCGTGTCGGGTGCCTGCGGCGCGAAGTATCGATGCGCCGTTTATCCCATTCATTTTGGGAGTGCGGGCAGTTCTCTTGTTTTCAAATGCGGCGCATTTGCACTAGCCTTGCGGGGACGGCATTGATGACCGGGGACGCTTAACGATGCACCGCATTGTCATGTCTCTTGTCGCCGCGGTTGCGGTTATTTCGACCACCGGCGTCGCGCGCGCAGACTTGGCCAAAGAGGCGGCTCTTTGCCGCGACGAGGCGACTCACCCGGATGTCCGCATAGGCGCCTGCACTTACCTGATCCGCTGGGGAGACCACAGCGAGAAGACCCTGAGTGCAGCCTTTCATGCGCGTGGCCGGGCGTACAGCGCGCTTGATGATAACGTGAATGCGATCAGCGATCTGTCAGAGGCGATCCGTCTCAATCCGGTCGATCCAGCGCCCTATGACAATCGGGCCAACATCTACATGGAGCGGCGCGAATACGACATGGCGCTCGCGGACTTCGCCGAGGCACTGCGGCTCGACTCCCAGAACGGCAGCACATTCAACAATCGGGGCACGGTCTATCTCAAGCTTGCAGACTATCACCGTGCCCTGGCGCACTATGACGAAGCGATCCGTCTCGATCCGGATCTCATGCTGGCCTACAACAATCGCTGTGTCGCCTGGCGCTATCTCGGCGAACTCGTTCGGTCAGCCGCCGACTGTACCCGGGCTCTCGAACTGGCGCCGTCGTACTGGCGGGCCTGGATGAATCGGGGCATCACCTTTTACCTCGCGGAAAAGTACGCCGTTGCGGCCGATGACTATCAGGCTGCGATCCGCCTCAATCCCCAAAGCGCTGCGCCATACAATGCGCTCGCCTGGCTGCGGGCGACAGCACCCGAAGGCAGCGTCCGCGATGGCGCGGAGGCGACCCGCCTCGCCGAGCGCGCCGTGGAAATGGGCGACACGCCTCAACATCGCGATACGCTGGCAGCTGCCTATGCGGAGGCCGGGCTCTATTCGCGGGCCGTCGAAGAAGAGGAACGGGCCATTCACCTTCTACGCGAGTCGGGGGGCGGTGGTGACGTGACCCGATTCCACAAGCGGCTACAACTCTACCGGGAGGGGCGGCCCTACAGGCAGCGCTGACCAGGAGGTCCAACTTGGAGCAGATGCTCATCAACATTGAAGAGGTCTACGTGCCCGTGAAACGGCGTAAGACCCTGGTCGATGAGACGGTGTCAGCTCTCGCCGAGAATATTCTTGAAGAAGGCCTGAAGACGCCCATCCTGGTCCGACCCGACAAGGGCCGGTTCGTGCTGGTCGAGGGGTTACACCGTCTGGAGGCCTGCCGGGCGCTGGGCGAAGAAACCATCGCCGCCTACGAAGTCAACGCCCGCCTGCGCTGAAGCCTTCGCGAACCGACAGCAATTCCTGCTGAATCATCTTACCTCTTCAGACGGAGGTGAGGGGCAGATGCAATTGTCAATATCATTCTACAACTTAAGGGGGATGTTCCGGCCTTCCGGCGCGTAAGGAAGTGTTAAGAATGTCCCGTTATGAATCACATCTGACGGCAATCTATTGGGGCCATGGGCAAGAACCCGACATTTTGAAACGTTGGTACTGCAGGCTCTCTGCCAGCAGATTCTTTTGGTATGTGCCGGTTGCGGCCGATGTGTTGTACGGAGGTTGGTACGGTGAAGGGTCAAGTCGTCGAGTTCATGGGTAAAGGGCGTTCCAAGCGGCAAAACAGGGCCGCGCGCAAACGGGTCGGGCCCCGCTTTGGCCACGATTCGAACTCTGTGAAATCAAGCACATCTTCGTGAAATCCCGATTGTCTCAGCATCGTCGTGGTCGACGATGATCCGATCGCTCGCGAGACGATGGCGAGTGGTTTCAACGAAGCGGGACATCAGGTCTATCAGCACATAGCGGGCGCCACCGCGCTGCCGCGCATTCTGCGCAAGCGCCCGGACGCCGTGATCGTGGACCTCGTCATGTCCGAAATCGATGGCGTGGCATTGTGCCGTGAGATTCGCAGCCATGCAGAGCTCTCGGATACGGTGGTGATCATCGTCTCCGGTGTCGAGAACGACTATTGGGCCAAACGCGCCGAGGAAGAGGGTACGAGCGCGCTGACCCTCAAGCCGATGGACCGGGCCGGTGTCGCCGAGATCGAGGCGATCGTGCGCAACGCCAAAGAGGCCATGATCCAACCCACCGCCGCTTAAACTGACAACTAGTCCTTACTAAACCCCCGAGAGACTCCTTAAACAGGGATCTCGCCGGTGACGCTGGTGCGCAGTAGGTGGCGCACGTCGTTTGCTGCGTAGTTGGACAGCGCCATATGCATGGTGATGCGGTTGTCCCACATCAGGAAATCTCCCACCTGCCAGTGGTGGGTGTAGATGTTCGATGGATCGGTTGCCTGGGCGAAAAGGGTTTCGAGCGTTTCCCGGCTTTTGTCCGCATCCATCTCGACGATGCGCCGGGTGAATCCCGGATTAACGTAAATCGCCTTGCGCCCGGTTTCGACTTGCGTCCGGACCACGGGGTGCTCGACCGGTGGCACCTCTGCTGCCTGTTCCGCCGTCAGGGTGCGGTCGGGATTGTCAGCGAACACCGTTTCATAGGCCAGGGTGTAATCATGAACGGCGTGGCATCCGTCGATTCGCACCTTGATCTCATCGGAGAGCGTTTCGTAAGCGCGTACCATGCTTGCAAACAGAGTCTCACCACGCCCCGGCGGCACCTCCTTCGCGTGAAGCATCGAGGCGAACGTCGGTCGCGCCGTGTAAGAAAGATCGGAGTGCCAGTATTGGCCGGCATTGATGGCACCGACCGGTTTGCCGTCCTTGCGGACATTGGAGACGATGAAGACCTCGGGCATGTCCTCCAGCGCGAAGTCGGACAATACATGGATCTCCGGCTCGCCCAACTGGCGGGTCAACGCCACCTGGGCCTCGGGCGCCATATCCTGATCCGGGAATGCCAGCACGCCGTGCTGGCACAGCGCCATCCTGACCTCGGCTGCCACGGCGTCTTCGACGGGGCGACCGAGGTCGACTCCGGTCGCCACGGCACCCAGCGCTGCATCCGTTGGTGCAATCACGAGTGTCATGTTTCGTCCTCCAAACCGGATTCCTTATTCAGCCGCTTGGGCATCAGCTGAATTCTCAATCAGGTCTTTGACGGCATTCTCCACCACCGTACCCTCGAAGAAGTCCGGGTTCATGCCGGCGTGCAGCCTGGCGGGATTGCCGAAAGTAAAATTACGGAAGTCGTCCTCGGTGATGAGGCCGTCTTCCACCATTTCGTACGCCTCCGCCAGGACTCCGTTCATGTCGGTGACGTCCCAATGCCCGATGTCTGAGCCGAACATGGCCTGAGGACGGGCCCCGAAGGGCAGTGCGACCTTGCCGAACGCCGTGGCGTTCATCGGGTCATCGGCCTCGCAGCCAAAATAGAACGGGCGGATGAAGCGATCCACGATGTCTTCTGCCTTATCGATGCCGCAGGCGGCGAAATCGTCCTTGAGTTCGATGTCCTTGCTGCTCCAGGTGCCGTCAACCCGGGTCACCACGTGTCCCATGTCGCGCTTGCCGCTGGTGGGTTCGTCATCTCGCCGTTCCAGTGTTCCGGCAAACCGGTCGCCGCCGAATTCGTCGAACAGCTGCTGCATGGCATCAAGATCGATATTGGCGGGATTGAGGTTGTCGATGACCCCGGGATTGCGTTTGTCCCATGCTCCCACGAGCTTGGCGAACAGGCTGCAGGCCCATCCCACACCGCCTTCGAGCAGGCCGAAGTTCAGATCCGGAAAGCGGTGTGTGACGCCGCCGAAGAACAGCGCCCGCGCGAAGATATCGCCGGCTTCGGCGAAGTGGTTGATCTGGTTGTTCATGTAATTGCTGACCGATCGCCGGGCGTTGCGTTGCTGCCCCCGGGAGTGGACGGTCACCGCCACCCCCAGGTCCCGGCATCGCGCCCAGAAGGGGTCGTAGTCATACTCGCTATCGAGCGCAAGCGCGTCCGTCCAGGTGCCGAGATGGGCGATCTCGGGTGCAGCTTCCTCGACGGCGGCGATGGGCCGGTGCACGAGATTGCAGACCATGACCGCCTTATGCCCAAGCGTGTTCACCGCGTACTCGAGCTCGGTGATGGCTTCCTCGGGCATATTCGTGGGAATGCAGGCAGCAGGTGTCAGGCGATCGGCGTGGGGGGCAAACAGCTCGGCGGTCATCGCATTGTGCGCGCGGC
>CENY01171123.1_pt1 | contig 13895 bp, 11 predicted proteins | sample 356181 | NCBI WGS metagenome assembly CENY01 (sample SAMEA2619840, study PRJEB7988) | marine metagenome | isolation source: saline water (ENVO:00002010), including
GAGTCTAGCTCCCTTCGGAAGAATGTGGTGTTTTCCCAAAGCCTGGAGACGTGCTCTGGCTCATCCATTAGGACCTCGATTGCTGCCTTCTGGGCCGCTGCTACCCCAGGGGGCTGGCTGCCTGAAAGTAGCCATGATCTGCTGTGGTTTAGGGCATGAGTCCTGACTTCCTCGCTACCAGCAACTATCCCTCCCTGAACCCCGAGCGCCTTTGAGAAAGAGCCGATTTCGAATGTCACCTTGCCTTGAAGGCCGAAGTGTGAGACAATGCCACGGCCATTTCCCAGGACCCCTTCCCCATGGCAGTCGTCGACGAATGTCATCGCTCCGAACTCCTCGGCAAGTTTCGCTATATCATCCAGGGGCGCGATGTCCCCGTCCATGCTGAAAACCCCATCTGTAATTATCAGCTTCCTCTCAGAGTCCTGGTTCTGCTCGAGAACCCTCTCAAGCGCACCCATGTCATTGTGGGGATAGACGGCCCTTGATGCCTTAGTGAGTCTGACGCCATCGATTATTGAGCCATGGTTGAGCTCATCAGAAATGATCACGTCCTCTGGGCCCCTTACTAGGGAGGGGATCAGCCCCACGTTGGCGGTGTATCCGGCTGAGTAGATCAGTGATGACTCGACCTCTTTGAACTCGGCGCAGATTCTTTCGGCCTCCAGATGGATGTCCATTGTTCCGGCAATGGCCCTGACTGAGCCGGAGCCTGCACCGTACTTTCTAGTGGCCTCTATCGCCGCTTCTACGACTCGTGGGTGGGTGGTTAGATTGAGGTAGTTGTTCGCAGAGAGCATGATCATCTCATTACCGTCAATGATGCATCTTGGCTCATTTGCGGCCTCCAAAGTAGGAGGATTCCAGTCCAATCCCTGTTCACGAAGCTCTGCGTACCTCTCACGCATCCAAGATAGGTCTACTGCCATGGCATTCAGAAGGAGTATGGGTTCAAGGCTTAATCGGAAGTTGTGGAATTTCCAATCGAGGGCTTGATGGGAGGGGGGGCGATCCCAAGGCATGGCCTCCGAGGGAGTCAGGGTTGCAATTCTTGGGATTGCTCAGGATGGGGGAGTCCCCCAAGCGGGGTGCAATTGTGAGAGGTGCCTTGAAGCTCAAAGGGACCCGGCATTGAGGCTCTATCCATCCTCAATTGCAATTCAGGGGAAGGAGGGAGGGTTGCATCTAATCGAGGCAACTAGGGATATATCCCAGCAAATCTGGATGGCTGCCACTAGTTTTGGGAACGATATCGTTTCAATTCCCAGAACGTTGTGCATAACTCATTCTCACCTCGGGCACATTGACGGCCTGGGGCAATTCGGCAAGGAGGCGATGGGGGTCGATTCTATCCCACTCCTAGTGAGTTCTAAGGTAAGGAATGTGGTACATGCGAGGGACCTTGGGTCACCATTCGATGTGAAAATTGTAGAGTCGAACTCACCTGTAGTACCATCTGAGAGATGCGGATTTGACTACACCCTGGTTCCCGTCCCACATAGGGATGAGCACTCAGACACCCATGCGATATTGATTAGGGGTCCGGCCAGAACGATGCTTTTCCTTCCCGATCATGATAGTTGGAGCCAGACATTGGGACATTATGGTGCCAAGGACGTAAAGGGTTGGCTGAGAAGCCTGGGCGTTGGCATTGCACTCATCGACGGTACTTTCTGGGATGGTGATGAGCTTCCAGGCAGGGACATGTCACAAGTGCCGCACCCCCTGGTATCGGAAACTCTGGAAATGATTGGATGCAGGGAAGAAGGAGATCCGGAAATCTATTTCATTCACCTGAATCACACAAATCCATTGATTGACAAGGAGTCAGTTCAGTCAACACAGGTAGAAGAAATGGGATGGGGAGTGGCAAGACAGTCTTGTGTGTTCGAACTATAGCCCCATGCTGAAAATTATGTGCCTTGAGGTCCTGCCATGGTCGTGAGAATTAGTGGGGAGGTCAGTAGTGGTCTTGGGAGAGCCCACGTCTTCATGTCGCAGAGTCACTACCAAACCCAATTCAAGCAGGTCCTAGGGGTCGGGGCATGGCCCGGGACGCTAAACGTAGAAGTGGATGACAAGTCGGCTGAACTGTTCAAGAGTCTGAGAGTAATTGCAGGCCTGGAAGAGGGCGATTCTAACTTGTCACCCGAGCCGCATAGGATAAATGGTTTCGAAAGAGATGGGAAGTCCTTCGGCGGAGCAACTGCATTTGTAGGAAAGATTTCTCGAGAAGGGGGGGAATGGGAGGAATGCGCTGTACTGATTCCAGATCTAACAAGGCACACCAGTACAGCCGAAGTTATTTCTGGGTCATTCCTAAGGGAGATGCTCCCATGCTCTGATGGTGAACTCGTGCATATAGAGCTCAATTGAGGCGGTTCAACCACTCCCTCTCCAACAGTGCACTGATCTCATATTCAGACATTGAAAGCCACCTCCTGTACTCTCGAGGATCCTCTGGGCGGGCTGACAGAGAATCGGGATTGGGGAGCCCCGATGGCAGTGGGTTTGGAAAATCAGGATGCGAGATTTCCCAGAGTACTAGTCCCTCGGAGGGGGCCCTTCCTAGGTCGACCGGAATATCCGGACTCTCCAAAGCCGACTCCAAATCGGCCAACTTAATCCTGCCAGAAGAAATTCCTGAAATCGAAGAGGCGATCCTGCGAACCTGGTTCCAAAGAAATGACTTGGCCCTGATAACGAGGCCAACAGGGCGCCCATCAGAGGATAGCCAGAGCGAGCATTCGTCTACAATCCTGATTGGGTCTCTGCCTTCTTCCATCCTGGAGAGGTTGGAAAAGTCGTGTTGGCCCTCGATCATCCGGCACGCTTCCTCTAGGGGTGCGCTATCTGAGTTAGTCGGCCATTCTTCTATGCACTCAAGCCTGTACAGGTACTTCCGGTAACTTGCATACCTAACCTTGCAGTCTTCGTTGACTCGGGAAGCAGATATGACGACTGCCCCCACAGGAAGGTGGTCGTTTAATGCACGAACTATGGATGTCTCGCTAGCATTCTTGGATAAGGCTCGAGGGAGGTCTATTCTAGCTAGATTGAACCGCACACTCACCCCTGCATCGGTCCTGCTGGACATCTCCAGACATCCATCAGCCCACCATGTGAGTCTTCTAAGGGCGTTCGAAATGGAACCCTCGACAGTCCTAACGTCTGGTTGTATCTGGGAACCATGGAAAGAATGGCCATGGTAGCCGACAGCGACCATGAAACGGTCGCTTTCCAATAACTGCCCCCCTACTCTGTTTGGAGGTACTCGAGAGCCTCCTCTGCTGAGGCGAATCCCATCCCTAGAAGGGCGAACTCTACTGCTACCGGTAGGAACTGCTTGGCGAACTGCTCGCTTCTGTCGAAGTTCGTCTTGAAGTCGATGTTGTCAATGAGCATCTTTGCCGCTTGGTACAAGTCCTGAGTAACATCGAAGTCATCGGACGAATCGCCGAGTTCCTTCAGCTTCTTCAGTTCCCTAATTGCCATCGGGATTCTGTCGAACTCGATCAATGCGTTGGCGTATGCAGCCTGGTATTCTGTGCTCTGGGGATCCAATGCCGCGGCTTTCTTGAAGTAGGCAGCGACTTGGCCCTCGTTAATGCGGTCGTTTCCTTTCTCGTCGAAGTTTCCATTCTCTTGAATCTCAAAAAGGGCCGACTCTGCCCATCCGTGGTATCCAGCGGGGTCCTTCGGATTTCCATCGATGTGCCCCTCGAAAATGGACATCGCGCCCATGAAGTCCCCTTGTGTGATTTTCTGAGCGGCCTGAGTCATCAAGTCAACGTCTGTCATCTCATCCCCCGAAGGTGTTGGGAAGACATTCCGTTATGAACGGTGCGGACCGATTACTTGTTACTCGGAGCCGGGAAGTGAAGTTTCTGTGCCAGGAGGGCCTACATTATTGTCCATCAACTCGTTGATTAGCCTGTATACATCCATTGGGCTCTTTACCCCATACAGGCAGTTAGCGGGGTCGGCCGACATCTCAGTCCTCTGCCTCTGCTTCGTAATCAACCCGAAAACGGCTGAAATCACCTTTCTGAATCCATGAAGCGGTTCCGAGGAATCCGTTGCAATACCGACTCCCACTCCGATTGACTCGACCTGCAGCCCGACACCAGAACCAGTTACAACGTGGACGTTGCCGTATCCGAGTATTTTACCCAAAATAGTAGGATCAGCCTTCAGGTTCTCGATCTTATGGAAAGATATCCCTTGGACGCTGGAGTCTACGAAAAGGAAGTTTTTCCGTATGTGGATACGCTTGTCAGTAATCGCATAATCGAATGACCTCTGGTAGAGAACTGTTAATGTTGACATTACGACGAAAGAGAAAATTCCCAGAATTGCGAACCATAAGTGGTTCCAAGAAGGAAGGGGGTTTGAGAATTCTGAACCAGCGAAACCAGCAATCCACTCGATTAAATCCATCACCTTCCAGGCCGCTGGGATGGCTGAGATAATCAGCAACCACGAGGTAGTCCAGCGACCGGATGTTGAGAAATTAGCATAATGATTGATCTTCGTAAGAACGAGCATCGAAATAAGGAAGCCCAAGACCCCTGAAAAGTCCACCAGATTGACTAAGATTCGGATTGCGAAATTTACGCTCCCTTCACCCTCGGGCTCAAGCCAATCGCCTGCAAAAAACACTAGATGAATAGCTAAAACTACTACTGCAAGGGAATACTTGTCCAACATCGAAAGAGTTGTGGGGCCGCCCCGCCAGATTGGGGTCTCCGTCTCGGTTATCTCGGGAAAGTCAGAGATGACGGCGTCTGAGTCGACTTTCGATTTGAATTCGTCAATTAGATTTCTCATACTTTACGTCCTCCCGAGCAGCCGTTTACTCAAGATGTTGGCGGATTGAGTCTTCAGACCTAGTGAAGGAACCCCCAGGAATGCTCTGCATTGCCATGAATCCATTCGTAGTCTTCAATGGTCCTTTCTCCTTCGCTGTCTTCAATTGTCATTCTCTTTACCTCGAACGGGTACTCGTTGTAAGTGAGGTGACTAACCAGACCGCCCCTAGTAGGCTGATCAAACTTCCACCTTGCTCTGCTAACTGCGTTAATCAGGAATTCTGCAGAGGTTCTATCGTTCCACACCCTGATGTGGAAGTCGGGAAGCAAATTCCCTTCGCCATCCAAGAGTCCGGAGGCTGACTTGCTGAGTTGCACCTCGCAGTTGTCGAATTCCTCGGTCCTACCCCTCACCCTGTCATGGAATACGCCGGCTGCCCTCAAAGGGATCCTAGTTGTGTCTCTTTTTCGCCATGGCTTGTCGTCCTTGGCAGTCGATAGTGGGGTAATATGGGGCAGGAACCAGTCCAAGTAAGACCCATCGCTGAAGTGTAGCATACCCCAGAACCATGGAACTGAGGGGGCCTGTACGGTGACCTTCTGGAAGTATGCAGTTCCTTCCACCTCCTCCCCGTCGATAGACAGGAGTGCTTTCATCCCCTGAAGCCGAAGGATGTCGTAACCCATCCCAAGTGCAATCTCGTTGTTCTTGTAGGTTAGTTCACTAGGTGGGCCCCACCAAGGAGTGAGGGTCGCTTCGAACCTGGAAGGCGCTCCTCCGCTCCTGGCTTCTCTATCGCTGCTAAGGCCGAGCCACATGGATTTGTTCCCTGGATCCATCCCCATCGACAAGTCCTCTGAATCGATGGGGACAATTGCGCCGGCTCCCTTTCCCTCCCCCTCTGCTGGCCACAGCGGGTGCTCATCGCTAACTACGGCCATCCTGCATTCCCTCATTGTGAGTGGCTCATGCATCTTCTCACCGTCGTACCACCAGGCACAAACCATACCAGGAATGACGAAGCCCCCGTGTTGGTCCTTATGCATCCTCGAACCCGGCTTCCACCAGTGGCCGCTGACCCTGATCGCTTCAGTCTCCTTGGTCGACCAGAGAGTCATCAGCTGCCGGGAGCGGCGAGGGTTTCTTGGGTCTGGAACCAAAACAAGTACCCAGTACCACCACCAAGATAGTCGATTTAGCGGGGGCATGACATCTAGACGCCAGAGGGAGGATAGGTCGCCCTCGAACCTCTCTGGGGCTTCCTGCATGTCACTCCTCACATTATTTCCCTTCGATTGAAGACCGATTTTCCAATGAAAATCATCACTGAAGTGATAGTTAGAAGGACAATGACGCTCAACAGAAGGGATACTGCTGGCTCATTGGTCCCCAGGGTATGTTCAGGTGGGTGCCAGAAGTTTGCCAAAGAGCCCCCGTTTATTCCGAATGCCTGCCCAATTTGGGCCCACTGAAGAGTGTCTGGCCACGCCATGATTACTATTGAGTCAATCATCTGGAGTGCCCAGTGTGTGATAGAGATGCTAGTGATTGTCCAACTGGGGTTGACAATAGAGAAGAATCCCATTACGAACTCCCAAATTCCGAATACTATGCAGATGTATACTCCGTACTTTGGCGAAATCAGGCCCATTGTGTTGAACAATGAACCATAGGCTGCGAGAACAAGTGTTGTTGCTATCCCTATCCCTAGCCAGACCGGTAGATCTGATGCTCTGAAGATTCCATCGCCTGGGCCGATTATTGCGGCTATTGTACCAACTAGGAGTGCGAGTGCTATTACGTATGACGAAGATATTGTGAGGTATCCCAGGAGGCGATATAGGATGAACTCTGACCTGTTTATTGGCTTGGAGAGAAGAAGGTGCAGGGTTCCGTTCTCGGATTCGTCTTTGACCAACCCTAAAGCGAGGAAAAGAGGAATGAATAGTCCCAGTAGTATTACGAAGGCCATCTTTCCCACCCCTATTACAAACGTCCTGTGACTCAACTCACCAGCAAATGCCTCGTCATCGGGATCCTCGTCGACGTTTGGGTCTGCGTCTATCGCCGTCACTATTCCATTGTTAGAAATCCACACTATGTCGCAGGGCACGCCGTTCCCATTTTCGTTGGCGTAAGCCTGTGCCCACCAGAAGTCAATTGGCTCTCCCTCTTTTGTCACCCAATCAGTTCGCAGGCAGTCCCCGTCATCGTCAAACCCATGGCTGCCAGAAAGTATGTCTCCGACCAGACAGTCGACTCTTTCCCCGTTTGAGTCGAAGCAGTCTATTCCGTCCTCGTCTATGTACATCTCTGGGGGATCGGGTTCTACGTAGAATGTATCTGTCCAGTAGCCCCACTCGACTTCAAAATCATCGGGTACAGTCACTCTGCCCTCCCCTCTCCACTTACCATTTGCCAGGTATGTTACTCGACCGTCCCCATCACTATCCCCTACCTCGCAGGCGGTTCCTTCGTCGAGTTGCCAGACTTCTTCAGGGCATTCCTGGAGATCCGGTTTCCCATCAGCATCCATGTTCCAGTCTATGTGGGAATCCCACCAATCCCCCACATAACTGTCATCAATCCATGATGCCTCGAACCAGGCCGTCCCTTCCCATGATTTGTTTCCGTAATAGGCCCTGTTCAGATCATTGTCATCTATGTCACTCTGCAAGACGAAAGTCCCAGAGCCCGGGAATTCTGACCGGCGGGAGTCGTCGGTTCCGTACTTCCTCTCCTGGCCCAATGGGTATCCGTCACCATCCCTATCGACACTGTCTCCGTCATTATCAATCGGCTCGAAGGTCTCCCTCACCGCGTCAACGTAGAATGCCAATAGCAGTGCCATCATTAGAACCCCAGAACCCAATACCACCCATGTCGAAACACGGTGTCTGAGCTGTCTAATGGTCAACTCGATTATCGCGCCTGCCTTCCTGTCGAGGCGGGTCCACACTGTATCCGCCAGATCCAGTCCTCTCTCGTCCACTAGCTGGCCCCCTGAATCAGATATCCCAATAGGGATTCGAGGTTGTCATCGGGGTTCTCAATGCTCGTAATCTCTTGTTTTGACTTGACGACGATGGAGGGCAGGATGGAGTGGGCCTCGGATAGGTTGTTGGTCTGGATCTCCAATTGCCCTTCTCTGGGGAATCTGACCCCATAAACCGGGTCCTCCTTGATGAAGAGGCCGGCGAGGCTCCGAGGATCTTCGCAGTTTATCAGTATCCTATGCGGGTGCTTGTCAAGGAGGTCCCTGATAGCATGCAGGTTGCCTAGAGCCAGAAGCCTTCCATTGTGGAGAATAACAATCTGCTCAGTAATCCTCTCAATCTCCTCGAGGATATGGCTCGATACGAGGACCGTTTTCCCCTGGTTTCCGAGATCCCTGATCACGCTCATGATGCTAGTTCGGGCTATCGGATCGCAACCATGTAGGGGTTCGTCCAGGATAATCAGATCAGGATCGTGAACTAGGGCATGGGCGATCTTCACCCTCTGCCTCATCCCCTTGCTGTACTTGCCCAGCTCCTTGTGCATCACGTCAGAGAGGCCCACGAAATCCAAAACGTGCTCCGAACGTTCCCTCGCTTCCTCTCTGGTCATCCCGTGCAAACGGGCCAGAGTAGTCAGGAAATCCAGTGAAGTCATCCACTCGTAGAGCTTCTCCGATTCGCTGACATATCCAACCCTGCGGTAGGGGGATGTGCTCTCCCATGGATCCACCCCAAACAGCCTGACGGAGCCCTGAGTGGGCTTCAGCCTACCCATCATCATCTTGAACAGGGTGGATTTTCCTGCCCCATTTGGCCCCAGTACCCCTGTTACACCCCCATCAATGGCCAGTGAAACGTCGTTCAGTCCTACGACCTGGCCATAGAACTTGGACACCTGGTCAATTAGTACCGCAGGTGGCTGCTGGTTTGCCACAGTCATTCCCTAGTCACCTCCAATGACGAGACCCTAGTGACCAGCATTCCTATCGATGCTGCATTCATCAGAATCAGCGAGACCACAGAAAACGAAATCGGGTGGTCATAGTTAGATGGGATGCCCAACAGGAACTGCCCTAGGTGGGCTAGGCAGTCGTAGGGGCTCATTACGTAGAGGAACGTGTTTTCGAACTGGAGCTCTATCAGCAATGCTACCAGTTTGGTGCCGTAAATGAGGCTCAGGAAACCTATGGCTGCAAAGAAGCGGCTCTGGCTAATGCTCGAGAGGGCTAGGCCTATTGATGAGTATGTGATTACCAGGATCACGCCAGCGAGCATCCCGCCAAGGAAAATCGGTAGCGTGTCGATCAGGTAAGCCCAACCCTCCCCTCTGAAGACAATCGCACTTGTGTAGTAAACGAAGTAAGAGAATACTATCACGAAACCTAGGATTACGGCAACGCTCAGGAACTTCATTGAGATGTAGTCCATCCTGGTTACTGGCCGCGAGAAATATATCGCACTGGTCCCATTCTTCCTGTCGTCGGATATCATTCCGCCTACGACTAAGGCTGTCAGAAGTGGCCACATGCAGATATTTCGAGGAAAGTAGCCCAGAATCTGGCCCCATAGGTTGTACCGATTCACACCCCAGAGTTTTGTCAGAGGATCTCCATCCTCTGCACCCATCAGGGACGCTAGGAAAAGCAGTGGAACTGGCGCCAGGGATGCAAGGAAAATTACCAGAATCGTTAGCCTGACCATTGGGTGGTACTGCCTATGCCCCTTGCTTGTGAAAATGCCATACACGTGATGCCTGTAAATTGCATAGTTCCTCATCCACCTAGGGCCGAGCTTGCCCTCCCAAGGTCGGTAACTCTGGTTGAATATCGTACCCAGGGATGCTTCCGCCTTGGCGACCACTGCGGTTGCCTCGTCATCACCGTCTCCGGCCCCAAAGGCCACTTCCATGCGAGTCTTTCCCTCGCCGATGTCGATTTGCTCGTCTACGATTTAAGCACCCCCGGTATGCTCTGGAGTCATCAACTCGGAGCTTCCTTTGATGTGAGTGCCCAGCCTCTCCATGATTAGCAAGAAAATATCCTCCAAGTCCGGCTCGTATTCTTTCATCTGACGGACCTGGACCTCGGCCTTGACCGCCGCTGTCAGGATTTGCTGGGAAGTTTTCTCATCTACGACCTTGACGCGGATTATTCTGCCTAGCCTTCGGGCCTCGAGACCTATGGAAGTGAGTTCATCTTCCATCCTGCTGGCACCGCCCCATACCATGATCTCGATCTCTCGGTCTACCTGATTTACTAGTTCGTCTATGTTACTGTGGACCACTATCTGGCCCTTGTGAATCATAACGATGCTATCGCAAACTGCCTGTACATCGTCCATGACATGGCTACTCATCAGTACTGAGCGGTTTCCTTCTTTCACAGTGCGTTGGAGAGTTTTGAGCATGAACGACCTTGCCCTCTGATCAAGACCGTTTGTTGGCTCGTCGCATATCAGTATGTCTGGGTCGTGAACTAATGCACAGGCCAACTTTGTTGCCTGGAGCATTCCTGTACTGAATGTCTCAATCTTGCGATACCTCTGATCCTTGAGTCCCACGTATTCGAGGACTTCGTGAGATCTCTGCATAGCTGTGCTCGAGTTCATTCCGAGAAGCTCCCCTGCATACCTGACCTGATCGACCGCGAAGAGTGCTGGATCTAGGGAGTTGTATTCGGGCATGTACCCAATTCGAGACCTGATGGTGTCGGCTTCGGTTCTGATGTCATAACCTAGTACGCTGCCTTCCCCCGAGGTCGTACCGATCAAGCCCAAGAGGCACTTGAATAGGGTGGATTTTCCTGCTCCGTTGGGCCCAAGGATTCCTATTGAGCCGGCATTGATGTTGAGATTGATGTTTTCCAGTGCCAGATGCGGACCGTACATTTTGCTGAGTGCCTTGGTTGTGATAATGGAAGCTTGGGGTTCTTCAGACATACGAGCACCCGACTCCCTAAGGGAGTCGGTCAACGGTTGGGCGTCAATCACTTGAATGAATCCCCGGAAAGTTCCGGTTTCTATTCGCCCTTCAAAGCACCATCTCGGACCTTCACGGCCAGACCCTTTCTCATGTATGAGACCTCCATGGCGGTCGATAGCGAGGTTCCATGGGCCACGAGTGAGCCTTTCGAATCTACAACCAGGCATGGCTGACCGGGAATAAGGTGGGGGTCGGCCCCTGAAGAGTACCCATGGACGACGTTTCTGCCGGCGCCCACGAAGGGTATGGCGTCATCGATGAGGCAAATCCTCGGAACTCCGCTGAAGACTTCATCGGGGCTTTCTTCGCCAAACTTGGGAGGGGGGGTCTGGTGGAGCTCGTTCAGTCTACGAGCTCCGGCTAGGGTAAGGGAAATTCCCCCATCAGTCAGCCGAGGTGACAAGACGTGTTCATCCTCGGAAAGCACATTGATTACCCGATTTGTCCTAGATCGGCGAACTCCGAGGCGATTTGTGATATTGCAGGACTGCAAGGGATGAACCGAACAAAGGACAGCCAGTTTGTCGACAATGGAGCACCGGTCGACCCATTCTTGGATTTGGGAAAGTTTCTCGCCATCTATCCAGTCTCCTTCACAGGGGGAAATCCTAGTCAAGGGAGTTCCGGCAAGTCCGAAATCCGAGAGTGCATCTCTTATCTCTTCGTCATCGTAGGCACCCGACCACATATCATCTGGCCCTACCAGATGGCACCACGGAGAGAGGTCCTCCAGAGAGAACGGAATCACGCCCAGGGGGGTGGCGATCATCACGACTGAGCGGGGCTCTTCTAGGAGGCTGTCCATCACCTCCCGCATAATCGAGTTCCTCCAAGGTGGGCTCGCCCCCTCCACAAGCACAACGCGCTTAGGGGGGCCTGTTGAGGAGTCCCACCAAGAGCCCGGGACTCTCCACCGAGTGGCTAGCAGAGCATGCATGTGGAGAATGTGCGGCCTGAACTCGATATCGTCGCCCAGTGGCTCGCCACCCTCCCTTAGCGGGTCGCATGAGGCAATCAGGCTCAGTACTGCCTCCCCGACCGGTCCCTCGTCTGGCTCGGAAAGTTGATCCTGAAGCCAAACGAAGGCATCTCGGAGCTGTGGCGAGCAATGGCTCCTCTGCTCTGCCAGTTGCCAAATTGTTCCACTCCTGATTGCCTCCCTGCAACGTGACAGTTCTGCTTGCGTGACCTCCAGATTGTGCTCTGCTAGGATCCTGCATCTCGCATTTTCGTCCATTAACCGGACTTGTTCTGGAGTTGATCCGGACAGGGACTTGGAAGGGAAGGGCCACTCCTTGAGGGACTCTAGTTTCACTGTACCTTCGGGAGTCAGAAGCCGATCATCCCTAGCGAAAATTGCATATGCTGCACTATCGAAGAGATCGGCACCAAGTGCAATCGCCATTGGGAAGAGCATGGGGTGGCCGCATCCGAAAAGGTGCACGGGGCGGTCAGGGGGGAGTGCTGCTCTGGAAGCCAGTAATATCCTGAATAAATCTCGATATCTCTGCTGTTCCATCAAAGGAACGATCCCTCCAATTGGGTGAATTGCGAAGCCCCTATCCTCACTTTCGGCAATCCCCATGACCTGGGCCGACTGTGCCCGAAGATCATCGTGAAGACCTCCTTGTACGGGGCCATTCAGGAGAAGTTCCCCTCCGGCCCTCTCCAGTGACGGGATGGCTCGAGTTGCTGTCTCGTCGACTGCCCGCTCGAGTTGCTCGCGACTCATGTCTGGGCGGCCGAATACATCGAGCATCGTCCCGACGTCGACTCCCATATCCCTCTGAAATCCGACTATCTCCTCCGGGCTAACCTCCACATCCCCGTATACGTAAGACTGGAATGTGCCGGAGTCAGTGAAAATTGCACCAGGGAAGTCTAGTAGGGAATGTATTCCTTCTTTCAGTGCCCTTTCCCTTAGTTCATCGTTCTTCCATATGACGTATGAATTAGTAATCAATGCCTCGAACCCATACTCCTGCCACATTTCGTTCGGCTCGATAGTCAGAATATTCGGGTTCACGACTGGGAGCAGGGCGGGAGTCGTGAAAGACCCGTGATTGGTGTGGAATCGGCCGATTCTGGCGGCGCCGTCTCTTTTGGTGACTTCGAATAGACCGAGGTCCTGATTTCGGCATGGTTCAGGATTCGCACGCTCGGCCATGGACTTTGCAGAGAGTGCCCGCCATCAAACCTCGGTCGCTCGGGATTCGACCACCAGGCTGACTTTGCCTTCCACTAGAGATAGCCGGACGGTATCCCCGGTGTTCACCTCCATGGTGGGGTCGGAGTCGAACCCATGGGCATACGGTACGCCCAATAGTGACGCTGCGGGCAGTGTGAGTGGGCATACGTCCCTGTTCACAATTGCAATGGGGCCAAACCCAGTGTAAATCAGGCCCATCAGAACGAATGGGGCAACGGTGGATCCAGAGCCCTTCGGATAGATCAGGATGGTGTCCTTGATTGAGATTCCATCCAAGGGGTGTCCTGGCTCCTCTATGACGCCAGTATCCCTGTTCACATAACCCAAGTATGTTATCGGCACATCGGTAACCAGAGCGGTTCCGGAAACATCCCAAACGCTCTGGCTGGGGATTCCCTTCCCTGTTGCCTCGAAAGGTGAGGCAATGTGAGACTTTGCCGTGGAAATCGGCTTGACGGTCGCATCGGCCAGATCGGGCGGGGGTGCTTCGATTAGTGATTCGTCGAAAGCGTGGGCTACGCACTCCATAATTGGGGCGACGCTAGTGGGTATTCGGTTCAGTCCGCTGGTAAGATAATGCTCCGCCTTGAGGGAGTTGGTAAGGAGGTGGTTGTACTTGGAGCGGTTGTACGGGGTCACTTCTGGGCAGGTGTCCCTGAGCACAAGCGCACCTGCCTCCTCGAGGATGTCCAGTGTCCCGTCTCCGACAATCAGATCGTAATTGTGTGCGCTCATGAATAGCCAGAGGCGCTGGTCAATTATCGCCTCACCAAGTTCCATCCTGGCCCTAACTGCAGCAGCTGTCTCCCTGGCCTCCCCCACACTTGCCTGCGGGCACCCGATCACAACTAGATCGACTCGTCCCCTTGGTGCGAGTTCCATGTACCTCTCCTTT
>CENY01073960.1_pt1 | contig 13873 bp, 8 predicted proteins | sample 356181 | NCBI WGS metagenome assembly CENY01 (sample SAMEA2619840, study PRJEB7988) | marine metagenome | isolation source: saline water (ENVO:00002010), including
GAGGAAGTTCTACTTTACCACCAGGCAATAGATAATGGCTATATAAAATATAAATTGATTTAAAAATAGAGCATGTATCACATGCTCTATTTTTTTCATTAGAATTAGAGGATTTTAATTTATGGAAAATAATATTCATTATAAATCTATAACAGAAGTATCTAGATTAATAAAAAATAAATCTATTTCTCCAGTAGAATTAACAAAGTATATTTTTGAAAGAATTGACAAGTTAGATAATGTATATAAAAGTTTTATAACATTGATGAAAGAGGATGCTCTTTATTCTGCAATCAATATAGAAAAAGAGATATGTCATGGAAATTACAAAGGGTATTTACATGGAATACCTATAGCTTTAAAAGACTTAGTATTTACAAAGGGGATTCCTACAATGGGAGGATGTAAAGTATTAAGAGACCATATCCCATGTTTTGATGCGACAGTTGTAAATAAGCTAAAAGCATCAGGGGCTATAATTCTAGGTAAATTAAATTTAACTGAAGCAGCTGTAGGTGGCTATAACCCTGAATTTGATATACCTAGAAATCCATGGGGAATAGAATATTATACTGGTGGATCATCAAGTGGATCTGGCGTTGCTACATCATTAGGATTATGTTTTGCTTCACTTGGAAGTGATACTGGAGGGTCTATTAGATTTCCTTCAGCATCTTGTGGCATTGTTGGTCTTAAACCTACTTGGGGTAGAGTAAGCAGACATGGATTACTTGATTTAGCTCCATCTTTAGATCATCTTGGTCCAATGACAAGATATGTAGAAGATGCAGCCATAGTTTTCGATTCAATAGCTGGATATGATGTCAATGACACTACTTCTTTAAATGAAACATTAACTGATATATTACCTTATATCGATAAAGGAATAGATGGCATGAAGATTGGATTAGATGAAAAATATATATCAGATAATGTAGATTCTGAAATAGTTGAGTCAGTTTTTAATTGTATAAATATTTTGCAAAAACATGGAGCTAAAATTGTTAAAGTAAAAATGCCTGAATTAAAGGATTATTTACCTGCTTGGAATATAATATGTTCTACTGAAGCATCTATAGCTCATAAAGATAATTATCCTTCAAGAAAGAATGATTATGGTGGGTGGTTTAGAACTTGGCTTGAAAATGGCAATAATTATTCTGCCATGGATTATGCTAATGCTAATTTTTTAAGAATAGAGTTGAATAGTATAATTAAGAATGTTTTTACTAATATTGATGTTTTAGTTTGTCCATCGATGACTAAATTACCTCATAAAATTGATGAAGATGTTCTTTATGGTAATTATGTAAAAAGAGATATGTATTTCGGTAAATTTACTCAACCATTTGATTTTAATGGAGCTCCAACTTTATCTGTTCCATCAGGTTTCAGCAAATCAGGGTTACCACTTAGTGTCCAATTTGTAGGAAAACACCTTCAAGAACTCAAATTGTTTCAAGTTGGCAAATTATATGAATCAAATACTGAATGGCACAATATTAATCCGGTAATTATTTCTGAAGAATAATTTATTAATAATTACATTATAAAAAAGAGGTGCAAGAAAAATCCTGCACCTCTTTTTTATTACCTAGTGTAATAAGGTATTAGTTATATTTACCTATCTAACCATACACCTTCGATGTTAACATTTCGGAATGGTACATAATCCATAACGTCTTGTTGCATCACCATTAAGAAGCTGAAAGAACCATAGTTAATATTAGGTGGATCTTCAGTTAAGTAGATTCTTTGAATTTCATCTACTATTGCTTCAGCATCTGCTTTAGACTTGGCTTTTGAGAAGTCTTCAACTAGTTTGTAACCTCTCTCATTACCCCAGCCACCATTCCATGATTTACCGATTCTAGGATCTCCAATTGGATCCATGAATCCACCCCATGAATGGTAGAAGTGCCAACCACCTTCTTGTGGAGACTTGTCTAAGTTAGCAATTTTTCTTGAAATCACAGTAGCCCAGTCAGTAACAACGAAGTCAACTTCTGCACCAAGTTCTTCCAAAATTCTCTTTGTAATTAAAGCTGCTGCATAGAAGTCAGAATAGTCAGTATTAGTTAATAGAACCATTTTACCTTCGAATCCGCTTTCAGCTACTGCTTCATCCCAAAGTTGTTTTGCTTTAGCTTTGTCAACGTTCCAGTAGTTGTCAGTATGAGCATCAGTAGCCCAAGTAGAACCACAGAAGTAAATAGCACCACAAGTGTTCCAAAGAGCTGCATCACCATAACCAGCAGCCATATATTCAGCTGGATCAGTCATAAGTAATAGAGCTAATCTTGATTTTGGATTGTTTAGTGGAGGCCATAGCTTGTTAGTAGCTAAGTTAGGTATAGCCCAGTTAGGAATCAAATGAACTTTTAGGTTTGCATCAGCTGATACAGTTCCATAGAAGTCATTTGGAAGACCTTCCGTAAAGTCAACCTGCTTAGTTTGAAGAGCTGCTACTCTTGTTGCTGCGTCAGGAACTTCTAATACTTCGAAGCTGTCTAATAAAGCAACACGACCACCAGCCATTCCACTTTTTGGCTCGTCTCTTGGAATATAAGATTCATTCCTTTTAACTAAATTACGAGCTCCAGGATCCCATTCAACATGTTGGAAAGGGCCTGAACCTGTATAGTCAGTTAATGTTTCTTCTTCTCCTGTAGCATCTAGAGTTGCCTTAGGAATAACGTTTGTTTTGTCTTGTGCCCAGTAGTCAACCCATAAACCGAATGGTTGTGTAGGACTAACTTTAAAGGTCTTGTCGTCAACTTTAGAAGTAGTTGGTTTTGCAAGGTCCCACATGACACCTGGCGTACCAACTTGAGTTCTCCATCTCTCTATAGATGCAAGAATATCATCTGAAGTGACTGCTGCGCCTGTATGAAATGCTAAGCCATCTCTAAGAGTAAAAGTATAATCTGTGGCGTCTGCATTCATTGACCAATCATCAATCATCTGTTCAGTAGCAATTAGGTCTTGATCCCATGTAAATATGTAATCATACCAGTGTGCAACCAAAGTGTGAGTTACGAAAGATGTATTTCTAGTTGGATCTAAGCTACCAATACTGGCTTGGTTAGTCCATTTTAAATGTCCACCTTTCTTTGGTCCTGTAGCTGCTTCTGCTGCTACTGCCCTTGCAGTTGGAACTGCTGTAGGTTTAGCCGCTGGAGCTGCTGCTGCTGCTGGAGCTGCTGGCTTTGCTGCCGCTGCTGCTTTTGGAGCTGCAGGTGCCGCTGGTGCCGCTGCTGGTGCTGCCGCTGGTGCTGCTGCTGGTGCTGCTGCCGCTGCTGCTGCTTTTGGAGCAGCTGGTGCTGCTGGAGCCGCAGGTGCCGCAGTATCACTGCTTGAGCAAGCTATTGAAGCCATAAGGGCAACCATTGACCCAAAGGCTATTATTTTATAAGAGAGCTTCATATTTAGCATCCTCCTCTTCTGTTTTTAATTCGGCCATATGGCCATTTCTATACAATATTATTATAGATATGCAATAATATAACAGTATTTTGCAATTGTCAATTTAAATAATTAACTAAATTATAGTTATTCGTTATCCATTTCTTCAACATTACTTATTCGCCATTCATTATTTTTCTTCTCAGTTTCTTTGAACGTCATGTAATATTTTAATTCTCCTTCTACAGGGTGAGTAATAAATACTGTCATACCTAATGTTGACGAACCAGTTCTAGCAGCAGTTCCATCAGTTTCGAATGTTATTTTTGCACCTTCTGATTTCAAAGAATTAATTTGTTCGTCAATTGTCATTGATCCTTTTTCCAAATATTCAGGGTGAAGAAGCTCTTTTGCTATTTCTGGAGTGTATTCTATATGAGAGGTCCAATAAGCTTCCAAAAGCTTATTGGTTTGTTCAGCTTTAGCCATATTTACATCAAATTCTGAAGTACCACTTCCCCAGCCAGCTCCAGTAGCTACAGTAACGTTTCCAGCAGCACTTTCTGCAGCTTTATCTGCTGCTTTTCCTTGTACTTTCGCCATGTCTTGTGCGTCTACTGATTTAGATCTGTCTGAAGTTCTAGGTTCTTCTTTAGATGTTTCTGAAGGAGATGTTGTATTAGCGGTATCTTGAGTAGTTGCAGTTGTGTCATTGTTTGAGCTGCCACAAGCACTTATTAATGAAATGATCACTATAGTTGTATATATTAATATGATCTTATTTAACATAGATATCTCCTCATTTAAAGATATAATTTGATTAATAATATATTACTTAAATTTAAATAAAAATTACTAGAATATTAACATTTGTTTAAATAAAACTCTACCCCTTATTGAATTTATGTAATAGTTGTTTGTTGGATGTTCTATGTGATACTCTCTTTATCGTTATTATAAATTTATTTATTAAAAATATTTGGAGAATTATTATGAATGGAGATACTGCTATAGCAAAAATCTTAAAAGCTGAAGGAGTTGATTGGTTATCATGTTTCCCTGCACAATCTTTAATAAGTGCTGCCGCCGAACAAGGAATACGTCCTATATTATGTAGGCAAGAAAGGGCAGGGGTTAATTTTGCTGATGGATTTAGCAGAGTAAATAATGGTTCAAAAATAGGTGTTTTTACTATGCAAGCAGGCCCAGGAGCAGAGAATGCTTTTGGTGGAGTTGCACAAGCTTTTACTGATTCAGTTCCTATTTTACTATTACCTGGTAGTGCTCCAACAACTGCATCTGGTATTCATCCTGGATTTCAATCAGTTGATCATTATAAGGGAATAACTAAATGGTCGGGGTACGTGAATCATGCTTCAAGAATTCCTGATTTTATGAGAAGAGCGTTTACGCAGTTAAAAAATGGTTCTAAAGGGCCAGTGTTACTAGAAATACCTCAAGATGTTCAAGATCAAGAATTCCCAGATAGTGACTTTAAGTATGAACCAGTTAAAGTTACAAAATCACAAGCGAACCCAGATGATGTAAGGGATTTAATTAAAGCTATATTAGCTGCTGATTCTCCAGTAATTAATGCTGGTCAAGGAGTTTTGTATGGAGTAGCAACTAAAGAACTTATAGAGTTTGCTGAATTATCAAATATACCTGTAATGACAACTTTAGCAGGTAAAAGTTCTTTTCCAGAAAATCATGCATTGTCTCTTGGTGCTGGAGCAAATTCGGGGACATTAATGGTTGATCACTTTAGACGTAAGTCTGATTTAATAATCGGAGTAGGAACAAGTTTTACGAAAGCTCCTTTTAGTACTTTGATGCCAAAGGGAACGCCTTTAGCTCAGATAACTGATTCTCCTGACCATATTAATAAGGATTATAAAATAGACCTGGGTTGTGTAGGGGATGTAAAGCTTGTTTTGAGGCAGATGATAGAGGAATTGAAACGCCAAGTAGGTGATAAAGGTATTACTAAATCAGCTGGAGTTGCTGATGAAATCAAATCAGTTAGAGATGAATTTTATAAAGAATGGACTCCAAGATTGACTTCTGATGAAATACCTTTAAGTCCATATAGAGTGTTTAATGAATTAGCTTCTAATGTAAATGTAGCAGAAACTATAATTACTCATGATTCTGGATATCCAAGGGATCAATTAGTTCCATTTTGGAAACCCGTGACACCATGGGGTTATATGGGATGGGGTAAATCAACACAATTGGGTTACGGACTAGGTTTGGCTATAGGTGCAAAAATCGCAAAACCTGAAAAACAAGTAATAAATATCATGGGTGATGCAGCATTTGGTATGGCTGGATTGGATATCGAGACAGCTGTAAGGTCAAAAATTCCTATTTTGACAGTTGTTTTAAATAATGGAGTAATGACAAATTACACTAGTCCTAGGCCTTATTTGGAATATGCTGCAAAAGAATGGGATTTACACAAATTGGGTGGAGATTACACAAAAATTGCTGAAGGCATGGGAGCCTTTTCTAAGAAAGTCACTACACCTGATGAAATTGCTCCAGCTATACGTGAAGCAGTAAATGCTAATAAATCTGGACAACCAGCATTATTAGAAATGATGACTAAAGAAGAGCTAAATGTACCTAAATATTGGGGTAAATAATAACTAAGTTATTTTCAAGAATATTATTTTAAATAGATATTCAGGTAAAATTACGTATTTTATGTAAGAAATATATATTATATATTAATTGTATAAAGGGATTTATATGAATAATGTATTAACAATATTAAAAGAATGGGGATTGCAAGTAGTAGTAATTATTGCAATTATTATTGCAGTTTTAATATTTGCGTTGAATTCTAGAGGAGTATTAGGGTTCGGAACAGGATCTGGGGGTGGAAAAGCTTCGAATTCTTTGATAATTTCTCAATCTCCAAGTAATTCTTCACCTCAAAACAAAACAGAAGCTATCATTAAAGAAATGCAAATTGATATAAAAGATTTGAAAAAAGATTTAATATTAATTGAAGAAACCTTAATACCCACGATTAACAATTTAGAATCAGAATTATCATCATATAGGAATGAATATCAAAACTGGCTTGATGAAACGGATCAAACTAGAAGGGAATATCAGAATTGGGTAGATGAATTAACTCAAATTCGAAGCGAGTACCAGGAATTACTTAACAATTTTAGAAATGAAGTTGATTTAGTGCGTACGGTGTATTCGAACCATAACGCATTGCAAAATGCCCTGAATAGAAGTAATGACTTATTAGAAAGGTTAGAAGTAATAATTGATCCTATATATAAAGGTAATTTTGCATCCTCTGTAACTGAATTGCAGTTAGGAGTTCAAGACCCTGGACCTGGAAATCCTTTAACTCAAAGGTTAATAGATGTAGGAGGTAATCCAGAAAATTTAACTGATTTTGAAAGAACAGAATTATATAATCAAAATTCGAGAATTAGAATATCCCTTGACTATAATCGTTTTAGTATCAATCATGTTGATTTAATTAATAGAAATCCAAATATGGAATTGATAACAGGTAGAGCGGATACTGTACCTTTTCATCAGATGTTAACATCTAGAGTTATAGACTGCAAAGATATTCTAGGTAATACTTTGCTTGAAGAATGTATTTCAAATTATTCTTCTCCAGTAATGTGGATTAGGTCTTTGGTTACAGTTCCATTGAGTGAAGAAATTAGTACTAGATCTAGAAATGGATCTGTTTGCACTCCAAGCATAGAAGGTTCATGGACTTATTACATTGAAGATAATAGATATACATCTACAGAAATTAATCTTATTGGATTTAAAATTTGGGTATGGAATGATGATCTTGGTGATGGCCCTGTTGGCTATTGGCTAGATGACTTAATTAGCTGGGATGATCTGGATTTTTATCTTAGAATGAGAATGGCGGGCCAAGGCGATAAAAATAATTTATTGCGAGATAATAATTTAATTTTGTTAATTGCTCCTAATATTGATTCTAGAAACAACCATTTAGTGGAGAACATGGAAAGAGTTAATACAAATTTTATTGTGAGTGTAGATTGTAATCCGTAATTAGTTTTCAACAGATGTATTATGCCAAAAGGCTACGCCAAGTAATACAGCTTCTATTTTAGATGAAACTCCCAGTTTGTTAAATATACTATTGAAATGTCCTTCTACAGTTCTAACACTAATAATTAACTCAACTCCGATATCTTTATTTCTAAGTCCTTTGATTGCAAGTTTTAATACTTCAACTTCTCTAGTAGATAAAGATTCTATGCCTGTAGTCTTTTTTAAATTGCCACGTCTTTTTTCATTCCAAATTCTTGCAAGCCTTAAGGATATCTTGGGGTCTAGAACTGATTCTCCTTGATGTACAGTCCTAATTGCTTCAGCTAATTCATTAGGTTCTACTGACTTAAGGAGGTATCCCGCAGCACCAGCTTCCATTGCATCAAGGATGTATTCATCGTCAGCAAATGCAGTTAATATCAATCCTCGTGTACGTATGTTTGGTTCATTTTTCTTTAAATCTTGTAGTACTTCTACTCCATTAAGAATTGGCATTCGAATATCAATAATTGCAATTTCAGGGTTTTTGGACTTAATAAGGTCCAGAAATGATTGTCCATTAGAGGCTTCCCCTACAACTTGGAAATCATTAAATTCTTCTAGAATTCTTTTTACTCCTTCTCGTACTAAAGAGTGATCTTCACCTATGACTATAGTTATTGGCTTCATTTTATTCTCACAAAAGCTTTTAAGTATTAATACCTATGTTATAGTAGGAGTAATTTCTGTTTTTATTTTTAATATGAATGAATAATAATTAAAAATATGTATTTTTGATTATTATTAATATAGTATAAAATTACTTGAAAAATCAACAATATCATTTGATTGTTATGTTTTTTAAATTTAGTTAGGAGTTAATTATGGATGGCTTTTTTACAAAAATTCAAGCTTGGAGTCTGCAAATAATATTAGTCTTAATTGTAATAATTGCAGTTTTGTTATTAAGAAATACAAATGGGTCAGTTTTGGGTTTTGGTGTTGGAGCTGGTATATCTTGTGAACAATTATATCCAAAAGAAACTTCTATTCCTGGAGGTCCTTTAGAATATTTTGTTTCAGGTGCGATAAGTGAAGAGAATAAATTTGATTGTTTTTGGATACCAGGTAATGACGGAGATGAGATTAATATAGGATTTACTGCAGAAACAAGAGCTGATTTAGATTTTTATAATCCAAGTGAAACATTAACTGACGACCCAGATAACTTCGGCCATAATTATGCTGTGTCTTCGGGAGATATTAAAGTAATTGAATGGGCAATTCCTATGCCTTCTTCATATTATGAAACTCTATCAGGAGGAACAGGCGATTATTATTTTAAAGTTCATCAATATGGAGGTTTTGTTGAAAATAGCAGATATTCGTTAGAAATTATAAGAGCAGAAACTCCACTTCTTAGAGACGATATGGTTACAACCATGCCTGAACCAATATCTGCTCCTTTTGATGTTAGTTCATATGGATATGATTATTCTAATCCATCCTTTGTAGAACATTTATATGTAAGCCATAATAATGATTCCTATACAGGAACTTATTGGTATGTAGGAAATGATTTCAATAACTATCCAGTTTGGTTAAATCCAGATTGCGGAGAATCATGTTATATATATAGACATCCTGTAGCATTTACAACGAGTGGATGGGTATGGGTACTTCAACCTTTACCTCCAAGTACTGAATGGGATGCTAATGCATATATAGATGCTGATTGGCCTTGGGAGATGGTGCCTGATGGGGATAACTGGGGGCCTGATGTGGAATTTGTAGATATATTACCTTCAGCCGCTGTAGCTGCAACTGAAGTAGGTAGCACAGACAGTTCGTATGCAGAGCCTGCAACTGATTGTTTGGAGCTTGAATATAATGAAACATATAGTGGATTAATAAGTAGTTCAGATCATTACGACTGCTACTTTTTTATAGGTGAAGATTCTGACTTTATTACTTTTGAATTTGATGCTACATCTAAATTAGATTTAGAAGTTTATAATCCATTTGAGATTTTAACTCCAGATATAAATAATTATGGGCCTACTGCATATGCAAATAGTTTCACTTTACCGTATTTAAATTTAATGCTCGAAGATGGTCCTGGTTTTTATGGATTGAAAGTTCATAATTATGGTAAAGAAATGTCTTTAATCGAAGATACTTCTTATGTATTAACAGTAAAAATATCTTCAGATACTGAGACTTATACTACCGATTCTGATTATTCTACTAGTACTACTGATATAGTTGATTGTGATACATTAGCCCCTCCTGACTATATTACTGGATATATACCTGAAACTGGTCTCGATGAGATAGTGTTAGAATGGACTGTTCCATGTAGTATTATTGAAAATCCAATCGTTGGTTATGTGATTGATTCAGTGGAGATTAATAATCCTTTTGTTTCAACTTGGTCTTATGGATCACTTACCAGTGTCGGAGTTGGCAATGACCAAGATCAAGGCATTATAGGAGATGGATATTTTAATTATGTACTTCTAAATGCTATTGAAGCTGGAGCAGTTTATGAAATTACTGTTTCCTCTATAGATAGTACAGGCATGAAAAGTGTGCCTTCTTTACCGTTACTTTTAGAAGCTCCTATTTCTAGCCCTTCTAAACCTGAAAATGTGATTGCTAGTTTAATTAATAATAAAGAAATAGTAATTAGTTGGAATAAATCTATTGAAGACGGAGGTTCTCCTATAAGTGGATATCAAGTTTTATTAAATGCTAGTCCTGACCCTTCAACTTCTGATGATTGGTCTATAGCAGTTGAGTGGGTTCCATCTGCAGAATCTTTATTAATGAGTTCTTCTACTGCAGGCTATGCTCCAAAAGCTGAAGATATAGATGATTACTATGAGATTTTATTTGATGTAGATTCTGTTGTTCCTTTTGGTTCTGAATATCAGTTTGTTGTGTTAGCTTACAATGATTTAGGACTTACTACATTTTCTGATCCTACAAGTATAATAATAGCTCATAACTCTGATAAGATCCTTTCAAAACCTCAAGGGGCATATGCTGAAATAATTGTAGATACTTTTGAAATAAATTTGGAAGAATATCCTTCTGCTCCATCGGCGCTTCTAGGAAGTACTTATAAAGCAGATGCAGTTAGACTTGTTTGGGGAACTGAGCCATTACTAGATAATCAATCTTACATTGTTTATATGTATAATATAGCGAATTATTCTGTAGAACCAGATTGGATATTTGGTTCAGGAGAAAATAAAATTACATCTAATGAACTAATAATCCCACGGCACTTTTTTTCTAGAGCTGAAGAAGATGGCAAGTTGAACTCGGATTATTCGGATGGTTACGAGGAGTGGTTTTTTACAATAAGATTGGTTAATTGGTCTACTGGAATGGAGAGTGATGAATCACATCCTAGTAATTCTATAATGTTAAAACCTGAGTATAGAACATTTGATATGGGGTATCTAACTGGAGGTAATATATCTAATACAGGTTGGATGGCTTATAGTGACCAACAAGATATATGGTTTTTTGAAGGGGCTGAAGGAGATAAGATAGATTTGAAAATAAAAAATAATTTGTCTTCATTTGAGCCTTTAATAGCTTTATTTTATATACATGATAATAATGAAAGTGCTATATATAATTTAATAAATAATATTGGGGGTTATGATCTCTTGTATTGGAGTGAAGCTCCTAACTATGAGTTAGGTGTAACAAGTATAAATAATTATGAACTAGAAATACCTGGAACTTACGCTGTTAGAATTATTACTTCAAGTCATGTAGAAAAAGATGGTTATGAAATATATCTAAATCAAATTTCATCTGCTTCTAATACAGAGGCAGTCCAGATTGAAACTCCATATTGGGGAGATTTTATATATGCTAATCAAGAAACATATATTACTTGGTCATCAAACCCATCAGCAATTTCTTATATAGTTGATATTTATAATACAAATAATCCAATGAGTACAGTTAGGTGGACAAAAACTGTAAGTACAAATCAACTCAAAGTGCTATTTTCAAATTTGGAAACTGGGGTCTATTATGTTAGGGTTGCTTATGAATATTTGGATGAAAATAATGTTATAAAATTAAGTAAGTGGAGTTGGCCGCATTCTTTTGAAGTTCTCACAGGGTTACCTTAATTTAGATATACGCATAATCAAAAAAAAAAGGTAGTCTAATTAATAGACTGCCTTTTTTATTTCAGGTAATATGATTGTAGAAAATATATTAACTATTTATAATATATTTTATTGATTTTGTTTGTAAAAAAAAAGGTAGTTGATGTCTGAGAATTTAGTTTCAGAAATAGGTACTGTAATTATTATAGCTATTGGCTTAGCATACTTAGCTAGAATATTAAAGCAACCTCTTATTTTAGCCTATGTACTTGCTGGTGTAATTTGCGGACCAAAAATAGGTTTTGGATTAGTTCATGACCATAATATACATACAATTCACAGTTTGGGAGAACTGGGACTTATTTTCCTTTTATTCATGATTGGCCTTGAAATTAATTTAAAAAAACTTATTGCTTTAGGAAAGCCAGTTATATTTACAGGTATTGGTCAAGTTAGTATAACCGTTATTGCAGCTATGGCATTTTTTATTTTAATCGGAGCTTCAGCCTTTACTGGAGAATTTGATTTAATATATATAGCTGCTTCAGTATCTTTAAGTAGTACTATGGTAGTAGTTAAGCTTTTATATGATAAAAGGGAATTAGATACAATTGTTGGGAGAACAACTTTAGGTGTTTTAGTAATACAAGATATATGGGCAATTTTGTTTATTGCTTTGCAACCAAATTTCAATGATCCACAGGTAAATTCAATTTTATTTTCATTACTTAAAGGTATTGGTCTAGTAATATTTTGTATGTTGGCGAGTAATTATGTTTTACCTAGAATATTTAAAGTAGTTTCTAGGCAACCAGAAATTTTACTTCTATTATCCCTTGCATGGTGTTTTTGTATTGCAGGACTAGCTGGATACAGTGGGCTTTCTAGGGAGATGGGAGCATTAGTTGCGGGTGTTTCTTTAGCTACTTTTCCGTATAACCATGATGTTATTGACAGAATTATAACGCTCAGAGATTTTTTTGTAACTTTGTTTTTTGTAGCGTTAGGCCTGGAAATTCCTATGCCTACTTGGACAATGGCTATATATACTTTAATTTTAGTTGGGTTTGTTTTAATCATACGGTTTATAACTATTTTCCCAATCTTATATACGATGAGACAAGGAGTAAGAGTTTCTCTTGTTACTACTATAAACCTTGCACAAATGAGTGAATTTGCATTGGTGTTTATTGCATTAGGAACAGCTTCAGGGCACATTTCTGCAAACCTGTCTTCTAGTATTGTATTAGCAATTATTATTACATCAACTATTTCAACTTATAGTATTCAATATAATCACAATATATACCTGTTCTTTGAAAAAGTTTTGCTTTTTGTGGGTATTAGAGAAAGGTTTCCACATAGTGAAACTGATGATAATGCTAACTCATCTCATATCGAAGATTCCATTGTGATATTAGGATTTTTTAGAGAAGCAAGCTCATTATTGTTTAATATTAAATCTAAATCTCCAAAATTATTAGAAAAACTAATGATTGTAGATTTCAATCCTGAAGTCACTAAAGGGTTAATTGATCATGGTGTTAAGTATGTATATGGAGATATTAGCAGAATGGGGTTGCTTGAGGAGTCTGGGGTTTCAAGAGCAAGTATTATTTTATTAACTGTACCAGATATGATTTTAGCTGGGACAAATAATTTATTATTAGTACGAGAACTACGTAAATTGGCTCCTAATGCTGACATAATTGTGACTGCTGAAACATTTTCGTCTCAGGATGAATTATATGATGCTGGGGCAAATTATGTTGTCTTACCAAGATTAATTACTGCAGATTATATACTTAATATTATGAATAAAAGTATTTCAGGAGACCTTTTAGAATTTGCTAAGTTAGATTTTGAGAGAAATTCAGGAAGAAATGAAGTAATTCAATAATATTTATATTTTATTTTGACTGCGTTTTTTCAGACTTGTTAATTATTATGTTTCTTATGTAGAATTAATTAAATATAAAATATAGGTGAGACTACCTATAATATAATGAGTAAACTCACGGAAGTTATTTTATTTATAGGATATAAAATTAAATAAATTTGCTAATTACTTCGTGTAAGTAGAAAATATTAGGTATGGATAAAAAACAAATAGGCAAATATCAACTTCTTGAAAGAATTGCTTCTGGTGCTCAAGGCACTGTATTTAGAGCATATGACACAAGTCATGGTCAGATTGTAGCTTTAAAAGTAATTCAAGTTGGTCCAAGCATGGGAGATGATTTTCTTGAAAGGTTTCATAGAGAGTCATCAATTGC
>CENY01031094.1_pt1 | contig 13856 bp, 12 predicted proteins | sample 356181 | NCBI WGS metagenome assembly CENY01 (sample SAMEA2619840, study PRJEB7988) | marine metagenome | isolation source: saline water (ENVO:00002010), including
TAGATCCCATTAGATTTATTATCTATAAATTACCACGAATCTTTTGTTCATTTTCTATAGATTCAAAAAGAGCTTTAAAATTTCCTTTCCCAAAACTATTCGAACCTTTTCTCTGAATTATTTCATAAAATAATGTAGGCCTATCTTGTATTGGTTTTGTGAAAATTTGGAGCATATATCCATTTTCATCTTTATCTACCAAAATTCCTAAATCTTTAATTCGATCTAAATCTTCATCTATTTCACCAATACGATCAGTTAAAGATTCGTAATAGGATTTGGGTGTTTCTAAAAATTCTACACCCTTATCTCGTAGTTTTGAAACAGTATTGATTATATCTTTAGTTGACATTGCAATATGCTGAATTCCTGAACTATTATAGTAATCAATAAACTCCTGTATTTGTGATTTTCTTAATCCATCAGCAGGTTCATTTATAGGTATTTTTATTTTTTCATTATCATTTGCCATAACTATAGATCTTAAAGCTGAAAATTCCGTAGATATATCTTTATCATCAACCGTCCAAAATCGATGCCAGCCAAATACTTTTTCATAAAAATCACATACAGATTTCATCTCTCCATTTGGTTGGTTTCCAACTACATGATCAATATGAACAAGTCCTGTGGGATCAGCATTTAAATTATTTTCAAATACAATAAATTCTGGAAGAAAAACACCATTATAATTATTTCTTTGTACAAATGTATGATTTGTATCACCAAAGGCTTTTATTGTGGAAATTATTGTTTCCCCTTTATCATCTGATAATAATTCAGGTTTTTTAATACTTTCTGCACCACGCTCAACACATTCTTTCCAAGCTGCTTCAGCATCATTTACTGTGAAAGCCACATCTTTTACACCATCGCCATGATTATAAATATGTTTACTAATATCCGAATTATTATTTAAAGGTGATGTAAGAACAAATCTAATTTGATTTTGTTTTAATACATAACTTACACGATCTCTTGATCCAGTTTCTAAGCCACTATATGCTATAGGGTAAAAACCTAATGCTGTATGATAATAGTGAGCAGCCTGTTTTGCATTACTAACATATAATTCACAATAATCAAACCCGTTAATGTTGTAATTATTCATATTTAAATTATTTCTTGAAGAGATTTAATAAAAAATTCGTTTTCATCTTCTAGGCCAATAGATATCCTTACATATTCTGGCCAACCAAAAGATGATAAATGTCTTAAAATAATTCCTTTATCTAAAATTTTTTGTGTTATTTCTTTTGCCATTATTTCAGAACCCCAATAAGTTGTTACAAAATTTGTTGCTGAGGGAATACGTTTAATACCTAGCTCATCAAGTTTTTTTTCTATTTTAATTTTTTGATTCTTATTCTTTTTAATTGTTTCTTGCATGAATTTCCTATCATCTAAAGCTGCAGCACCTGCTACTTGAGCTAAATACGATGGTTCAAAAGGAACTTTTACTTTTAATAAATTTTCAATCAAGCTCTCATGAGAAAATCCATAGCCAATTCGAAACCCTGCAAGACCATATGCTTTTGAAAATGTTCTAAGTGTAATAACATTATCATATCTATAATTCATTGAATTTGGGTAATCATTTAAATGATTTGCATATTCAAAATATGCTTCATCTAGTATAACTAAAACTCTTTCTGGGACATATTCATAAAATTCATCAAATTCTTTATCTGTTATATATGTTCCCATAGGGTTATCTGGATTAGCTATATAAATAATTTTTGTATATTCATTAATCTGTTTTATTATGCCTTTAAGATCAGTTTTATGATTTTTCATATCTACCCAGTTAATTTTTCTTCCAGTAGCAGTAGCTAATACACGGAATCCAATAAATGAATTTGCCGACCCAATAATTTCATCATCAGTTAATAAGAAAGTTCGTAATATATTTGACATTATACCTTCTGAACCAGATCCAATAATTACATTCTCGGATTTAACGTTAAACTTGTTTGCGAGTTTTTTACGAAGTTTTTTCCCTGAAGCATCTGGATATCGATTAACCTTCTTTATTTGTTTGTTAATTGCTGAGATTGCAAGAGGAGATGAACCCATAGAATTTTCATTTGATGCTAATTTTATTACATTTTTTAATGATTTTTCTAATTTAATATCATCAATATTTGCTCCAGGTTTGTAACTGGATAGTTTTTTTATATATGAAGGGACAAGAGGCATTTTAATCGCTATATTAAATTTACAAAATAATAATCAATATTACGATTGAGTCCTATTTGTAGAATAATTGATAAATATCTATGAAATTATAGAATGAAAATTCCGGGGCCATTGATTAAAGGAAGTTTTGTTGATAGACCAAATCGGTTTTTAACAATAGTAAAAATAAAGAATAGATATGTTGAAAGCCATTTACCTGATCCAGGTCGATTGAAAGAAATATTAACGCCAGGTAGAGTTTTGTTTCTGAGAAAACACAGCTCTAATATTAAAAGAAAAACTAAATTTACTACAGTACTTACAGATATTAATGGGGAATTAGTTTCACTAATATCTTCATTGCCAAACCAGTTTGTTAAAGAATGTATTGAATTAAATCAATTATCTTTTCTAAATGGGTTAAAAATTAAAAAACAAGAAATAAGTTATGGCAAACATCGATTTGATTTTCTATTAATGAAAAATAAAAAACAATTTTATTTGGAAGTTAAATCAGTTACATATGTTAAAAATAGAGTTGCAAAATTCCCAGACGCAATCACTGAAAGAGGAAAAAAACATGTAAATGAATTATGTAGTCTCAGTAAACAAGGATTCCAAACTGGAATTATATTTGTTGTACAACGATCTGATGCAGATATTTTTCAACCTATGTGGGATAGGGATCCAAAATTTTGTAATGCACTCTATAAAGCTAAAGAATATGGTGTTAATATTTGGTGTATTAAAGCTAAGCTGACAAAAAGAGAAATGACATTTATTAGTGAAATACCTATTAATTTGAAACGGCAATGAACTATAATCAATATAACTTTAATTTCTATTTTCAGAATTTTTTTACATTTCTTTTATTATTATTTATTCAAAATTGCGCAGTAATCAAGGCTCCCAGTGGTGGCCCAAAGGACACTACTCCTCCTTATATAATAGAGATTGATCCGCCAAGTGGATCACTTAATTATAAAGGTGAAAAAATCATTTTAAAGTTTTCCGAACACATGAATTCAAAAAGCATAGAAAAAGGAATTCGAATTTTTCCAAATATTACAGATGAATTACCAATTCTCATTAATGGAGATATGGTTACTATTGATTTTCCTAATGACTTGGATAAAAATCAAACATACGTTATTAATCTTAGTAGAAATATAATGGATGAACATGGAGTTGAATTAGCTGATGCAATCTTTTTAGCATATAGCACTGGTAAAAATATTTCTAAAGGATCTATATCAGGGGTCGTTTATGGTGAAGGTAAGTCAGCAGTTCATTTATGGAAAATAAAAGACAATAGTAGTTTTCAAGATATTGTTTTTACAGATCCTCCTAATTATATAACTGATGTATCTAATAAAGGGTTGTTTGATTTTCAGTATTTATCAAAAGGTGATTACTTTATTTTATCGCTGGATAGAAATTTTGCAGGGATGCCTCTGAATAAAGATAGAATGGCATATGGACTTAATTGGAACAAAATAATTTCTCTTCAATCAGATGAGGTTTTATCAAATGTTAACATGTTTAAAGGAAAATTTAAATCTCATTTAAAGTTATTAAGTGGAGAATGGTATGGGACTGATTGGGGCAGAATGAATTTTAACCTTTCGTTAAAGAATATAAATAAAGATTATATATTAAAAATTATTTATGATGAAAAAGAGAGCAATGACATTACTTCCTTTGTCGACCCTGAAGATGATAAATCATTAATTTTTATGGATTCATCTTTAAATAAAGTATTAGAAAATTTTCAAATGATTATTAAAGATTTATATATTGATGATAATACACACTTAGATTCATCATCATTAATTTTTTATCGTTCTCAAAATGATACTAGTTTAATAAAACTAACTTCTCCTGAATCAAATACGAAAATTGCTCCTAATAATTCTAATGAAATGAGTTTTATTGAATTAAAATATTCTAAACCTATTCCAATTTCAAAACAATTTGAATATCTCCTCTTCAAAAATGATTCAGTACAAGTTAAAGAAAAAACTGTTATAGTAAACCCGATGCAGGTGAATATAAGCCCTGAAGAAAACTGGGACCCAAGATCAAACTATTTGTTAATTATAAATGATGATTCTCTGAAGGATTCTACCATAAGAATAAATATATCAACGCTAAATTATACTAGATACGGTGGATTGCAGATTCCCATCACAGGATTGGAAATAAGCTCATTTGGGGCAGAGTTGCAAAACATTGAAAATCAGGAACTTAAAATGTTATCGTTCGTAAATTCCGAAAAAAAGATAGTGTTTGAAGAAATTCCTGAAGGAGAGTATTTAATTACTATTTTTAATGATATAAATAATGATGAACAATACAACTTTGGTAAGGTTAAACCATTTGAGCCTGCTGAGTGGTTTTATGTTTTATCAGATACAATTGAAATTCGTGGTAACTGGGATATAGAGTTGCCGATAATCAATATAGAGGAAGTATATAAATAAATGTATTGTGTGATTATGGCTGGAGGAAGTGGAACTCGATTCTGGCCACTGAGTAGAAACAACAATCCAAAACAACTACTTAGTATAATAGGCGAAAAGTCCATGTTGCAAATCACAATTGATCGCTTACTTAAACTAAAAAAAGTTAAAGGGATATTTATTATAACCAGGTCAGATTTAGCTAAACAAATTAAAGAACATGTAAAAGGGGTCCCTTCTGATAATATAATTGTTGAACCTGAACCCAAAAATACTGCTCCATGTATAGCTTTAGCTGCTTTGAAAATAGCAGAAATAAATGAAAATGCTACCATGGCTGTATTCCCAGCTGATCATTTGGTCATAGGGCATAGAGAATTTGAAAATTCAATAAATACTTCAATTAGCATAGCACAAAATAGTGAAGGACTTGTGACATTAGGCATGGAACCTTCGTTCCCATCAGTGGCATACGGATATATCCAGCATGAACTCCAAAGTATTAAGGGTCATTCAAATGCATTTAAAGTAAAAGCATTTGCAGAAAAACCACATTTGGGTTTAGCAAAAAGATTTATTAAAAGTAAAGATTTTTTATGGAATGGTGGCATTTTTATATGGAATGTAAACGTATTTATGAACAGCTTGAAAAATCATATGCCAGAACTACATGAATCTATTTCTTCAATCAAAAACTGTATTTATAGCGGAGAAAATTATGATGAGATTTGGAAAAACATTACTCCAGAATCCATTGATTATGGATTAATGGAGAAATCAGATAATATTTATGTAGTTAAATCTAAATTTGAATGGAGCGATTTGGGGTCATGGAATATAATACATGAAATTAGCCCAAAAAATAATCAAGGTAATTCAATTATAGGGGATGGAATGATTATTGAAGGAAAAAATAACTTTTTGCAATCAAATGGTCAGTTCATTGCATTATTGGGTGTTGATAATATTGTTGTTGTTGGTACTGAAGATGCAATATTGGTTGTTAATAAAGAAAAAGTAGAAGAAGTAAAAAAAGTAGTAGAATATTTAAAAGATAATAAAAAAGAGTTATTATAAGAATGGCTAAGAAACAAGAAGAATTGCTTGCGTTATTTGAAGAGTTAGCTGATAAACTGAATATAAAATTAGTGCAAGACAAAGGTGATTTTACTGGTGGATCTTGTTTAGTAGAAAATGAAAACTTTATTGTTGTCAATAAACGTAAGCCTATTGAACAAAGATTAAAAATTTTAGCTCAAGAATTTAGCAAGAAAAATCTTTCAGATATTTATATTGTACCCGTATTAAGAGAATTTATTGAACATTCACATTCCCAAACTAAATAACAAATTATTTCGTTAAAAAACTTGATTTGTACTTCAAGTTAAATTACAATTCTTAGCGTTTTTTTTAATAATAATCCGAGGATACAATGAAAGAATTTACATCTGGAGATATAAGGAATTTTGCTATAGTAGGTCATGGAGCATCTGGAAAGACAATGCTTTGTGAGGCGATGCTTGCATGTGCAGGCGAAATAAATCGTATGGGTTCTATTGAATCTAAGAATACAGTTTCAGACTACCATCATGATGAGCATGAAAGGCAAATCTCAATCCATTCTTCACCACTTCATCTAGAATGGATGAATAAAAAGTTTAATATTATTGACACACCAGGATATTTGGATTTCATTGGAGAAGCAATTAGCTCATTAGCTGTTGTCGATATGGCGGTTGTTTTATTGCATGCAGTAAATGGCATTGAGGTTGGAACGGAACAGGTATGGTCCTTTGCTTCAAAAAATAAAATTCCAAAAGCTTTAGTGGTTAATGGATTAGATCGAGAACATACAAAATTTGATGAGATATTAAACCAGGCTAAAGATCATTTTGGTAATAATGTTTTTCCTATGCAATTACCTGTAAATGCCGGCCCAGGATTTAATCAAATAATTGATGTACTCAGAAGTGAACTAATTACATATAATACAGATGGGAGTGGAAAATATACCGAATCAGATTTGCCTGATGAATGGAAAAGTCGTGTAGAAGAATTACATCAAGAATTGATCGAATTTGTTGCAGAATCAGATGATGCTTTATTAGAGAAATTCTTTGAGCAAGGAAATTTATCTGAAGATGAAATGCGAAGCGGTATTCATGATGCAATACAAAATCAAAGTTTTATTCCATTATTTTGTACTTCTGCTAATATCAATGTTGGTGTAACAAGATTAATGGAATTTATTTCTAAGTATGGATCATCACCGGTGGATAGAGGAACTGTGATAGCAAAATCATTAACTTCTGATGAAGAAGTATCTGTGAAATTGGATGGAGAAGAACCAGTTGTGAATGTATTTAAAACTATAAGTGAAGCACATGTAGGAGATTTATCTTTTTTCCGAGTTTATTCTGGGAGTGTTAATGCAGGTATGGATATGTTAAATACTACGCGATCTAAGACAGAGAGATTTGGTCAAATGTATTTACTAAATGGCAAGAATCGAATGAGTGTAAACCGTCTTAATGCGGGTGATATTGGTGCAGTAGTGAAATTAAAAGATACTCATACAAGTAATACTTTATGTTCACAAAAATTTCAAGTTGTTATGGATCCAGTTGTGCTTCCAAATTCAAATATTCATATGGGTATCATTCCAAAGGCGAAAGGTGATGAAGAAAAATTAGCTGTTGGTTTATCTACACTCCATGAAGAAGATCCAACTTTTATTTATCATGTTGATCCTGAATTACATCAAACAGTTATTTCAGGTCAGGGAGAATTACATTTGCAAGTATCAATACAAAGGTTACAAAGAAGATTTGGAATTGAGATTGAGACTTTTAAACCAAGAATTCCTTTTCGTGAAACAATTAAAGGTAAATCAGAAGCAAAATATAGACATAAAAAACAATCTGGTGGAGCAGGTCAATTTGCTGAGGTATGGATGAGAATAGAGCCAAAAGAAAGAGGCGAAGGAGTTGAATTTGTTTCTTCTCTTGTTGGCCAAAATGTCGATAGAGTATTTGTCCCTTCTGTTGAAAAAGGAGTATTATCTGCTTGTGAAGATGGTGTGCTTGCTAAGTATCGAGTAGTAGATTTAAAAGTAGATTTTTATGATGGTAAACAGCATCCAGTTGATTCAAAAGATATTGCTTTTCAGATTGCTGGCAAAGGAGCCTTCAAAGAAGCATTTAATAATGCCCAGCCTTGCTTACTTGAACCAATAATGGATGTTGAAGTTAGAGTACCTGAAGATTTTATGGGTGATGTTATGGGTGATGTATCTAGTAGGAGAGGAAAAATTATGGGGATGGATTCTGAAGGTAGCTTTCAGGTTATAAAAGCAAAAATACCACAATCTGAATTGTATCACTATTCTACAGTAATACGTTCGTTAACAGGTGGAAGAGGTTTGCATTCTGAAAGTTTTAGTCATTATGAATATTTACCTCAAGAATTACAAAAGCGTTTTGTTACAGAATCTCAAATTGATGATAGTGAATAAATATGCAGCAGCTTTGGGCACCATGGCGAATAAGTTATATTAAGAAACAAAAAGAAAAAGGATGTATTTTTTGTTCAAAGCAAAAATCAACTAATGATAAGAATTCATTAGTACTTTATAGAGGCTTGCATTCTTTTTTATTAATGAATTTGTATCCTTATAATAATGCACACCTTCTTATATCTCCATATAAGCATGTGGATTGTACTGATCAATTAGATATAGAAAGTTTAAATGAAATAATATGGCTTGCCAATCAATCAATGATTATTATGAAAAATAATCTTAATGTCGAAGGATTTAACTTTGGGGCAAATATAGGTAAAGCAGGAGGAGCTGGGATTGCTGAACATATACATTTTCATATTGTACCTAGATGGAATGGAGATACAAATTTTATGCCTGTTATTGGAGAAACAAAGGTGCAGGTCCAAGGCCTTCAAGAAACATATGATGAATTAAAAAATCACTTTGATGAAATAAATAGTTTATAATGGATTATTTTACTCATTCTTGGCTTCCGTACATATATCTTTATGGTATTGGTGGAATTTTCTTTTTCTCAGGAGTTTATCTTGTTTGGAAAACAGGTGCAGTTGATTTAAAAAAGCCCCATCATAGAACTTGGATGAAAGTTTTCTTTTTGGGTTATGCTTGGTTTATGATTGTACATGGTATTTTAACAATATTGGCACTTCAATAGACTATGGAAAATTTTCACAATATTGGCACTTCAACTGACTGGGTAGTAATGGTGGTGTATTTCTTAGCAATTATGTTGTTTGGAACATATTTTGGTAGATATACAAAAAATACATCTGATTTTTTCTTTGGAGGTAGACGATTTAGCTGGTGGTTGATAACAATGTCTATTGTTGCTACTGGCGTTGGAAGCCATAGTTTTGTCAAATATTCAGCTAAAGGATTTGAGCATGGCCTTAGTTCATCTATGACCTATTTAAATGATTGGTTTTTTGTACCATTCTTTATGTTTGGTTGGTTACCAATCATAGTATATTCAAAAGTTCGATCAATTCCTGAGTATTTTGAAAAGAGATTCAATCCCTCAGCAAGATTTTTAGCAACGATTTTACTTTTATTCTATATGATAGGTTATATAGGTATTGGTTTTTTAACGCTTGGTAAAGCCGTTATTCCTATGCTCCCAGAATCATTTTATATATTTGGAAGCGTTGTAGATGTTACTCTAATGAGAGCAATTATTGTCATTGCAATTATTACAGGCGCATATATCACTTTTGGTGGTCAAACAGCTGTTATTTTTACAGATTTACTTCAAGGTTTTATATTACTATTTGCTGGATTCTTATTATTTATGCTGGGCATTTCTTATTTAGGAGGAGGCCAAGAGTTTTGGGGGTTATTGCCAACAACTTGGAAATTACCTCTTGCAGATTTTAATAAACCGTCAAGTTTTAACTTTGTAGGTATTTTTTGGCAAGATGCTGTCGCAGGTTCAGTTGGATTTTTGTTTATGAACCAAGGACTATTAATGAGATTTATGGCTTGTAAGAATGTTAATGAAGGGCGTAAAGCAGCAACAATAAATATACTATTTGTATTACCTTTATCAGCAATAGTAGTTGGTAATGCTGGCTGGTTAGGTAAAGCGATGTCTGTAATGGATCCAAGTATTGTAAGCCCAAACACTAGCCCTGATGAAATTTTTGTTGTTGTTGCAAGTATAGTAACGAGTCCAGGTATATTTGGTTTTATTATGGCGGCACTTACTGCTGCATTAATGTCAACAGTTGACACATTAATAAATGCAACAGCCGCAATTTTTGTGAATGATGTTTACCGTCCTATAATGAGATATTTGAAAAAAGCATATTCAAATGATAAGCAAAAAGATAAAGAAGAGCTTTATGCAGCAAGAGTAACTTCAATGGTAATTACAGCAGCAGGTGTATTATCTGTTTTAGCTTTTATTCAATTCCCAACAGTATATGAAGCACACGGCTATTTTCACTCTACATTAACTCCTCCATTGGTAGTAGCAATATTTTTAGGAGTATTTTGGAAAAGATTTACACCGGCAGGAGTGATTACAACTTTTTTAGGTGGAGTAGTTCTTATGTTATTAGGAGCAAGATTCCCTGAGATATATATTTCACCATTTGATCATGGTATTGAAATGAATCCTAATCGTCCATATTCTTATATACGTGCTTTTTATAATCTTATTGTTTGTGTTGGCGTAGGTGTTTTTGTAACAATGACTACATTTATTCAAAAATCTTTAGTGACTTTAATCAAGAAGAATAATAATAGTAATACAGTTATGATGTGTTTAGTAATATTTGCAAGCATTTCATTTATACTAGCAATTCTTGGATCAGGTTCTTTTCAACATATTTTACCCTTATTTATCATTATTCTTGTCCCAATAATTGTTACTTACTATGGAAATTACGATGAAGAATTATCAACAAATGGATTGACTATTTATTCTATAAGTAATGCGAAAGAGGCTTTTAAAGGATCAAAACTAAACGAAAAAATTGGAGAAAAAGTTGAATTAAATTTTCATTTATCAAATCATGAAAAAGATGAAATTATGTGCTCCAAGAATGATTTATTAAAATTAGGCGCTGAAGTTGGTGATTTAGTATATTTATCTGATAAAAGAAAATGGTTGGGAGGTTTGAAATCAATTCATTCTACATTTGGAAAATCTCATAATGAGGATGGAGTAGTTTATTTAAATAAAGATCAAATCGATAATGGGTTGTTTGAAGAAAATAAAATTTTAATTGCTGAAAAAGAAATGTAACAATTTGTAGGAATATTAAAATAATATAAATTCGCCTCGCTTTTAAATATAAATAATGATTCCGGAGTAGCTCAGTTGGTAGAGCAGGTGGCTGTTAACCACTTTGTCGGGGGTTCGAGTCCCTCCTCCGGAGCAGATATAAACGGACATATTTTGTCCGTTTTTTTTAGAAGTAATCCGTGTGATTATATCTTGTAAATTCACTAATAGAGATTTAATTATTCAATTGTATGTCAAATGATGATAAGAAACTGCTTAATTCATTAAAAGAGTCTGATAAGAATGCGCTTCGTGATTTATTTTCAAAATACCATCAATCATTATTCAATTTTGTATTATATAGAGTTAAAGATGAAGTAATTGCTGATGATATTGTTCAGGATACTTTTCTTCGTGTATGGAAGCATAGAAATAGTATAAAGCCCAAGCAGTCTTTTTTTTCCTATATTTCGAAAATAAGTAATAATCTATGTATGGACTATTTTCGTCATGAAAACGTAAAAGTTCGTCATCAAGAATTTATTCCAGAACCAACTAGCTCAGTCGTGGATAATCCAGCTACACAATATGAATCAAAAATATTAGAAGATAAAATTCATAGTATAGTAAATAATAGCTTACCTAAAAAATGTAGAGAAATATTTATCTTAAGTAGAGTCAATGGTTTGGCAAATCAAGATATAGCAGAAATATTAAATATTTCTCGTCGTACCGTAGAAAATCAATTATATAGAGCATTGAATATGTTGCGTTCTAAATTAAGAGATTATTTGTAAGTAATTAGTGAAATATGATCGTTATATAGTTAGTAAATGGAATTAAAATTATAAAATATTTGAAAAGGAATTCATTGAGTACATTTAAAAATAATTTACCAGATGATTTAAAAAATATTTGGGAATTAACCAGGAAGTTAAGGATTCATACTTGTCCAGATACGTCTGATGCGTGGATGCGCTTAGAGCAACGGTTAGATATAAAACAAAATATTTCTCCTAAGATATATTCTAAAAGATTATTTTCTTTTACTAAGCCTAAACTAGTATATGCTTATACAATTTTATTTGTTTTTCTTTTATTAACACCTATCATTTATAATCAATTGACTAATATTTCTGTATATGCAGATCGAGGGAGTCAAAAACAAGTTATTTTAAATGATGGTACAATTGTATCTATTAATTCAGAAAGCATATTAAAGTATAGTAGAGAATTTAATTCTGTATCTAGAAATGTTAATTTAAATGGAGAAGGGTATTTCCAAGTAGAAACAAGCACCACTCCATTTATAGTAAATACAGAAAATGGTACAATTACCGTATTAGGTACAAAATTTTATATTAACTCTAGACAAGATATGATTGAAATTGTTGTTAATGAAGGCTCTGTTTCTTTTAATCCAAATATTGAAAACCAAGAATCAGAAAATGTAATTATAAGGCAAGGTCATTATATTAATAATCAAACATTTACACCTCAAACTATTCCTCACCCTGAATATCCTGGATGGATCCATAATAAGCTAATATTAAACAAAACAAATCTTGAGACAGTATGTGATCAAATTGAACGTAAATTTGATGTGAATATTGCATTGGAAAGTATTGAGTTAAATAGGATTTCAATTACTGGTGTAATTGAAGCTAAAGATCTAGATGGAGTATTAACAACTTTAGCTATTTTATCTCAACGTTCTTATAGATTTGAAAAGGAAACATACATCTTTTACTAAACTTTTTTATATTATTGGAATATTTATATTCCTAAATATTTCTTCACTATTTAGCAAAAATTCTCCGATTAACTTTTCCTTTGTCAATCAGCCATTAAAACTGGCGATCGATTCCTTAGTTTTTACTTATGACTTAAATATAGTATATAGGGATCAAATTGTTAATGATATAATGATTAATGCGATATGTAATAATTGTAATAGCGATGAAGCAATACAATCTCTATTAGATAATACCTATTTGGATTGGAAAAAGAATAATTATCAGTATATAATAATTAACAATAAAAAAATAGAAACGATCTCTGGATATATAATTGATGTAAACAGCGGTGAATATATTCCTCATGCAAACGTTTATGTTAAGGAAGGTTTTTTGGGTACAATGAGTGATGAATTTGGGTTTTTTAAAATTTCTGGTGATATTGATGCAACCGATACATTAGTTATATCATATATTGGATATCATCCTTTAAAAGTTGTTAATAGTGTAAAAAATGAAGTTAATTATTTTGAAATAGTACCAAAAATTCTAGATGTTGAAACAATAAATATTTTTGGTAAGAAAATCGATTTTTTACAACGTTCTTCTGATCATGGCGTGTTATCATTTTCTCCAAGACATATAACAAACCTCCCAAATATAGGAGAAACTGATGTTTTTCGCTCATTACAATTGTTACCAGGTATTCAAATGGGTAATTCAGGATTTGCGGGATTATTTATACGAGGAGGAACTCCTGATCAAAATCGTATTATACTCGATGGTATGACAGTATATCAAGTAGATCATTTTTTTGGTTTTTTTAGCTCAATTAATTCAAATATAGTAAAAGATGTTCAGATATATAAAAGCGGTTTCCCGGCAAAGTTTGGAGGAGGAATATCAAGTATTATTAATATTACTGGTAAATCTGGAAGCACAAAAAAACAGAAATTAGATTTATTTACAAATATGTTAAGTGCAGGATTTACTTATCAGAAGCCAATATCAAAACGTGGTAGCCTTATATTTTCTGCCCGTCGTTCTTTTACTGATCAGTACCAAACAAAATTATATGATAAAATTCATAATTTCCTTGTTTCAGGAACTGGTTTAAATATTGGGTCTGAGTTGCCGTCAGACTCTATATCATACGAATCACAATATTTTCCAAATTTTTATTTTTATGA
>CENY01123200.1_pt1 | contig 13797 bp, 11 predicted proteins | sample 356181 | NCBI WGS metagenome assembly CENY01 (sample SAMEA2619840, study PRJEB7988) | marine metagenome | isolation source: saline water (ENVO:00002010), including
ACGTAGGGTTGAGCCACTACCCGGAATTCTTCAATAAGTGTCGAGAAATTCTGGCAGAAGATGGCGTCGCGCTTCTGCATACCATTGGCCGGCCTCTCGGAGCTGTCGAAACCAACGCCTGGATACGAAAAGTACATATTCCCGGGCGGTTATACCCCGCCGCTTTCTCAATCGACCGCGGCGCTCGAACAAAGCGGATTGTTCATAACGGATATCGAAATTTGGCGGATTCACTATGCGGAAACGCTGAAAAAGTGGCGCCAACGATTTAATCAGAATCACGGCAGTTTGCCGCAATCGTATGACGACCGTTTCGCCAGAATGTGGAATTTCTACCTGGCGGGCTTCGAGGCGGCGTTCCGACAAGGTTACCTTGCCGTACACCAAATCCAATTTGCGCGTCGACAGGACGCGGTTCCACTCACCTGCGACTATCTCGCCGACTGGCATTCTTATGCCGACAGCGAGTTGTATACGCCTCCGCACAACTGGCGCCAGACCGGTTGACCACACGACACTCGAGTATCTGCTTCCCGTTCGGACGATCTATGCCATTCAATTGGAGGGACCAATCTGACTAAAGATTATTCCTCAGTGGGATGTCCGGGATTGGAGACAATCTGGAGAGCCAATCACGACCACAAGTTTCAGTGGCGAACAGAACGGGACCTCACAAATTAGATTGGCCGTCCTTCGCTACGAATATCATCTGCTTTTCCACGTTGTACGACGGTGCAACCGTGAGGGACTCCACTGAACAAACGGCCTCGAATAGCATTTCGTCCACAGTCTGTGGATGATCTTTTTCCTCGTGTTCCTCGTTGCCGGACCGATGAATGAGCTACCGCAACAACGCCGGTTGCAGTACTACTTGGCAGTCCAATGGTAGACCAGGCTGTCACGAACTCGCATCTCACCGCCGTCGAGCAACGACGCGACGACAACGTCTCGTACCGGGAGGTGCCCCATAACATTGAGGCCGAGCAGGCCTTACTCGGTGCAATACTTGTGAATAACGAGGCGGCTCATCGAGTGCTTGGGTTCCTCGAACCACAGCATTTTTACGAACCCGTACATGGACGCATCTTCGAGGCTTGCCAAAAACTCATCGAACGCGGCCAGATTGCGACTCCCGTCACGCTCCGCACATATTTCGAGAATGATGATGCGTTGGCCGACGTGGGCGGCGCACAGTATTTGGCCAGACTCGCCGGGTCCGCCATTACGATCATCAATGCCGAAGACTACGGGCGTACAATCTACGATCTCGCCCTGCGCAGGGAATTGATCGATCTCGGAGAGGACGTCGTCAACCGAGCCTATGATTCCGATATCGATGATGCCGCAATGCAGCAAATCGAAGATGCGGAACAGCACTTGTTCAGGCTTGCCGAAAGTGGAGAACAGGAAGGCGGACTGCAGGCGTTCCAAACTTCCTTGCGGGATGCGGTGCTCGCGGCGGAAGCGGCCCACAAACGTGAGACTCGGCTCACCGGAGTTGCTACTTCACTCAATGATCTCGACGAACTGTTGGGCGGGTTGCATCGTTCAGATCTCATCATTCTGGCTGGACGGCCGGCGATGGGTAAGTCGGCCTTAGCCACCAACATCGCTGTCCATGCAGCAATGAACTATCTTGGCGGCCGAAACGAGAATGGGGATTGGCAGACAGAAGACGGCGCAGTAGTCGGGTTCTTCTCCCTCGAAATGTCAGCGGAGCAGCTCGCGACGCGTATCCTGTCCGATCAGACGGAAATTCCGTCGTACAAAATGCGCCGGGGGCAACTCAGCGACGATGAGTTTCAGAAACTCGTCATCGCGAATCAGCGCCTTGAAGAAATTCCTTTGTTCATTGATGACACGCCGGCGCTCAGCATCGCGGCGCTCAGAACTCGGGCACGGCGATTGAAGCGGCAGAACAATCTCGGTCTCATCATCATCGACTATTTACAACTGGTTGCGCCGTCCGGACGACAGCGAAACGACAGCCGGGTTCAGGAAATCTCGGAGATCACGCGCGGCCTCAAGGCCCTGGCCAAAGACTTGGATGTGCCAATTCTGGCACTATCACAGCTGTCTCGCGCCGTGGAGCAGCGCGACGATAACCGCCCACAATTGGCTGATCTTCGCGAGTCAGGAACAATTGAACAGGACTCGGACGTGGTCATGTTCATTTATCGCGAGGAGTACTACTGGAGTCGCACTCATCCCAAACCCAAGCGACGCCGCGACGAATCTGAAGAAGAGTTCAATCTTCGTATGGAACAATGGACCCACGACTACATGACTGAAGGTCACGCCGGAGAAGCGGAGATCATCGTGGGGAAACATCGTCACGGTCCAACCGACACGGTTACCGTGTACTTCAGCAATCAGTTCACACGCTTCGGTAATCTCGAAGCGCCGGACCACCTTCTGCCGGAAACCACCTTCTAGAGATGTCTGACACGGCGCACGCAAGCGCGGTGCTGACCGTCAATCTCGCCGCAATCCAATCCAACTATAGGAAGTTGCGCGAATTGGCCGGCAACGCCGCCTGTGCGGCCTTGGTCAAGGCCAATGCGTATGGCATCGGAATCGAGCAAGCGGCTCCTGCCTTGAAGGACGCAGGATGTCACCACTTTTTCGTGGCTACGGTGGACGAAGCCATCCTGTTGCGGAAGATTGCCGGGCCCGACGTGCAGATCTTCGTTCTAAACGGCATCGACAATCGAAGTCGGGATCCCTTTCTGGAATTCGGATTGTCTCCCGTACTCAATGAACTCGCCCAGATCGAATTGTGGAGCAAACAAGCACGCACCGGGAAGACCAGACTGCCCGCAGCTATTCACTTCGACACCGGTATGTCTCGCCTTGGCCTCCCCGAAAGCGAAGCCCGGGAGCTTGGGCAGGATCACGAACGTCTCGAAGGCCTCGATATCAAGTACCTCATGAGTCATCTGGTCTCGTCCGAACAACCGGATAGTCCCTGCAACCGTGAACAGTTGGAGAAGTTCCTCGAGATCCGACAGACATTGCCCCCCTTCCCTGCCAGCCTGGCCAACTCATCCGGCATATTCCTGGGGGCGGAATACCACCTGGATCTGGTGCGTCCCGGGGTCGCCCTGTACGGCGCAAATCCAGTTCCAGGAAATCCCAACCCGATGGCTGAAGTGGTTCAACTTAAAGCAAAAATTTCCCAAATTCGTCGCGTTGACACCCCCCAGACCGTTGGATATGGCGCGACGCACCGCGTGACCGGACCAGCCAGAATTGCCACGCTTCCTTTGGGATATGCCGACGGCTACATACGATCCCTCAGCGGTAAAGGTTATTGCTATATCGGTGGCATACGGGTGCCGGTTGTCGGACGCGTCTCAATGGATCTCATTACAATCGACGTGACCGCCGTGCCCGAGGAACTATTGCTCCCGGGATCGGACGTAACCGTCATCGGAGGCCCCGTCTCCATCGACGAATTGGCCGAGGCCGGCGGCACTATTGCTTATGAGATCCTGACCTCACTCGGTTCCCGTTACCCGAGAGACTACGTTTCGGAGGATCCGTCCCTATGATTTGGGAAGCACCGGGTAGCGTGGGACACCAGTGGTATTGGAGCGAACTTCAGCGAATGGGTGTCAGTTAATGGCACGTCGAACCTCCCGCTATGTTTGCCAGGACTGTGGCTCAGTAACCGCAAAGTGGGGTGGAAGATGTGATTCGTGTGGCGCATGGAACTCTATCACTGAAGAAAGTGCTTCCGTGACGCCGCCGGGCGCGATCCAGTCCAGTGACGGACGTCGATTTGAATTCGATACCCTGCACGGCCAATCGCAATCCATTGACCGTACGATCGTAGGCATTCCGGAACTCGATCGAGTGTGCGGCGGCGGGCTCGTTCCTGGTTCAGTCCTCCTGGTGGGGGGCGATCCCGGAATCGGAAAATCAACGTTGCTGCTGCAGACGGTCGCGGCGCTTGGGAATGGTGGCGTTTCCTGTGCTTATCTCTCAGGAGAGGAAGCTGTTGACCAGGTCCGAATGCGGGCAAAACGCTTGAACCTGGCCGACGCTCCGGTGCGACTCGCGGCCGTAACCGATGTTCGGGACATCCTCGCAACGCTCGAGGCAGGCCAGCCCATCCAGGTTGTCATCGTGGACTCCATCCAAACCATGTTCGTCGATACGCTTGAGTCGGCGCCGGGTACCGTGGCCCAGGTTCGCGCAGCCGCCCAGTCATTTATTCGGTTCGCCAAACAGACGGGCGCCGTCGTCGTCCTGGTGGGTCATGTCACAAAGGAAGGTCAGATTGCCGGGCCGCGGGTTCTGGAACACATGGTGGATACCGTTCTGTATTTCGAGGGTGAGAGGGGCCATCAATTTCGAATTCTCCGCGCCGTCAAAAACCGGTTCGGACCGACAGATGAGATCGGCGTATTCGAAATGACCGATGCGGGTCTCGCCGAGGTCGCCAATCCGTCTGCTCTGTTTCTTACGGAACGGACGTCCGCGATCAGTGGGACGGCAGTCTACGCGGGGATAGAGGGTACGCGGCCGGTCCTGATCGAGATTCAGGCCCTGGTATCAGCCTCCGCACTCGCAACACCACGACGGGCTGTTGTTGGCTGGGATGCTTCGCGTCTGGCAATGCTCGTCGCGGTTCTGGAAGCACGTTGTGGCTTGTCGCTCTTCGGAAACGACATCTATCTGAATGTCGCAGGTGGTCTCAGGATTAGCGAACCAGGGGCTGACCTGGCAGTCGCGAGCGCGCTGGTTTCCTCACACCTCGGTTCCGCTGTACCTGACGCCTCGGTGTTCTTTGGTGAAGTCGGGTTGTCAGGCGACGTGCGTCCGGTTAGTCAGGCAGACAATCGGTTGTCCGAATCGGCAAAGTTGGGATTTTCACAAGCCATCACACCGCCAGGGAAAGTACGTAAGGCGCATGATATCAACATCGTTCAAGTCGACCGCCTGATTGAATTGGTGGACATGCTTCAGCCAACTGAAACAAATGTGGAGGCGGCGCGACGTCAGCATGGCTGATCTTTCATTCACCGTGGCCGACGTGGGCGTCCTTGTCGTACTGATCATTTCGGCTCTGCTCGCATTCGCAAGAGGTCTCATCAAGGAAACGCTTTCTGTTGTTGGCTGGGTCGGCGCGCTATTCGCCGTTCTATATGTCTTCCCAGTCCTGCAGCCATTCACGCGTGACTTCATACCCGTCGACATTCTGGCTGACGCCATAACGGGAATTGCGATATTCCTGATCGCACTCGTTGCAATCTCGATCGTGAGCTATGCCATCGCCAAGCGGGTCAGAGAAAGCTCGCTTAACGCCATCGATCGATCTCTGGGTTTTCTGTTCGGTGTTGCCCGCGGTGCCGTGGTGGTATGCATCGCCTATCTGGTGCTGGTTCAACTCGTGCCAATGTCTGATCACCCCAACTGGATTCGCGAGGCCAAGAGCCTGGAAACCGTGGAACTCGGGGCAAATCTACTGATCAAGCTGGTGCCTGAGACGGGTTGGGGCTTCACTGAGGGATTGAACCAAGAGACCACGAAATGACGCGCGGAGACGATTTGGGAACGGTACACGCGCGTTCTGATCGGCGAACGAAGATTCGTTCGGGACTCTTGGTGCGATTCCGGGTACAAGAACCCGCGCAACAGATATCGATGTTCCCCGACACCAGTACGTATCACGGGTAATTCGCAGGCTGATGAACGGGCAACCGATCCCCTACGACGCTCATGAAGTTGATAGGCTCCGCGACGAGTGCGGCGTATTCGCCGTTTTCGGCCACGTCGACGCCGCGGCGCATACTGCCCTGGGTTTACATGCCTTGCAGCATCGTGGACAGGAATCCGCTGGAATTGTGAGCTACGACCAGGGGCACTTCAATACCCATCGCGGCTTGGGTCTCGTGGGTGACACATTCTCGTCACCCAATGTCATGGAACGGCTGACGGGCAGCGCATCGGTAGGCCACGTCAGATATTCGACGACCGGCGGAACAATCCTTCGCAACGTTCAACCCTTGTTCGCTGAATTCTCGTTTGGTGGCTTAGCGATTGCCCATAACGGCAACTTCACCAACGGTTACTGCTTGCGACGTGAACTCGTAAAACGTGGAAGCATCTTCCAGTCGACGACGGATACCGAAGTCTTGATCCACCTCATGGCGACCAGCTCTTATCACGCCGTAGAAGATCGAATGATCGACGCCCTCCGTCAGATCGAAGGCGCGTATTCAATGGTTGCCCTGACCAACGACACCGTGTTCGGTGTTAGGGACCCCTTAGGTGTACGGCCGCTTGTCATCGGATCGCTGGATGGCGCTACAGTCCTCGCCTCGGAAACGTGTGCCCTGGACATTATTGGCGCGGAATTTGTCCGGGATGTCCGGCCTGGCGAGCTCGTTGTCATCGACTCCGAGGGTTTGCACAGTGTGTCGCCGTTTCCTCCTGCTCGTCACCGCTTCTGTGTATTCGAGTACATATATTTCGCCCGCCCCGACTCAGTGGTCGAGGGTTCAGGCGTTTACGAAGTGCGCAAGAATATTGGGGCAGAATTGGCCCGAGAAGCACCCGTAGAAGCAGATATGGTTGTTCCCGTGCCCGATTCAGGAACTCCGGGCGCCATGGGTTACGCGGTTGAAGCGGGGCTACCCTTCGATTTAGGGATTATTCGCAACCACTATGTCGGACGGACATTCATCGAGCCGACGGACCAAATTCGTCACCTTGGTGTTCGGCTCAAGCACAATGCCAACCGGGCGAACATTGCCGGCAAACGAATTGTTCTGGTGGACGACTCCATTGTCCGCGGAACCACATCCACAAAAATCGTGGAAATGATGCGCGAGGCTGGTGCCGCTGAGGTCCACATGCGCATCGCCAGTCCGCCAATAACAGACTCGTGCTATTACGGTGTTGATACACCGGAAAAGGACAAGCTCCTGGCCGCTCGCCTTCCTGTTGAGGACATCGCTGACGAGATCGGTGTCGATAGTCTCGTATACCTGTCAATTGATGGGCTGTATCGCGCGACCACGGGGGAAGCCCGGAACAGTGAAACCCCCCAATTCTGTGATGCGTGCCTGACTGGCGACTATCCCATCCGATTGATTGATCAAGAGGATGGTGACATCCCGGCACAATTGTCATTGCTTACGGAACAGGTCTAGGGCTCGGATCTCTTTCGTCATTCTGAGTTGCGCCTCAGCATGAGCCTCACGTGTATCCTGTAGGTGAACACGGACAAATGCCTTCTTCCAATCGATTAGAAGACAGAACAGCCGTCATCACCGGCGCGACCCGGGGTATCGGCGCAGCCGTTGCTGAACGATTCGCCGCCGAAGGCGCTCACGTTATCCTGGTGGGTCGTACCCAAGGTGGGCTGGAAGAGACAGACGACCGCGTTCGGGCCGCAGGCGGCACTGCCACCCTGGTTCCTGCGGATCTGACCGATCTGGATTCAATCGATAATCTTGGCGCTGCAATCGCTGAGCGCTGGGGTCATCTGGACATTCTGGTCGGAAATGCTGCCACACTCGGTGTATTGAGCCCGATAGGCCATATCTCGCTAGAGACCTGGGATGACGTATTCAAGCTTAATGTCACAGTAAATTGGCGACTTATCCGATCTTTTGACGCTCTCCTGCGAAAGTCCACAGCTGGTCGAGCCATATTTGTAACCTCGGGAGCAGCCAGCGGAGTCTTTCCCTACTGGGGAGCCTATTCGGCAAGCAAGGCCGCGCTTGAGTCCCTGGCAAAGGTCTATGCGGCCGAGGTCGCTTCAACATCGCTACGCGTTAATCTGATCGACCCTGGCGCCATCCGAACCAATATGCGGGCACAGGCTTTCCCCGGCGAAGACCCGATGACTCTACGAGCTCCCGAAGAGATCACCGATTCTTTTGTTCAACTCGCCGAAATCCAGTGTGCGCACAATGGAGACATCATCCGCGCTTTTTGATGCGCGCCTTTGACCCGCGGCCGCCTCGCCCCGAAGTGCCTTTCTCAGCGTACGGGTTCTTGCCCTTTCGCAACCGTATTCGGATGGGTGTGCCGGGAAGCTCGAACGCAGTTCGCAGTTCGTTTTCGAGATATCGCAAATATGTCTCGCCCACGGCCTCAGGCCTGCTCACGAAAAGAATAAACGTCGGTGGGCGTGCTTTTGCCTGTGTCGCGTAGCGGAACCGGGGGCGATGCCGTCTCACTGCGGGGGGCGGATGATGTTCGATCGTATCGCTCAGCCATCGGTTTAGCGGACCCGTCATGACGCGCCTGTTCCACACCTCATCCACGGAAAGGACTGCGGGAATCAGATCGCCGACACGCGCACCCGTGAGCGCCGACAGAGGAACAATTTCTACGCCCCTGGCCTGAGGCAGGGAATCACCCAGCCTCTCACGCAATGTCTTCAGCGCCTGGCGGCCGTCAGATACCAGATCCCATTTGTTGACCACGATCAAAAGTCCTCGCCCCTCCTCCACCGTCATAGAGGCGATACCCAGATCCTGTTTCTCAATCCCCACCGTGCCGTCGATAACCACCGCTACGACTTCAGCCAGTCGGATGGCATTCAGGGTGTCGCTGGCGGAAAGCTTCTCCAAACGGTCTATGACCCGGGCCTTGCGGCGTAAGCCCGCCGTGTCAAACAGCTCAAGTTCTCGCCCGTCGACTTCCAACCGCACAGAAATGGCATCACGTGTAATTCCTGGTTCGGGGCCCGTGAGCATGCGATCGGTTCCAATCAACCGGTTAACCAGCGTCGACTTTCCGACGTTTGGTCTGCCCACGATTGCAAGCCTGAGGGGGCCCTCTCCTCCTTCCTGGTTGTCGATTGGCACGCCCGACTTGTCTGGTGACACTGACTCTGCTGCGGCCTCGATGCGATCGTACAGATCACTCATACCCTCGGCGTGCTCGGCGGATATGGCTACGGGATCCCCAATTCCCAACGAATACGCTTCGTAAAACCCTGTCTCGCCTGCCCGTCCCTCGCATTTGTTGGCGACCAAAATAACATTGCTGCCGTGGCGGCGAAGAAGATCCGCAAAATGCTGATCCACGGGCGTGATTCCCGCACGGGCATCGATGAGCATGAGGACAACATCGGCTTCATTCACTGCCTGTTCGGTCTGCTGCCACATGCGGGCTTCGAGGCTCGCACCTTTGCCCTCTTCAAGGCCTGCAGTATCAATTACCGAGAATCGGCGCAGCCCCAGTTCCGCCTCGCCTTCACGCCTGTCACGCGTAACACCAGGTGTATCGTCGACAATTGCCACCCGTTTGCCGACCAGCCGATTGAACAGGGTCGATTTTCCAACGTTTGGTCGGCCGACTATGGCCAGTGTGAGTGTCATGGCTCAGCGGTATGCGACGAGATCCCCGTCATCCGTCAGAACAAATATTGTTCCATTGGCGACGATCGGCGAAAGTGACGCCCCGTCAGGCAGCCCAACCTGCCCCAGTATGTCGCCGCTATACGGAGAAATTGCAACACCATCTCCATTCGAGGAAACGACAATGAGGCGGTCGCTCGCCAATACGGGACCGCTCCATTCGATTGAGTCTGTTCGTCGTTCTTCGTCTTCATAACGAGGCAATTGCTGAACCCAGCGAATTCGGCCGCTGTTACGCGCCAGGCAGACGATCTGGGCTTCGGTGGTCACAATGAAAACAAAATCTCCGGCTACCCACGGGGTTTGGATACTGGCGATGTCCTGTTCCCACAGTCTGGCACCACTCCGTAAGTCAATCGCGACCATACGGCCCGCGTGACCAGCGGCAATGACCATATCGCGATCAATGACCGGCGAACCGTTGATGTCATTCAACTCTGCCAGAGCCGTAGAGCGTCCTGTTCGTGTGAGTGAATCGGCCCAGAGAATTCTGCCGTTCTCGACACGCAGCGCCACAAGCTCGCCGGAAGAATACGGCGCCACCACGACATCGCCCTCCACCGCGGGGCTCGCTGCACCGATAATTCCGGCGTCCTCGGCGATCCCGATATGGGACCAGTCAACCGAGCCATCCTCAATATTAAGCGCGTAGAGCTGATTGTCGTAAGAGACGGTGAAGAAACGTCCATTGACCACGGTGGGCGCGCCCCGCAAGGGAACTCCGATACTACGTCTCCATACTTCGGCGCCGTTCTCCGCCAAAAGCGCGATGGCTTCGCCGTACCCCGTCGCGAGATAGAGAATGCCCCTGTCATACGCCAGGCCGCCACCGAGAGCACCGCGGTCTTCACTCTCTGGAACGATATTGTAACGCCACAAACGGAGTCCGTTATCGGCCCGGTGAGCCGCGACGTTTCCTTCCGAGTCCAGTACGTAAACTCTCTGATCGGCGACGATGGGCACCGCTGTCAGACGAAGGAGGTCACCTGCACCCACACCGGCCGAAACCCTCCATGCCTGCGACGGCGCCTCGTCCAGAGTGAGATGATGCATCGCGTGCGTCGGATGCCCGCCTGCCTGCGGCCAATCCTCATTGATATAAGGCTGCGGCAGTCTAACGCTCAAATCGGTGATTCGAGGATCTGGCCGGAGTGCACGATGCAGCGTAATGACGGAGATTCTCTCTCCGGGTAACGGAATTTCCTTTGCACTCTCGAAATATTCGTTGATGCGATCGCATGCACCGAGTGCACCCATCAACATCACTCCAATGACGATTTTGAAAGTGCGCATTCGACTCAGTTTTCGTGCCTCACGGCAGCCAAAAGTTCCGCCGCGCGAGCACGAATTCCGGGTGGTGCCGTCAAATCATCGGAGAGTGCTGTGAACTCGCGTGTTGCCGTCTCGATGTCGCCTTCCTGAAGCGCCAGGGCGCCCCGCAATTCGCGTGCGGAATGGCGCCATGGATTATCGTCCGTCAACAACGGAACGAGACGCTGCGCGACATCTTCATTGGCCGTGCCCAGCTCCAGCATCGCCTGAGCCGCCAATAGACGGGCCAAATCCCGCAAATGCTGATCAACGTCTCCATCCGCCACCAGGCGGTCGTATACGGAAACGGCCACGCTGTGATCGCCTGCTTCGCGAAGAGCTGCGGCCTGCCGCAATCGGGCGAGCGTACGGTAACCTGCACCAGCGTCTTCGGCCAATGAAGCCAACGCGGCACTCCCCTGAGCGGGATCGCCAGACTCGAGAAGTTGCACCGCCGCGACAAACCGAGCGCTTTCGGATTCGCGTGCCGCAATCCTGTATTCTTTCCAGCCGACACTTCCGGCCGTGCCGAGGACGACGACGACAGCCAGGGCTACGACGTACTTGCCGTAGTTCTTCCAGAGCTTCTTGTAGTGCTCCTGCCGAAGTTCTTCGTCGACTTCATTGAAGACGTCCGCCAATTCAATCTCCGCTTGTTCGAAGGCCGGCTACCTTAGCTCGGAGCCTGAAACGGGGCAATCTGAAGCTCAAATTCACTCGGGCAACTTCCCGCCATTCCGCGTGAATGCGTACATCATGACCTGGTCCACGTCGGGATCTGCCTCGTGGAGCTCTCGCATGGCGTTGTAGACGGAATTTGCGACCTCGTATCGGCACCCATCCGATTTCGCTTCCTCGACATAGGTCTCGATGTCCTTTCTCGCGATACTGATCGTTGCGCCGGTATCGTAGGTTCCGGTCAGAACGGCCTCGGGGAAATAATGGTCGGTAGCAATGTTCCGGCCGGACGTTTCTTCCAAGACTTTCAACATTGTCTTCATAGTGAGACCACCCTGTTCGCCCCACGCAAGCGCCTCACTGGAGGCAGCCAAGGCGGTATGGACCAGGCAATTGTTGACCAGTTTCATGCGTTGACCGTTGCCGACGACGGAACCGAGATCAAAAACCTTCACACTGAAGGACTCGAAAACCGGCATCAGACGCTGCAGATGCTCGGGCTCACCAGAAAACATCACTCTGGCCTGAGCCTTTCTCGTACGGGGCGGCGTTCCGGAAATCGTCGCATCTACATAAGCGATACCCTTCTCAGCGAGCCGAGCATGAGAAGTGACCGCACAAGAGGGACTCGCCGTCGTGGTGTTGACGACAATGAGGCCGTCAGGCACCTGCGCCTCCGAAATCTCCGCGACAACCGCATCAACCGACGAGATGGTCGGCATGCACAAGAACACAATACTGGATCGCTCTGCCAACTCCGCGACGGAGGACGCGACATAGGCCCCCTCGGGGGCCCGCTCGTCTGCCTGAACGATGTCGATGACTGCCATCTCGAAGCCACCCTTCGCGATGTTGTCCGCGATAGCCTTTCCCAGGTTTCCCAGACCAACGAACCCAACCGTCTCCTTACTCATACTCCTTCCTCCCCGAATTACGGTGTACCACTTCAGATGGACACTTTGCCTCCATCCCGCGTGAAGGGGTACATCATTGTCTGGTCCGTACCCGGCGCTTGCTCCTGGCACTCCTTGATCACGTTGTACGCGCATTCCGCGACCACGTGCCGACATCCGGCAGCCTTCGCTTCGTCGACAAAGAGCCCGATGTCCTTTCGTGAAATGTCGATCGTTCCCTCCGTCGCGTACGTCCCGGTCACCACGATGGAGCCCTGAGGCACATCCGCCTCGCAGATTTCGCCAACGACTGTCTCGATCGACTCGATCGTGGGAAGGCAGAGAAAGATCAGACTGCTTCGTTCCGCGACTTCGCCCACGGACTCCCCAACAGATGCTCCCGCTGGCGCCCGCTCTTCGGCACCTAAAATGTCAAAGACGCACATCTCGAAGCCGCCACTCGCGATGTTCGCGGCCATGGCCTTGCCAAGATTGCCGAGGCCGATGAATCCCACATTTTCCTGGCTCATTCCTACTCCTCCCCCATTTTGATTCGGGCAATACGACGGGGCCGAAAGTTATCGAAGACTCTGATTAGATCGCAGACGACGATGTTAAACGCAAGGGAGCGCCCGACTTCCTATTCCCACTCAATGGTGCCGGGTGGCTTGGATGTCACGTCGTAAACGACACGATTGATTCCTTTGACCTCGTTGACAATCCGGCTGGCAACATTGCCGATAAACTCCATATCGAAGGGATAAAAATCCGCGGTCATGCCATCGGTAGATGTGACCGCGCGCAAGGCGCATACGTAATCATATGTACGTTCGTCTCCCATCACGCCGACGGTCCGGACCGGCAAGAGTACTGCGAATGCCTGCCAAATAGCGTCATAGAGGCCTGCCAGCCGAATTTCCTCGAGGTAGATCGAATCGGCCTTGCGCAGAAGTTCAAGCTTCTCAGGGATCACCTCTCCGGGAACACGAATAGCCAGTCCTGGCCCCGGGAAGGGATGACGACCAACCAGGGATTCGGGGATGCCGAGCTCCCGGCCCAGTTCCCGGACTTCATCCTTGAACAGCTCGCGCAATGGCTCGACCAGATCCATATTCATGCGTTCGGGCAAGCCGCCCACATTGTGGTGGGATTTTATGGTGGAACTCGGGCCACCCGCGGGTGACACGGATTCAATCACATCGGGATAAAGCGTTCCCTGGGCGAGAAACTCAGCGCCGCCGATCTTACCGGCTTCCTCTTCAAATATTTCGATGAAGGTGCGTCCAATGATTTTTCGTTTCTGTTCCGGATCGCTCACACCCTTCAACTGACCCAGAAACTCATCACTTGCATTTCGGACTACCAGCGGAATGTTGTAGTGGCCGCGGAACACTTCCTCGACCTCCTCGGCCTCACCGGCTCGGAGCAATCCCGTGTCGACGAATATGCAGGTCAGCTGATCGCCGATTGCCTCGTGGAGAAGTACGGCAACCACCGACGAGTCGACGCCGCCGGACAATCCGCAGATG
>CENY01354503.1_pt1 | contig 13781 bp, 10 predicted proteins | sample 356181 | NCBI WGS metagenome assembly CENY01 (sample SAMEA2619840, study PRJEB7988) | marine metagenome | isolation source: saline water (ENVO:00002010), including
TCTGCAGGAAAGGGCATCGATGACAAGGCTGTAAGCTCAGTGCTGAAGGCTGCCGGAGTCGAGGCGGACGGGGCCAGAGTAACGGCCCTAGTTGCCTCACTCAATGAGGTTGACATCGATGAGGCCATGGCGACCGCGGTCGCCGCCCCGGTGGCCTCGGCTGCTCCGTCTGCTTCTTCCGGAGGAGCGCCCGCTGAGGCTGCTCCCGCTGAGGAAGAGGCTGCTGAGGAGCCTGAGGAAGAGGCGGGCGGCTTCGAGGGCCTAGGCTCCCTGTTCGGCTGAATCGACGATTGAAACAAATGATGCGAAGCCGCTATGGGCGAGGGCCTAGAGGATGGGTCGATAAGATTGGAGCGGACGCTCGAGATTCCTGTTAGCATAGTCCCAACCGAAGCCATCAGGGCAATGAGGTTGATTGGAGAGAGGCGCGGATGGATGATGCGTCGCTTCGAAGACGCCACTCTAGTACATAGGTGGGCGATAATAGTCCCACTTGCAAAGAGGGCCAGAGTACTAGGATTAGTTGTAGAGGATGGAGGGGCTGAAGGTCTTTCACTAAGCACATGGAGTTACGTTCCTGGCTCTGCTGGTAGGATTTCGTTTGTCTCATTCAGAATTCCAGAATGGTTTGACGGACAAGAATGGCAGGATTTCCTAATGGAATGGTCAAGTCTTCTACCAAGGTGCCCCTGGAAATGGAGCTTCATGGAGAGATCTATGATTGGGGCCCTGCTTCCAGAATTTAGAAATTCGAGAAAGGCTTTCTCGAAGGAGGGCTTTGACACGAAATCCTGGAATAGGGCATTAGACGAGTCGGAATGAGTCCCCAACCTAGCACAATGTAGTGGATTTGATAGGCAGGCTAGAGACCGAGCAATCAAGCATGGACTTCCAAGACCTCGTAGATACGCCTCAGAAGGTAAAGACGCTTGCGGGGGCAGTTGCCTTTCTCGTGGCGTTCCCAGTCTACTTTGCCGCTATGCCTTCCCTGCTCGATGACGAAATCGCAGGTGGTGGTTCTTCCGGCCTTAGTGGATCACTGGTTGTCTCATTCGAAGAGAGTGAAATTTCACTTGAGGAGTCAGTAGTTTTGGGAGACGGCGAGTCACATGACTCGTTCTTCGACATGTTGGCCGGAGAAGGCGAGAACATAGGATACGTAGAGTTGGAGGTCTCATGCTTCGACAACGACGACCCGGGGCCCGGATTCACAGATAGCGCTGAAGGAGCTAGTGACTTGAGCGACTTGGACGGAATTGAAGACCAAACGGCTGAAGGGGCTTGCTCTGGGGGTGGGAACGGAGGATTTTCTATGAGATGGGACGTAACCGAAAACTACACCGGAACGGAATACACCGAAGAAGAAGAGAACGAAGGTGAAATCAGGGATAGGTGGCACGATGGAGGCAAAGGACGAGGAGTTTGGTCGGCCACAATAACAGCAACAATTGAAGCTGCACCGATTGCAGGAGGAATAATTGACAATGACGAAGATTTCGACATTACTTGGACTGCAGTCACATTCACTGTAATTGTTGAGTCTGCTGAATAACTAGGTTTTGGACTGGATACTGACCACGTCCCCATCACTTAGTTCGTGGTCCGCTCCAATTACTCTCCCAGTCCTTGCATCGATAGCCCTAACAAATCCATCCCCTAAATCAGAATGGACCGAGTATGCTAGTCCCTTGGCAGAGGTTCCGGTCCGAACCAGAATGGCGTCTGGAAGAGGATTTCCATCTCCATCCACCCAATGAGTCTCATCCTGAACGGGGTAAGTCACAACTCTGGAGAGTTGTCTGAAGACCAAATCTGATACGAGGCCAACTAGCCCTCCACCGTCCCATGAAGAAATTGAGCCTGAGATGGACTCAAGTGCTTCTCTTTGCTTTTCAGAGAGTTTGTCCTCTCCCTCCTTGGTGAGATCGAATTCGGAGTCCCCGGGCTGGTAGCTTATCAGTCCAGAGGAGGAGGCCCGTCGAAGAGCGAGTTCGGCCTCGGCACTGGTGAAAATCACCCTACCCCCAGAGGATTCTATTTCTGATTCCAACTCGGTGCAGCAGTGGACTTGTTTGTCTGCCTTGTTTGCTGCTATCGAGATTGGGAATATGCTCTTTCGGATTGCTGAAGCGATTGTTCGCAGTTCGTCATCGCCCCATGATGAGATGTCTTGTGAACCGGGGTGTTCTCTCTGGGCAGATGACATGCCTGCTGAAATATGGCTGTCCTTGGCGCCGATTCCAGTCAATCTGTCCAACAGGTGGTCTTGTACGGCTCGATTTCCTTCTGCTTGTGCTCTTCTTGAGACTCTGTCCCATCCATTCCCGATTATGCCCAATATCCACGAGTCCAACTCGGAGAGAAGAAAGCGATGCTCTTCAATCGGCTCGGAGCCACCCGAACCTATCGGATTTCCCTCTAAGTCGGTTGATCCAGAAACATCGACGACCTGGATTAAGGCATCGCACCTAGAGAGGTCTGAGAGGAATTGGTTTCCCCTTCCCCTACCCTCGTGAGCACCCGGAACCAAACCAGCTACGTCTACTAGTGTTACTGGAACTAATCTCTTGAATCCCGAACACGACCCAGTGTTGGGTGAGCAGATGCTGCCTCCCCTAGGATCATCTGGACTAGGGGGATCAAGCCTCCCCGAAGATTCCTTCCTTTCACGCAAATCTGAACAAGCACATGGGTTTGGAAGAGGAATCCATGTAACTCCTACATTGGGATCTATTGTCGTAAATGGGTAGTTTGCGATATCAACAGGCATCTCAGTCAAAGCCGAGAAAGCTGTCGATTTTCCTACATTAGGCTTCCCAACAAGACCAATTCGCATATTATCACACAATGGAAGGGGCACTCCGAGGGAGGGTGAGGTCGGCTTTCACAGTTCGGTAGGGCTTCCTGGAGAATCCGTGTTGGATTCTGGGACTACTACCGTGTCTAACTTGCCCTCCCTCTGAGCTAGGATTTTCCTCACCGTAGTCTCCCCTGTAAGTTTGAAAGGGCTGGATAGTGAAGTAGAGGAAGGAGTGGGTGATTCACCGACAATAGTGCCTCTGAAGGATCCGCTGATCAAGTTCAAACAATGCAATACAGACCCAATCAGAGTCCCATAGAACAGTACCGAACCAAGTACACGCAGTCGATTCCCTATTGAGGTCTCGGATTCGACGGCGGCCTCGGCCAGAGACATGTCTGCAAAGTCCGACATCATTGTGATTACCAAGCCAGAAAAGGCCCCTCCTGCCATTGCCCAGTACGCCCATCTGGACCTACTAACAGAAAGGACGTTCCTGCCAGAGACCTCGGGAAATACGGACAATGAGGATCCTAGAGCCAGTGGGACCAATACCAGCCAAGCCACCATGATGACCATGATTGAAGATATTCCGCCCAATTCGTTGGTTCCCGTCAAGTGATCCGTCTGAACGAACAAGGCGCCAATACCCAATGGGAGAAGCATGAATGCTCCAAGATTTATCTCTGGCATCCCAGGGTGGTCTGGATTCTCCATGAACACATCGTCCCCCCTCATGGTTGCGAGAATATTTGCAGAAAGGGCGATAATAGGGATTGCAGCCAGTGATATCAGGAAAGATCCGGCTATAATGTCATTTCTAGTAGGATCGAGAGATGCATGTTCCATTCCCAATAAATCGGCTGCAATGGTGCCGTCTGCGTAACCCAACGGATTAATGGTCAAGATTGCCCCCAACATTGCCACAGCGGCAAGAGAACGTGACCAGAGGGGGTTGCCTGTCCCCCTAGATGCTGCGTAGAGGCTGATTCCTGCCACTTGCATGAAGAAGAATCCTCCAGCGGCCATCCTAACGGCTAGCCATTGTCCTGTTCCAGTATCCAGTACTCCGGAAATTCCTAGGACCGCAACGGATAGGGGATCGGAAATCAAACCGATAATGATTAGCCAAGCAGGGAGGGCCATCTTCCTAGTCCTTGATGCAGCCGTTAGAAGCATGTTGACAATTACGGCCAACAGAGAGAGAGTGTGCAGCGCAGTAGCAATGATCAGAATCTTGAACCCGAATACTTCGGGTTTATTTGAGCCAATGATTAGGACAATAACCGATAGAGTCCAAAGGAATGACATCAATGATGCGTTCTTCTCGCTTGCTAGTGAGGTCGCCCCAAGGCTAGGCACTATGTGCAGTGCAGCCCCTATCATTAGCATCCCCACTGAGCCATAGAATGTTGTGAGGTTCCCAGCAAGGATTAGTGAGGAGGACGTCGGATTAAGGCCCCATGAAGACAGGCTGTGAAGAGCTGAAGGATCGTGCCTTAGCCATAATCCACAGAAAGTAAGCGTTGATGCTGGGATTAGCCATAGTGCTCCCTGCAATATCCATGTCTTAGCACCCGAGCCCTTTCTTCCCTCTGCAAAGTCAACTGCAGGGCCAAGTGCCTTCTCGAGCATGAACATGCTCATGCTCTTGCTTACGTCAGTGAAAACCCAGATTCCTCGGTTAATCATTGCGAAGACGACAAACATAGAGACCCAGAAGGCAATCATTGTAGAAAATAGCCCCAACAAACCACCTCACTCGCTAGTCGCCTCTGTTAGGATAGTTCCTAGTATAGCAAAAACTCCAATCATTATCCCCAGGATAAAGAACCAAATCCCGGAGTCGAATACTCCCTCAAAAACTGGTAGAACAGATGAAATTACGGGGAGATCGTTGTTGGGGTAGAGTATGCTGAATAGAATCAAGAATATCAGCGTCGAGACGAAACCCAGCACCAATAGTATCCATGACGATTCGGGCTCACTCTCACCTTGGAGGAATTCACCAATCAATGCTCCTTCTCCGTCCGCCACCTAGTCACCTCTGTCTCTGACGATATATGCTCCTACCACCGGAGATTCGCCCTTAAGCATTGGGCGGCATGAGGTCTCAAGGTGCTTCAAGGGGCGCGTGCCAATTCTAACGGATTGCCTCGCCTAAAGGTGCCCGTTCCTAGCGGGGTTGGCAGATTTGAGTCGGACATTATCTCTGCCCTCCAAGTCTCTTTGCACTTGCAGTGAATATTGGAAAATTCGTCTACAGACCCTGAGACAGAATATCTCTCGATTGCCGCGACTACTTCTCTATCGCATTCTCCACAATTGTGAGAACCGCGTAGCTTTCCTCCGGCCGTTGGGTGAACTATTACCCGTGATTCTAACTTGGAAACCTCGGGATGCGCCCGGATAATCATCTCCACCAACGACCAGAGCCAGGGGGGCCTATACTCATTATTTCTGAATAGGCGATCGACCACCGTACCCCTCTGGATATTCATCGGGTTGATTGATACTTCGTCAGAATAGGGAGCAACGTCGATCAGCCAAGAAGTCGTGCTCTCAAGAGCATCTGATTCTGACATGAATGGCGGCTTGAAAATTAGGTATGTCTTCACTCGAAGATTGTTTTCCTTCAGCATTTCTACTGCTCTATGCCACTGCCTCGTCGAGAATCCCTTGTTCACATGAAACCGGAGGACCTTGTCGTCGTACGCTTCAAGGCCAATGGCGACGGTGCATCCGGGATGGTGGCTGGCGACCCATGAGATTTTTTCAGGTGTGCACATCTGTGCCTGTGCCTCAATAACAAGGTGCAGCCCCATTTCGAAGGTCTCCCGAAGAACAGCTTCCTGCCACTCTGGAGGATTCTCCCGGTCTTCGAAAAATGTCCCCGATGTGTACACCTTGACCATACCGCAACCTTCGAAATCATTAGTTTGCTCTTTCGCGAACTCCCACTGGGAAAACATGTCACCCACCGAGACGTCATCTCTTACGTCATTGAAGTAGCCGCAGAAGGTGCAGCCTGACTTCCACCACCATGCACAACCTTTGGTTCGTAGGATTACGGTTGCTGCATTGCAGGGAGTCCCATCTGGGAGGTTCTCGGGTGTTTGGTAGACCGTTACCGGCTTGCTAGCATCCCACGACTCCCTAAAGGAGACAGACTCAGGAGTATTTTCTGGCGCCTTGATTAGGTGATGTATCTTCACCGCCTTGGAGCCGTCGCCAAGAATTCCCCTTGAGTTGGCCATGATTTGCGCTCGGCCTCCCACTATTGATACTGCCGCGAGGAGGTTGGTAGCATTGAACACTAAATGTTGTAGAATACACTAAACTCAAAGTACGCTTTCGATGGGAGTGATAGCATGGCCTTCGGAACGATAGATGGGATGAGTGATGAGTCAAACAAGGCACTCAAAAGTTGGTACTTGTATGATTGGGCGAACCAAGCCTTTGCTCTCACTGTACTCACAGTAGTGGCTCCGATAATACTTTCTAGGATGTTCGAGTTATCGACGGGAGGTGGTTCAGAAGTAGGTAATTTGAAGATCACTGGAGACACATTCTACGCCATAGTACTGGGTTCTGCAAGCCTTTTGGTGGCAATTGTCAGCCCGGTCCTGGGAGCAATTGCTGACAGGATGCCTATCAAGAAGAAGATCCTCTGGGTGTACACTGTAGTTGGGGTATTGTTCACAGCAATGATGGGTATAGCTCCACACCTAGAGGCTGGTTCGGCATACAAGTTCCTCGCGTTCTGCCTAGTAATTGGGAACATCGGCTTCGCAGGAGGGAATGTGATCTACTACGCATTCATGCCATATCTCGCAGACAGAGGGTCTATGGATCACGTTTCTAGTTGGGGGTATGCGTATGGATTCGCTGGCGGATCTTCAATCCTGATTGTCCATCTAATTGTTGGCATGACTGGATTCTTCGGTATTGCGGAACCCTGGAGTCCTTGGGTACTGAGTTTCATTTTCGCGACCAGCGCAATGTGGTGGTTTGGATTCGGGATGCAGTTGTTCAGGCATACACCTGAACCTGGAATTCCCAATCCCAAAGAGTACGGCTCGGTAATGGAAGCTGTCAGGGATGGAGTGAAAGAAGTTAGGAAGACCTTCGGTGAAATAAAGAAATTCAAAGTTCTAGCCATTTACTTGGTATCATATCTGTTGTTTTTCGATGGTATAAACACTATCGGTGGTATGGCTGCGGCGTTCGGTGAAACCGTTCTGAGACTGAATCCAACAATGACTTACGTCCTTCTGCTAATGGTGAATATTACTGCAGTGCCGATGAGCGTTGTCGGGGGCAAACTTGCAAACAGATTCGGAACAAAGAGGGTTCTTGGATGGTCTCTGGGTGTTTATGCAATAGTTGCCATACTGGCAGTGGGGTTCGCTCCTCTGGAGCTAGAGGATGACCACGAAAGGTACGACTTCCAGTACGACTTCAACGAAGAAGCAGGGGAGTACGAGTTGGCTACCCTGTATGAAAGGGGAGTCAAGGGCTGGGTTAGCAAGGCCGGCGAAGGGGACCTTGCATTTCGGGAGTCGTTCTTTGAATACATGTTTGAAGCGAAACCAGACGGAGTCAACAACAGTAGATGGAACGACGGAGATGTCGTTATTCAATCAATCACTGAAGAACAGGCAGCAGGTATCGTGGCAGAGATGAATGTGATGAGCGAGCACAGGTTCTCTTTCTCATTCAAGGGAGGGATCCAAGATGGGAGCAGATCCGTTGGAGACGAGCATCCTACAATAATTGAAGGAGGAATGGCAGACTGGTGGCCTAACCTACTGAGAGACAACGTGTGGGGTCCCCTGAACTTTGGGGTAAGTCTTCAGTGGATAATGCTCGGGATGATGGTCGGAGCAGTGATGGGCACTGCAGGAGCTCAGGCCAGGAGCCTGTTCACGATGCTCACTCCCGCATCAAGGACGACCGAGTTCTTCGGATTTTTCGGATTCATAGGGAAAGCAGCGGCTGTCATCGGGCCCATTGTGTATGCAATTGCTGCCGCGACTATGGGCAGTAGGATGGCAGTATTCAGCATAGTAATTGTAATCCTAATCGGATGGTCGTTCTTCATCTTCATTGACGTCGAGGAGGGCATGAGAGTAGCCAGGCAAGAGGACATCGAAGCAGGACTAATTTCAGAATAGGAGTGAGTGGGATGAGGTTTGCACTGGTCCAACACCTGTTAACCGTGCCCGCAGCAATCTTTGCTGCCGTAATCTGGGGGGTTTGTGCTGTTCCATCTTATCTGATGTTCTTGGAAATTAAAAACTGGTCCGAGGGGCATGTCCTCTGGACCGAGGCCTTGGCCATTTGCATTGGATTGGGACTTGGATACCTTTTGTGGGGGCTAGTTCTTCTACTAGTCTGCGGCATTCTAGGGGGTCTTCTCCGACCACCGCTCAGAGAAGGTAGATACCCTCTGAAAAGCTGGGTCACTATCGGTTGGGCCTGGTCATTGCTGTTTCACAAGGTTGCCCAGATGTTCATCAAAAACATAGTACCATCACTTCAGGTAAATATCTACTACAAACTGATGGGTGCCAATATCGGACAGGGCGTGCAGATTCTCACCGACTCATTGAACGACGCCCATATGGTGACCCTAGGCGATGGCGTCGTAGTAGGGGGCAATGCTACGATTAATGGCCACCTGGTGGAGAGGGGGGAGATCGTCCTTGCCCCAGTAAGGGTAGGAAAAAATGCAGTAATTGGCGGGGGAAGCACTGTACAACCGGGTTGTACAATAGGAGAAGGAGCGGTTGTTGCATCGAGAGCGGTAGTCCCGAAATGGACCGATATTCCCGCGGGAGAGGCCTGGGGAGGGATCCCTGCGAAGTTCATCAAGAAAGTCGAATAGCGGTGACTATTCGTTCTCATTTTCCTCTTCTGAGCCGTCGTCGCTGCCCGAGTCGTCGTCGGTTTCCAGATTCTTCATCTCTTCAATAACAGCCTGCTTCTGCTCGCGGAAGGTCTCATGCTTTGACTGAATCTCCTTGCTTGCAGCGATGGCCCTATCTATCATGTCATGCCTTACCTTGATGGCCTCGCTTAGATCCTCGAACAGTTGCATGTGCTGCACGTACCAATCGTCCCGAGCGGATAACTCGGCTACTGCAGCCTTGTTCTCCTCGTCGATCTCCTCTGCCACGGTAATGACTGAGCCGAGTCTTGCAGTCTCCCTGGAGAGTAGTTCCTTTGTCTTGTCAAGCTCGTCCTCCAAGTAGGGGATCTTTGTATTGGCCTTGGCAAGCTGGACCTCCATGTCGTCCTTCTCCCTTCGGAGGTTGGAGAGAAGCGTCTCCTTACTCTCGACATCAACAATACCGTCCCTGATCTCTCGATTCAGTGCCTCGATCTGCACCTTCAAATCAGATATCTCGGTTTCCTGGCCCTGGTAGGCAAGTAGTAGCTTATCCAATGCGTCCTTGTCCTTGGCAGCCTGCTGCTCAAGCTGGTTAATGCGGTCCTGAGGATTTCCGCCTGTCGGGTCGTCTTGCCCCATCATCGCTTTCGGTCCACAGGTGACCCCGATATAACCCCGGCGGCATCTGAGTCATGCTACGATGAGAAATCAGGAGTTTCCAGAGACTGCAGCTATTGTGGAAGAGAGGACGACAGTAAGCCTCTTCGACGAAGGAATGTGGAGTTTCTCATCGGGTCCGTGAGCGTTATTCCCAGGACCGGATGTTCCCGTGCAGAGGAACATCGCATCCGGGTACTTTTGCTGCATCATTGCCATGAATGGAATCGTGCCTCCGGTCCAAGTAGCCAAAGGAGGTAGCCCTGTGAGTGAAACTGAGGCTTCGTGAATCGCTTCCCTAACCTTTCCCTCCATAGGAGGGGCATGGAATCCGTCTGCACATGAGTCGGGCGTGAAAGACACCTCTGCGCCGAACGGCGGGTCTTCTTCCAGAATGCTCTTGGCAATTTCAATTACCTTCTCTGAATCGACGCCTGGGGGGATTCGGAAGCTCAGCTTAAGATCGGTATTTGTCCTCAGAACGTTTCCTGCGACCTGCACAGGGGGAATTCCGTCTGCTCCAATTATGGAGAGGGTCGGTTCCCAATTCATTGAGACTATCATTTCCTCGGTAGAGCCTGCGACTCTCTGGAGCGAGTCCACGGTGGGGAACTGCTCCCAGATGCTATTCCCGACAACCTCGGCTAGGGCTGTGGCCTTTTCCTCTACCTGCTTGTCTATCTCTACATGCATCTCCGGGATTAGGACCTTGCCCGTGGAAGAGTCCTCGACTCTATCCAAGAGTATCCTGATTATCCTGAAGGAAGAAGGGATGGAGCCACCTGAATTTCCCGAATGGATACCCTCGTGTGAAACCTTGACTGATAGGGTCCCTGAGACTAGTCCCCTGAGTGCCTCGGTCATCCAGACGTGTTCGTAATCGGGCCCACCGCTGTCCAAGACTACTACCATGTCGGGGTTCCCCATCTCCTCGGAAAGCGCATCCAAGTACGGAGGTAGGTCGAACGAGCCCGACTCCTCGCAGGTCTCTATCAAGAAGGTGCACCTGGGGTGCGGCACACCCTGCTCTTGGAGGAGTCTTACTGCTGTTGCGCAGAGGTATCCCCCATATCCGTCGTCTACTGAGCCACGCCCATATAGCCATGGATCCCTTCGAACAGCCTTCAGCGGATTCAAGCCCTCTGACCAGAGCTCGGGCTTGGAGGGCTGCTTGTCCAGGTGCGAGTAGAATATCACCTCCCCCGGACCGGTTCCCTCTACAGTTACCAAAAGGACTGGTGATTTTCCTTCGATCCTGTGTGTCTCATATCTCATTCCAGATATTCCCTGTTCGTCCAGCCACCGGCAAAACAGTTCGATGGTCTCGTCTAGCTCGCCGAGTTCCGCCCATTCGGGCTCAAATAGGGGCGAGAGGGCCTTTATCCCGATAAACTCCGAAAGGCTAGGTATGATGGAGCCCTCCCAAATCTCGTCGCTCCGGCTCATCATCGATTCCAGGTCCAGTCTCATGATGCGTTGCCTGAGTTGAGACTCATGGACCCTTCGACTGCGGGCTGTCATTCAGGGGGCCGCAGATTGGCTTCAGTCCCCGGTGGAATGGGCACATCTCGCATGCCGATGCTGACTCTCCAGAAAGAGGGGGGAATTCGGTAATCGGAAGTTGGGATGATAGGGAGATTCTAGCAGAGCGAGCGAACAGAGCGTAAAGGTCCTCGATTGCCTCCTCGAGCATCTCCTCTGGGTACTCGACCAATCTCCCTGAGACCCCAACGAGAATGGCAGGAGGTAGCACCTTCCTGGATGGGAATCCCGCATCGTCCTTGTCCTCCTCTGAGCGTGCCAGTGCTAGGTAGTATAGGGCGAGTTGAAGCCTATGGCTCCTCAATAGCCTTTCCTCGGCCTCGCTCAGGGGGCTGGAGCCTCCCCCTTCCATAGACTCTAGGAGACCGGTTTTTTCGTCTTCGGAAATATTCTCGGCTCCTTCTGTTTTCAGGTCGACAGGTCTGATCGTGGATTCTCCATCTATGTCCCTAGTGCACAGAACAAGGTCGATTACTCCGCTCATTTCTATTCTAGTCGTCTCCATAGTGGCAATTTTCTCGGGACCGTCGGGGCTCCATCTGCTCCTTTCTACTGTGTCAAAGGTCACGGGTATTGTGATGTGGAATGGCATCTCAGTCCTGAGGCCTTCGAGGGAATGTCCGTCCACTTCTTCCCCTGAGACTAGGTTACCAACCATCCCTCCTTTGATCCTTTTAGCCATTTCACCTGTCACTCTTGCAACCTCGGAGGAGTTTGCAGTTGGAGGGAGCATTTCCTCGAAAACCGTCTCGTGAAGGCTCTTGTCCGAAATTCTATCCTCGCTCTCTCTGGTCCAGGAAGATGGGAGCGGGTGTGTAATCTGCGAGTCTCTGGGACCCGGATTTCCGATTCCTATCTCCAGAATCCTATGGAAGACCGTCCCAAAGGTTGCTGGATCTAGATTCATCGAGTTTTGGTCACCAGACCGGGCCGAACCCCTGGGTATCACCGGCTCTGGATCTATCCCACCACGGGTCTCCAGCCAGTGTCTCCTCGGACAATCCTGAAAGACAGGGAGTTGGCTTGGCTTGAGGCGGACGCTGGTGATTTTCTCCTTCCTTGGAGAAGGGGCTTCTGATTCACTTGATTGGGGTTTGGTTCTGGAGAATTTGTCGATCTGCTCAATTCTTTGCAATGGTGTCCTTATTCTTTCGTTATCCTTGCCGTCCTGCCAAAAGCAACCGGGGGTATGCATCACCAGCATTCCCTCTTGGGAGTCTGAGTTCCCTTGTGAGAGCCCCATTAGCATCGAGCCGGGGTCAATAATCAGTGAGCCGGTGGTTGGAGTCTCCGGAGAAGAGCAAGCCGCCCATGGAGAATCTGGCTCTTCTCTCCTGATCGATCCCTGTCTTAGGGATTCAAGCCACATCTGGCCTAGCTGAGGAAGGGATTTGTCATAGGACCAGGGGAGATTTATTCCCTCACCTTCCGACCACTCGGTACCATTTGGTGAACCTGCGACAATCAGCTTCTCTTCCGCCCTAGTGGAGGCGACGTAAAGCAACCTCCTAGCCTCCGCGCCCTTCCTAGCCTGGTGAAGTATCGAGACGTGTTCCCAGACTGCCGAATAGGAGTCTACCTTGTCTGATGGCCATGGATTGGGGTGACCCGAGAATAGCTCCGGACTGACGATTAGGCGGCTTCTCTGCTCATTATGCATGCTTGTCTGTCTATTTGAAAAAATATCGGCAACTATTACAACGCGGGCTTCCAACCCTTTCGAGTTGTGAATCGTCATTACGCGGACGGCCTCGCTCGGGGGGACAGACTCTGCCTCTAGTGGAGTCCCGCTCCTCTCCCTGAGGTCTCTTAATCGATCTGCCAGCACTATCGGATCTCCTCCGACTTCATTGGAAATCCTCCGAACAATATCGACGAATTGCTCTGCGTCTTGCCTGGAAACGGGATCGGGGTGTGTGACGAGCAAGTCCGAGCGGTCTATTGTCTCCTCGAGTAATTCGATTAGGTTCGATTTGGAGGATAGTCGATGCCACCTGTTTGCGAGCTCTCTTTGACGTTCCGAAGTACTGTTTTTCGCCATCTCTACCAGTAGGTTGCAGCCCTGCTTGGAGGACTTCAGAAATCGCTGAAGCTGCCCATCATCCATGCCGAAAAGGCAGGACCTGGCAACCCAAAGTGCATTGTGTCTTGATTCCGGTCTTGCAATGAATTGCAATAATCCCTCGAGTGCTCTGGGTGTTGGCCTCTCTAGTAGGTCGCCCTCTGAGTCGACCTCGGTGGGAATCCCGAGGTCGTGTAGATGCCTCACAATTATGTCTCGTATATTCGTCCTTGTCGGCAGTAGGATCATTATGTCACTGGGTTTGATTGGTTCCTCCTCTGAAGAATTGGTCCAATCCCCCGATGATGAAAGTGCCCGGACGGGAGATGCCTCGATTAGGCTCTTCACCCTCAGGGCGATTAGCATCGCCAGCCTCTCCAAACGGTTCTTTTCTCCCGGCCCGAATGGATCCAGGTAGGATTCCAAGTCAGATATGGGATTAGCGTCTTCTGAGGTGTCTATGGGGCATATCCACTCCACTGAACCCGAATTTCTCCGTTTCTCCGGAGAGGGGTACAGTGTCTGGGGGGATGCGTAGAAATCTCCCTGTTTCAGCATATGGTGCCTCTCTGAGAATACGTCTTCCCACCATTCGTTCATAACCCGGAGAAGGCCACCCTCCGTCCTGTAATTTACCTGTAGTGAAATCATTCCTTCTTTGCGCTTCTTGACCTCAGAGGAATCGGGAGCAGGGAGATCCCTATCGGTGGAGTCGAAGGGAATCCAAGAAACTAGATCTCTGCCTCCCTTTTCCATGTGTTCCGATGCCTTTGCTATAGTGGACAAGTGGTCGTTCCTGGGATCTCTACTATGCGACTCTCTCC
>CENY01015261.1_pt1 | contig 13778 bp, 13 predicted proteins | sample 356181 | NCBI WGS metagenome assembly CENY01 (sample SAMEA2619840, study PRJEB7988) | marine metagenome | isolation source: saline water (ENVO:00002010), including
AAAAAGCCAAACAAGAAGGGGGTTCTGTTTTGGTTAATGGAGGTGTTCTAGATGGTCCTGGGTTCGAAAGCGGCTGTTATGTCAAGCCGGTTATTATTGAAGCGGAAAATCATTTTGATATTGTTCAAGAAGAAACGTTTGCTCCTATTTTGTATATATTAAAATATTCTTCCTTAGAAGAAGCTATAGCTATGCAAAATGGCGTCAAACAAGGTCTTTCTTCGGCAATTATGACCACTAATCTACGTGAGGCGGAGATGTTTTTATCTTGTTCTGGCAGCGATTGCGGAATAGCTAATGTTAATATTGGGACAAGTGGAGCAGAAATTGGAGGTGCTTTTGGTGGAGAAAAAGAAACAGGGGGAGGAAGAGAAAGCGGTTCTGATGCTTGGAAGGTGTATATGAGAAGACAAACGAATACGATTAATTATACTTCTGACCTTCCTTTAGCTCAAGGGATAAAGTTTGACTTATAACAGGTGATGAGGCGTCTTTTTTCTTTTTTTAAGTTCTTAGGTTTTGATTTTGCTTTACTAAAAACAAACCTTAAGGGTTTGGTTTTTTATTTTTCTGATTTAAGAAAGTTGAAAAAACAAAAAGGCTCTGACTCTTCTTTTTTCTTTGGTAAAAAATACCCTGTTTTAACTGAACGGTTTTCGGAATCTGGAATTGCTAAAGGAGCTTATTTTCACCAAGATCTTTATGTAGCTAGAAAGATTTTTTCTTCTAATCCGGAAAAACATGTAGATGTAGGCTCACGGGTAGATGGTTTAATTTCACACCTTTTAACTTTTAGGTCTGTTGAGGTTTTTGATATTAGAAGCTTGACTTCTTCTATTAAAAACCTTTCTTTTCGTAAAATAGATGTTATGAATATTGAGAAAAATCTGGTTAATTATTGTGATTCTATATCTTCTCTTCATGCTATAGAGCATTTTGGTTTAGGAAGATATGGGGATCCGATCAATTATAGTGGTCATTTAATAGCCTTAAACAATATAAAAAGGATATTGAAGAAAGGGGGTGTTTTTTATTTTTCAGCTCCAATTGGAAGGCAAAGAATTGAGTTTAACGCTCATCGTGTTTTTTCTATTACCTATTTGCTTGATATTTTTAAAGAAGATTATAATATAGTTGATTTTGCTTATGTTGACGATAAAGGATCTCTTATAGAAAAGGTTGACTTATATAGCGCTGAAGCAAAAAACAACTTTAATTGCTCTTATGGTTGTGGTATTTTTGAGTTGATTAAAAAATAATTATTCTCCTTTTAGCTTAATTCTTTCTTCTCTGTTTGCTAGCTCCCACGCTGTTAAAAATATTAGCTTGCTTATTTTTTTAATTTTTTCAAAATTAATTTTTTCGATAGTGTCTGTTGGTTTATGATAGTCTTCATGTATACCATTAAAATAAAATATTACTGGTATGTTGTTTTTTGCAAAATTATAATGGTCTGACCTATAATAATATCTATTAGGGTCATCCTCTTTGTTAAAAGTATAGTCTAATTCTAATTGTGTATATTTTTCATTTACTTCTTCGCTGATATCATGAAGCTCTGTGCTAAGCATATCTGATCCAATTAAATAAACGTAGTTTGAGTGTTCTTTAAAATCACCTATTCTTCCTATCATGTCTATATTTAAATTAGCTACTGTATTTTCTAAAGGAAATATAGGGTGGTCTGTATAGTACTTACTACCTAAAAGCCCTTTTTCTTCACCTGATACCGCCATAATAAGTATAGATCTTCTTGGACCGAATCCATCCTTTTTCGCTAACATGAAGGCTTCTGCAATTTCCATTGCAGCAACCGTTCCGCTTGCATCATCGTCAGCTCCGTTAAAAATTAAACTGTCGTGTTTTCCTAAATGATCATAGTGCGCGGTTATTACGATTAATTCTTCTTTTAAATCAGATCCTTCTATGTACCCCAAAACATTTTCTCCTTTTATTTTTTGTTTTTGTCCTAATAGTTTTTTAATAAAAGACATGTCACAATCTTCACATTTACACAAATGTCTTCCTGATTTTACTTTAAATTTTTGATAATATTTTTTTCTTTTGTATGGAGGTATACCTATATCTTTAAAGTGATTCATAATATAGTCAGCTGCCATTTTCTGTCCTGGCTTACCTGTTTCTCTTCCTTCTAAAGAATCTGAAGCAAGAACACTTAGGTGTTTTTCTAAATCGTAAACATTTATTGTTTCTGCATATTTTGTATTTTCTTGTGAAAAAACCAACATCCCAATTATATTGAATAGTATTAATAAAGTATTTGTTTTTTTCATTTTTAAAACTTTATTGCTAATAATACTTTTTTCATTTTATATATTTTATTTTATCAACTCTTCTTTCGTGCCTTCCTCCTTCGAATTTTGTAGATAAAAATATATCAACTATTTTTTTCACTTCTTCCCAGCTTAGATGTCTTGCTGGCATAGTAAGCACGTTTGCATTATTATGTAATCTTGCTTGTTCTGCTATATGAGTATTCCAACAAAGTGCTGATCTTATTTCCTGATGTTTGTTTGCTGACATATTTATTCCATTGCCTGTTCCGCAAAATTGTATTCCTATATTGTTTTCATTATTTTCTATGCTTTTTGATAATTGGTGTGCAAAATCAGGATAATCTACACTTTCTAAAGAATAGCATCCGAAATCTGTTATTTCTTTTCCTTTACTAGATAAATATTCTTTTAATTTTTCTTTATATTCAAATCCTGCATGATCACAAGCAAGTCCTATTTTTTTCATTTTATGTTAACAATTAATTTATATTTATTGATATGTAATTCTTAATACTTTTGTTAAAAATTAATTAAATAAAAGTAACATTTTTTCTTAATTATATAAATTTAATTTATACCTCAATTTTTTTTGTTTTTGTATTAATTTTTTATTTGTTTTTTTAAATCATTTTTTTAACTTATTTACTAACTTTTTAAATTATTTAAAAGTTAAAAAATTATAAACAATTATACTTATTAACACTATTAAATAATTTATTATAAACTTTATAATACTTTGTTTTTCAATAATTTACTATTAACATTTATATTAACATTCTTTTTATAATTGTTAATTATAGTAAATTATTTTTTGTTTATTTTTTTTTATTAACACTATTAACATATTATATTAAAAATCATATTTCTTTTTAATTAAAAAATAAATAATAAGTATATACTTAAGTGATTAAAATAAATTCAAAATAACTATGTTTTTAATTGATTAAATAAAATTGTAAGTTTATACCATTATTTATAAATTAAACCTATTATGAAAAATCTACTTTTACCTTTTTGTTTATTAGTTTCTTTCCTTTCATTCTCTCAAGTAACCTATTTTGATGATTTTGAATCTTATAATCTCGCTGATCCTATAGCACAAACTTCTCCTCATTGGAATAGCTGGGCTGAATTAACAGCTCCTGGAACCTTACCACCATTTGCAGATGATATAGTGATAAGTAATACAATGGCTTCAAGTGGAGATTACTCACTTCATCTAATAGATGCGACAGGTAGTGGAGGACCTGGAGATATACTTTTAATGTTTGATACTACTCAAAATATTGCACCAGGAATGACATTAGGAACTCCTTATACAACAGGAACATTTCATTTTTCACAAAAAATATATGTAAAATCAGGAGCAACTGCTTATTTTAATTTTCAAGCAGAAAACACTCCTGCTGTAATGTGGGCTCTAGAAGTTCAATTAGATGCAAATGGAGGTATTACAATGAGTAATCAAGGAGGAACATCTTTTAATTGTACTTATCCTATTGCAACATGGTTTGATATAGAATTTATAATAGATTTAACAAATAATGTTTGGGAAGTTCTTATAGATGGAGTTTCTCAAGGAGCATTTTCAAATGCATATAATCAAGTAGCTTCTTTAAATTTATATCCTTACACAGGAGCTGAATATTATATAGATGATGTTTATTATTCTTACGATACCACTCAAATAGTATTAGACAGTTTAGATTTAGCAGTATCAAATGTAGTGGCTCTTAATGGTCTAGATGGACAATTAAGAAATCCTACTGTAGAAGTAATAAATCTAGGATCAACACCTATCACTTCTTTTGATATAGATTTTTCTTATAATGGAGCTTCTATATCTGAAACAGTAACAGGGGTATATATTACAACAGTTGGAACATATTCAGTAAATTTTACTAATAATATTACTCTTTTAGGAGGAGCAAATCCATGTATTGCAACTATATCAAATATAAATGGGGCTCCACAAGATAATAATCCAGCCAACAATACTTTAACTAGCCAAATTCAAGCAGTAACACCCGCACCAAATAAACTTGTAATTGGAGAAGAAGCTACAGGAACATGGTGCGGATGGTGTCCAAGAGGAGCTGTAGCTCTAAACTGGATGGAAGAAGATTACTATGGATATTTTCAAGGAATAGCGGTTCATAACAACGATCCAATGGGAGATCAATTTTTACAACCATTAGCATACACTTATGATGTTGGATTAAGTCCTTATATAAGCGGTTATCCTAGCGCTTTAGTTGACAGAGGAGCAGACATAGACCCTTCTGATTTTAGTATTGATTTTATGCAAAGAGTAGCAGAAATGCCAAGCGTAACAATAACAGCAGGAGCAACACAAACAAGCGATAGTATAAAAATATCTTTAACATTAGATTTTCTAAAACCTATAAACGGAAACCTTTCCTTAGCTTGTGTTTTAATAGAAGATAGTGTGACAGGTCAAGGACCAGACTGGTATCAGGCGAATAGTTATAGTGGCGGAGCAAACTTAATAGATGTTGATGGTTCAAATTGGAACACAAAACCTTCAAACGTGCCAGATTACTTAATGGTATATAGGCATGTTGCAAGAGCAATAGCCCCAACTTTCAACGGAGCACCGTTAAGCATGCCAACCTATAACACAGGAATGACAGAAACACTTTGTTTTGAATTTAGAATAAACCCAACATGGGATTTATCAAAAATGCATATAGTGGGAATGTTTATTGATAATTCAGGAAGAATAGACAATGCTTCTTCAACTACAATTGATCAAGCAAGCACAAATGGATACTCATCTTTTTGCTCAACAACAACACAAGCAATTAACTTAGAGGGCCCTGAAAACGCAAACACTCAACTATATCCAAACCCAACAGCGAACGAAATAAATATAACACAATTACCTAAAAACACTAAAGAGATTTCTGTAATTAACACAGAAGGAAAAAGAATAATGTTTTTCGAAAAACCAATAAATAAAATAAATATTCAAAAAATAAAAAAAGGAGCATACCAGCTGCAAATAAAAACAAGCAACGGAATAATTAACAGGACGTTTATAAAAGAATAAACTCGGCTGACCTAGAATTAAAAGAAAAAGAACCAACTTGGATAGTAACAATATCACCAAGTTGGTATCTTTTCTTAGTGGTTTTTCCTAATAAGGAAAAAGAAGAAGAATCATAAAAAAACACATCTTCTTTAATAGTATTTATTCTTACAAGACCCTCGCACTTATTTTCAACTAAAGAAACATACATTCCCCATTCAACCACAGAAGAAACAACACCTTTAAAAAAACCACCCTTTTTACTTTTAAGAAAAGAAACTTCAAGACGTCTACTCAAAGACCTTTCTGCAGAAGTTGCAAGCTGTTCTTTTTTAGAACAATAAGAAGAAATAGAAGAAATAGAAGAAACAGAAGAAAAAGGACGATTAAATAAAAGGTTTTTCAAAAGCCTATGAACTACCAAATCAGCATACCTCCTTATAGGGGATGTAAAATGACAATAATTTTCAAATCCAAGACCATAATGACCAATATTTATTTTATCATAAGTAGCCTTAGCCATAGAGCGTAAAACTAAAACTTCAAATAAACTTTTTTTGTTAAGATCTGGATGTTTTATTAAAGAATTTAAAAAAACAGAAGAAGAAAGTTTTTTAGGTTTTTTTGAAACACAATCCATTTCTTTTGCAAGATTAAAAATTTCTAACAACTTTTTCTCATCAGGACCAGGGTGAACCCTGTAAACACAAGGAGTTTTGTTTTTTTTTAAATGCTCAGCAATAGTTTTATTTGTTAAAAGCATAAAATCTTCCACTAAACGATGAGGGTCAAGTGGTTTTTTTACATCTACAGAGCTAACAAAACCAGAAGAGTTAAAAGAAAAAACAGGCTCTTCTCTTTCAAAATCAATCGATCCTGATAAAATTCTTTTTTTTCTAAGCGTTTTAGCTATCGAGTTTAAAACAAAAAGCTCTTTAAAAAACAAACCCTTTCCATTTTTTAAAATATCACTTGCCTCATTGTAAGAAAAGCGTTTGTCAGAATGTATAATAGATTCGCAAATTGAATAATCAACAATAGAACCTAAAGAGTCAAACAAAAAAACAACAGAAAAAGCTAAACGGTCTTCATTTGGAGTTAAAGAACAAATGTTGTTTGAAATATTTTCAGGCAACATAGGAACAACCTGGTTTCCTAAATAAAAAGAAGTAGACCTCTTTTTAGCCTCTTGGTCAACAAGAGAGCCCTCTTTAACAAAAAAAGCAACATCAGAAATATGCACCCCTATTTCATAAATACCATTTTTAATTTCTTTAAAAGAAATAGCGTCATCAAAATCCTTAGCATTCTCCGGGTCTATAGTAAAAGTGGTGGTTTTTCTAAAATCTCTGCGTTGAGACAAACAAGAAGATATTGTCGAGTCAAGGTCGTAAAGAGAAGCTTCTAAAACTTTTTTAGGAAAAGAAAAAGGAAGGCCGTATTGATTAATAATAGAGGAAACTTCAGAAGAAACAGCTCCACAAAAACCTAATTCACGCATAACAAACCCGCTTGGGTTTTTTTTGTTTTTTGGCCAATCATCAACTTTCACTAAAACTTTTTTACCAACTAAAGAAGTAGATAAGTTTTTTTCTTTTGGAAGAAAGATGTCAAAATAAACAGATCGATCATCAGGAATAAAAAAACAAAAAGATGAAGAAAAATCCAAAACCCCTACAAACTCATCACGACATCTTTTCACAACTTTTGTGATTTCTGGCTTTTTTCTTTTTAATGATTTTGAAACCAAAACCACATCTCCCTCTAAAGCAAAAAGGCTATTCTTAGAAGAAATAAAAAGCTCTTTATTTTCAACTAGAACAAAAACCCCTTTCGAAAGAGATTTAATCACCACTCCTTTAAATCTAGACAAAGAGTTTTTTTTATTTTTTTTTCTCATAAATAATAGATTGTAAAAATAACTTTAATTTTACAGAAAATGGAACGCTTCAAAAAATACACAATTAGTTTTGTTTTGGTTACAATAATGTTTTCGTGTAGCACGAAAAAAGTGTTTAACGGAACCGCTGAGATAGAATGCCCAACATACAAAGATCCAACCCTTGAAAGGGAAAAACAAACAACAACCAAGTATAAGCTAATATTGCTAAAAGACGGAAAACGAGTTTTTGGCAAACAAAAAAGAGGAAAAAGCAAACTATTCAAAAAAAAGATACTTAATTAGAGGAATTCGAAACCCAAAACACCCTTGTCTCGTTTATAAAAAAAAGGAGACATGAAAACCAAAACAATAATATACTTTTTGATTTTACTGCAGTATCAAACGAGCAGTCAACCAATAAAAACACACAACTTCTTTACAAAAACAAATTCTTTTTTTCCAGCAGAAAAATCAACCTGCATAACCACTGACAATAATAACAATATATGGGTCGGAACACTTGAAGGGGTATATGTTTTTGATGGAAAAAAATGGAGCACATTCCAAAACATAAATATTAAGGGAAAAAAAGTTCTAAGCATTGCTGTAGATTCAAAAAATACAAAATATATAGGGACAACAAATGGACTTGTTGTTGTAGAGGGAAATAAGATAAAAAAACACTTAACACAAGAAAAAACAGGAAAACAAAACAAAATAAGACAAATAGCTATTGATAAAAAAAACAGAAAGTGGTTGGCAACAGAAACAGCAATCATTCTTTTCGATCCAACAGCAGAAATAAAATTTAAAAGAAAAATAAAAAGCAAGAAAGAAAAAAACTTTATATCAATAGCAATAGAGGAAAACGAACAAGAAACAATAGTTTGGGCAGGTACTAATAAGGGCCTTTATTGTTTGAAAAACGATGTCTGGAAAAAATATGATAACAAAAACACTCCAATTCCAGACAACCATATATGGAGCTTGCTATGGGACAATGGGGTGCTCTGGATTGGAACGAAAAAAGGACTAATTAAAAAAGACCAAGAAGAGTGGAGTTTGTTAAAATGTAAAAAATCACCCGTAAAAAATAAAGAGATAAGGTCTCTTGCAAAAGACCATTACGATCGTTTATGGGTAGCAACAGAAAAAGGATTTTTTTCTTACGACGGAATAGAGTGGGGAAACGAGAAAAATATCAAAAAGACCCCAAGCCTTGTTTTTGTTGACAGAAAAGACAACAAATGGGTTTCAACCGAAAAAGGAATTCTAGTTTACAACAAGGAAGGTATTGATTTTAACCAAGATAATGAGAATAAAAAAAACACGTTGAAAATAAACACACATAAAGAAAAAACAAAAATATCTTATTACCTAAAAGAAAGCGCTAAGGTAGAATTAAAAATAATAAACCTACAAGGAAGAGAAATAACCACAATTGTTAACGAACCCAAAACAAAAGGAAACCATGATTTTTATTACAACACAAAAATGTTAAAAAAGGGAGCTTATTTTTGCACTCTTCAAACAGATAAACAAAAACAAATGAAAAAACTTGTAGTGATGAAATAAAAACATTTGGTTAATACGCAAAAAACCCGGCAGGAACGCCGGGTTTTTTGTTAAAACCTTTTTAAAAAACTAGCTCCCCCTCTAGGACTCGAACCTAGGACCCTCTGATTAACAGTCAGATGCTCTAACCAGCTGAGCTAAGGAGGATTAAAAAGGATAGCAAAAATAGAATAAAGCAACTAATTATCCAATATATTTGCAAAAAAACAAAATGAAAACATTAGTGGTAGGAACAGTGGCTTTTGATGCAATCGAAACCCCATACTTAAAAACCGAAAAAACGGTAGGAGGAGCAGCAACATACATCTGCCTTTCAGCATCAGCAAACACCCAAAATTTAAAATTAGTCTCAGTAGTAGGTGGTGATTTTCCAACAACCACTATCAAAATGCTAAAAGAAAAAAATATTTGTTTAGAAGGGCTCCAGATAAAAAAGGGAGAAAAGACTTTCTTTTGGTCAGGTAAATATCACCAAAATATGAACCACAGAGACACTCTAGACACACAACTTAATGTTCTCGAAAACTTTAACCCTGTCTTACCTGACAGCTACAAAGACAGTGATATAGTGATGTTAGGAAATCTAATTCCTACCGTTCAAAAAAAGGTTATTAATCAAATGACAAAAAAACCAAAACTTATCGTGCTAGACACCATGAATTTTTGGATGGACAATTTTATGACAGAGCTTAAGGAGGTTTTAAAAGACGTGGATGTAATTACAATAAACGACGAAGAAGCCCAACAACTTTCAGGAAATAACGATCTAATAGAGGCAGCGAAAAAAATAAAAGAAATGGGCCCTAAATATATTATAATAAAAAGAGGAGCTGAAGGAGCGGTCCTAATTCATAAAGAAAAACAATTTTTTGTACCAGCTATTAAACTACAAAAAGTTGTTGATCCAACAGGGGCCGGAGACACTTTTGCAGGAGGCTTCATTGGGTTTTTGCAAAAAAACAAAGAGCTCTCTTTTGAAAATATGAAAAAAGCGGTTATTCACGCAACCGTCATGGCCTCTTTTTGTGTTGAAGAATTAGGCATAAAAGGAGTCCAGAACATCGATGAAAAAAGAGTTATAAAAAGAACCAGACAACTGGAAAAAACTGTAGACTCAGTTTTTGTTTGAGATGTTTTTTTCATACCACTCATCAACAGCCAATTGTTTTTTCTGATAAGCTAAAACCGCAAGTTTATCACAGCGTTCATTTTCAACGTTTCCATCATGACCTTTAACCCAGACAAACGAAACAGAGTGTTTTCTAAACACAACCAAAAACCTTTTCCATAAATCAGGGTTTTTGATTTTTTTAAAAGCTTTATTTTCCCAATCAAACAACCAACCTTTTTCAACCGCATTAACAACATATGAAGAATCAGAGTACAAAACGATAGGGATCCCAGAGGTTTTAATGGCCTCTAAAGATAAAATTACCGCTAACAACTCCATCCGATTATTAGTAGTTTTTCTAAACCCCCCAAAAATCTCTTTTCTGTGGTTTTTAAAAAGCAAAACAGCCCCATACCCTCCAGGACCAGGATTGCCAGAACAAGCACCATCTGTATATATTTTGATTTTCATTACAAACTAGATTTTATAGTGCTTTCTATAATTTTCGGAAAAAAAATATATTCTAACCGTTTAATTTTTTTTTCAAGACTTTCGATGGTTTCGCTTTTTTCCAACACAAAGCTTTTTTGAAAAATTACCCTTCCGGTATCATACTCCTCGTCAACAAAATGAATACTGATACCTGATTTTCGTTCCCCAGAAGAAATAACACTCCTATGAACGTTTTTACCATACATGCCCTTACCTCCATATTTTGGTAAAAGGGAAGGGTGGATATTTAAAATTTTATTTTTAAAAAGGGAAACAATTTTTTTAGGGATTTTAGCTAAAAACCCTGCCAAAACAATAAAGCTTATCGATTCTTTTTTCAAACATTCTTCCAACAAAGAAGCACCCCCTGGTTCTATACAAAAAACAGGCAATCCTAGTTTATTAGCCCGAACAACTGACCCAGAATTACTTTTATTAGTACAGAGTAGACACACAGAAATCTCTTTAGAAGATCTAAAATACGAGTATATATTTTCCATATTAGATCCCGAGCCAGATGCAAAAATTGCTATACGAACCAAATTTGTTTTTTTTCAAAAATAGTATAAACAATTACATGTTGAAAGACTAGATAGAAAAGTTTTCAATTTTTTAAAATTAATGTCTTTATTTGCTGTTATTAAACATAAAATAAAAACAAAATGGCAGATATAGAAACAAAAGTAAAAGCAATAATTGTGGATAAGTTAGGAGTAGATGAGTCTGAAGTTACAAATGAAGCAAGCTTCACAAATGATTTAGGAGCAGACTCTCTTGACACCGTTGAATTAATTATGGAATTCGAAAAAGAGTTTGATATACAAATACCTGATGATAAAGCGGAAAACATAGAAACTGTTGGAGATGTTATAGAATATATAGGGACAGCCTAGAAAAAAAACAATGAAAGAAAAAAGAGTTGTTGTTACAGGAATTGGAGCGCTTACCCCCATAGGTAATAACTTAACAGACTATTGGAACAACTTACTTATGGGAAAAAGTGGAGCTGGCCCTATAACACTTTTCGATGCATCAGAATATAAAACAAAATTTGCTTGCGAAGTAAAAAACTTTGATCCAACTAATTTTATTCACAGAAAAGATGCAAGAAAAATGGATAGGTTTTGCCAGTTTGCGATGGCTGTTTCTGAAGAGGCTATATCTGACTCGAAACTTATTTCCAACAACACAAATTTAGACAGAATAGGGGTTATATGGGGGTCTGGCATTGGTGGTCTAGGAACTTTTTACAACGAAGCAAAGAGCGTTTCAAAAGACAAAACCAGACCTAGGTTTAACCCATTTTTTATTCCAAAAATTATAGCAGACATTCCTGCAGGACACATATCCATCAAGTATGGATTTAAAGGCCCAAACTACACTACCGTTTCAGCGTGCGCCTCTTCTACACACGCATTAATTGACGCCTTTAATTATATAAAATGGGGCAAGGCAGATGCTTTTTTGGTAGGAGGTTCCGAGGCTGCTGTTAACGAGCCTGGAATAGGGGGGTTCAATGCAATGATGGCACTATCAACAAATAATGAAAAACCTAAAGAGGCATCAAAACCCTTTGATCGAGACAGAGATGGCTTTGTTTTAGGTGAAGGAGCTGGGGCTTTTGTTGTTGAAGAGCTTTCTTCTGCAATAAATAGAGGTGCTAAAATTTATGCAGAGATAATTGGAGGTGGAGCAACAGGAGACGCACACCATATTACGGCACCACACCCTCAAGGAGAGGGGGCAAAAAGGGTTATGAAAATGGCTATAGAAGATGGTATGATACAACTAAATCAAATCGACTATATAAACGTACACGGAACCTCTACTCCACTTGGAGATGTTGCTGAATTACAGGCTATTCAAGACCTGTTTAAAGAACATGCGTATAAACTAAATATAAGCTCTACAAAATCCATGACAGGTCATTTGTTAGGAGCAGCAGGTATTGTTGAGGCAATCGCTTGTGTAATGTCAACCAAAACTAATATTGTTCCACCAACAATAAATCAATTTAATAGAGACGATAATATAGATAAAAAACTTAATTTAACAGAAAATATTAAACAAGAAAGAAACATAAACTATTCACTAAGCAACACTTTTGGTTTCGGAGGGCATAACGCTTCAGTATTGTTTAAAAAGTACCCTGCGTAACTAAAAATGAAAAGAAAGGTAAAAAAATTATCACCCTATAATTATCATGAAGAAGATTTAGAGTTTGCAGTTTTGGCTATAAACACACACAGTAAAGGGTATAAGCTTTGTTGGAACATAAACAAGAAATTAAACTGGGATCTAAAAAAAATAAAAGACCACACCACTAAAGAAAATACGTATTTCACTAGATATGGTTATGAAACAGAAGATTATGAATACGAATTAATGGCTAATCAATCATCGTCAGGATACCTACTCCCTTCTAAAAAAAATGTAAATTTTTTTTTGAAAATAACAAGTCCTTTTTGTAATAAGAAAAAACAAGAAATAGCAAAAAGTTTTCAAAAAATACCAGAGGTTTTGTTAGTGTTTGGCTTAGAACTAAAAAAACAAGAATACACAGAAAGATTTATATCCAATGATTAGAAAAACTAAAATAGTTGCCACCATAGGCCCTGCATCAAAAAACAAAAAAGTATTAAAAAAAATGATAATACGAGGGGTTAATGTGTGTAGGTTAAACTTTTCACACCTGACACACGTAGAAGCAAAAGAAATCATATCAACTATTAAAGAAATAAACCAAGAACTACATGTGCACACCGCAATTCTTGCCGATTTACAGGGACCAAAAATAAGAGTTGGAGACATTAAACAACCAATACATTTAAAAAAAGGACAAGAGGTGGTATTCTCAACCAAAAAAAGAACACAAAACACTGTATACATAAACTATTCAAATTTTGCTAAAGATGTAAAAAAAGGAGATCGTATTTTGATAGATGATGGAAAAATAGCACTACTAACAATAGATAGCAATAATAAAGACAGAGTTCTTTTAAAAGTAGTTTTTGGAGGAGTTTTAAGATCTAACAAAGGAGTAAATTTACCCAACACAAAAACAACACTATCTTCACTAACAATTAAAGACAAAAAAGACTTAAACTTTATTGTTGGAGAAAAAATAGAGTGGATTGCATTATCTTTTGTTAGAAGAGCAAAAGATATAGAGTTTTTAAAAAAACAAATAAAAAAACACAAGTCCACTATAAAAGTGGTTGCAAAAATTGAAAAACCTGAAGCAATAAACAATATAGATGAAATAATAAAAGTAACAGACGCAGTTATGGTTGCTAGAGGAGATTTAGGAGTCGAATTACCGCTTCACAAAGTTCCGGTTTACCAAAAACTGATAGTAGAAAAATGTAT
>CENY01038028.1_pt1 | contig 13713 bp, 13 predicted proteins | sample 356181 | NCBI WGS metagenome assembly CENY01 (sample SAMEA2619840, study PRJEB7988) | marine metagenome | isolation source: saline water (ENVO:00002010), including
GAAGGATCAGAGCCAGTTCGCCCCTCTATTTGGGCTTCTTCAATTCAGCAACCATGAATCCACCGCCCGATACATCCAGCAGGCACCCGTTCACATACGACGCCTCATCCGACAGAAGCCACATGATGGGTTGCGCCACCTCGATAGGCTCGGCGATTCTGTTGATGGGGATCGAGTCGGCGATAGCGGCACGAGCTTCATCGTCGTGTCGCAACTGGTCGACCATGTCAGTCATGGTGACCGCCGGGCGCACGGCGTTGACCCGAATGCCGTCCCGGGCCACTTCTTTCGCGAGCCCGACAGTGAATGAATCCACGGCGGACTTCGCCGCTGCGTAATCCGTTCGGCCCGGCCGCCCCCCGATGGTCGACGCCATCGAGGATACATTTACGATGACGCCACCCTGGCCGCCCTCACTGAGTGCCATCCGGCGTACGGCTTCCCGTGCACTGACCATGGCACCAACAATGGTCACCTGCATGATGACGTCGAGAACCTGAGGATCAAAATCCTTGGCTCGCACATATCCACCACCGTGACCAGCGCTGTTGACGAATGCCGTCAGACGTCCAAGTTCACGATCCACAGTGTCGAACAAGCGTTCGACATCCGCCGACTTTGCAACATCCGCCTGTACGGCGATTGCTTTACCACCGGCGGATTGGATCTCATCGACGAGCGCCTGCGCCGCGTCGGCCCGCTCCCGGTAGTTGACGGCGACGGCATAACCCCTGCTTGCGGCCAATCGTGCGGTTTCGGCACCGATTCCACGTGATCCCCCAGTGACGACAAGCACCTTATCCATCAATTGCACCCCTACATTTGGAACTCAGTTCTCGAATTGGTAGCTGGGGCTGAAAATTGCACTCTGGTCCATCTTAAGCGAGGAAATTCTTTGCAAGAGGGGCAATTATTTATTGCGCCGTTGGTATGGAGTTCACATCTACGTGTGTAGGAAGAAAGCTGTGCTCCGGCCGTCGACTGGATCAGCGTCCGCTTGTTACTTTTGGTTCCAGGGACGGTCATAACAGGAGGGAGAAATGGCAGTCAGAATCAATGATGAAGTGCCCGATTTCAGCGCGGAAACCACCGAAGGAACCATTGGCAGTTTTCACGACTGGATCGGTGACGGCTGGGCGGTGCTCTTCTCGCATCCGAAGGATTTCACACCCGTATGCACCACGGAACTCGGCTACATGGCCGGCCTCAAACCTGAATTCGACAAACGAAATTGCAAGATCCTGGGTCTCAGTGTCGACCCGGTGACGAATCACAAGGAATGGGCCATGGATATTGAGGAAACCCAGGGACACGCCGTGAACTACCCGCTGATCGGCGACCCGGAACTCAGCGTCGCAAAACAGTTCGACATGCTGCCGTCTGACGCCGGCGATTCCTCGGAAGGCAGGACCCCAGCAGACAATGCGACGGTGCGGTCGGTCTTCGTGATCGGTCCAGACAAGAAGATCAAGGCAACGCTCACCTATCCGATGAGCACCGGTCGCAATTTCGACGAAGTGCTACGCCTAGTGGATTCCTGCCAACTCACCGCACAGCATCAGGTTGCAACGCCGGTGAACTGGCAACAGGGGGATGATGTCATCATCGTACCCACGGTTTCGGACGAGCAGGCCAAGGAGAAATACCCGGACGGCTGGGAATCTCCCAAACCATACATCCGGATTGTCCCGCAGCCGAAATAGGCAATGGGTCACGCGTGGCTGATAGGCCACGCGACCAAGTAACAGGGGATGTGCAAGGCGCATCCCCTGATTTCGTTCGAGCTAAATTAGACCGGCGCCGATCCCTCACCACTTTGTCGAGCGTCGACCGGGGGCGGACGCAACGAGGCTAGGATCATCGGCGAGCCAGCGCACCGGCCAGTCATTGTGCAGATGGTCATGGGTCTTCGCCATCCACGACACCATGCGGCGCTTCAAGTCCACCAGTGCATCCGCATGCTCCCCCGGATGTTCAGCGAGATTGTTCAGCTGAAAAGGATCGGCGTTGCGGTCGTAAAGCTCGTCGATGTCATTGGTGTGATAGACATAAGAATAGTCGGGGGTTGTCAGCCTGCGCATGCTGTAAAGACCCATGTGACTGCCATGGAATTGGCAGTATGCTTCCCGCGGCCAGTCCTCCGCAGGCGGCTCGCCTTTCAATACGGGGACGAGTGACCGGCCATGGTACTCGTCCGGAAGTGGCTGATCGGCGATCTCCAGGAGCGATGCGAAGATATCCAGGAAATGGTGGGTGAATACGCTGCACGCACCGCCGGGGGCCACGACACCGGGCCACCGCATGATCAACGGCACGAGGTAAATCTCCTCGTACATCGTGTAGTCTTTGTTGCAAATACCGTGCGCACCGATCGTATCACCATGATCTGTCGTCACGATCACCAGCGTATCGCCCTCGAGCCCGGCTTCCGCCAGGTGATCCGGTACAGATCCGATCGCCTCGTCGATCAGAGATATCCCTCCGAAATATGCGGAAACCAACGGCTGCCAGTCGGACCATTGATAGGTGCCCGTGCCCCAGTGGCGCTGCTTGATCCGCTGAACCCCAGGCTTGCCGTCGAGCGGATCGTCGTGATTGGGCCAGGATGGGATACTGTCCGGCGGATACATCGAGAAATAGGGTTCGGGCACCACGTTGGGAAAATGCGGTCCATGGAAATCCAGGCGGATGAAGAACGGCTGGTCGGACTCTCCACGATACCTATCGATGAGCCGAATGGCATTGTCCGCAAGAAAGCGTGGACGACTGAGGTCCGCTGGCGCCGGGTCAACGGCCGCGACTTGCGTGCTGTAGTCATAAATCTCGTCGGGAACAGACACGCCGATGTCGTGTCGCCACTCGAGAAAATCGCCCAGGGATATGTACTCGTCATAACCGAAGGCGGGTGGATCATTCGCGCTGACATGCCACTTTCCGACGCACCCGAGCCGGTATCCGCTTGCCACCAAAGCGTTTGCCAGCATGTCGCCACCGGGGTGCAATTGCTCGCGCACCGGATGCAACCCGACATTGGTCAACACCTTATGGCCGTGAGGCTAAAGCCCTGTCAGGAGCGAACAACGAACCGGTGGGCACAGGCCGGTCGGCGTATAGGCATTGTCGAAACGGATGCCCTCCGCGGCCACCCGATCGATGTTCGGCGTCCTGCAAACCGAACTGCCGTAGATGCCGATCGTGTCGCGCCGCTGCTGATCGGTCACGATCATCACGATGTTGGGATACGCCGACATGCCGCGCCTCATCTCACCTGTGTTGAGCCGGGGTCGAATCTCAGGTCCGGCCCCAGGTAGGATTATCACAAGAAAAAGGGGTGCGCCGAAGCGCACCCCTTAATTCCAGGCAGTCAGGCCGAAGCCCAACAGCAAGACTTGTGAGTTACCTCATGGCTTTGTGGCCGAGGACCCGCATGTCGTCTTCCGCGATCGCCTGTTCCGCGCGCGAAACGGCGGCCCGGATGGCGTCCGGATATTCGCTGCCGAACTGGTCGGTGAACCACTTCTCGACGGCCACCTGACCCTTAAGCAGGAATTTCCTCTGTTCCGCAGTCGGAACGTAGATCTCGCCACCGGCCTCGGCGAACTGCTTGTAGAACGGCAGTGTGTAGACCTCAAAGTGACCGGTGCAGGTCGCCTTCAGACGGTCCATGCCGTCGACGAAAATGGTCTGCAGCTCTGGCGGCAGGCCTTGCAGATACGGATCATGCATCCACCAGAAGAACATGATGTAGGTGTGCTGATCCCGGAACAGGTACTTGAGGTACTGCTGGAAGTCCATCGAGATGATGTCCATCAGCGAGTTCTTCGTTCCGTACACGATACCCGTTGCAAGCGAAGTGTAGAGCTCCTGCCATGGGATCGGGGTCGGGGCCAGGCCAACGGCCCGCGCTAGCTCCATCGAGATCGGAGATTCGATGGTGCGGATCTTCTTGCCTTCCCAGTCAGCCGGCAGGTTCGTCGTCGGACCCTTGTCGATGAAGAAACTGCGCCAGCCATGGTTGCCGGTCATGCCGACCATGCGAACGGTCTGCAGGGCTTCCAGAATGTCATCACCCAGCAACTTGTTGAGCTGGGGATCTTCCATGACCTTGTTGACCACGCGGTCATTCTTCAAGAGGTAGGGAATATCGAAGGCCTGAATCGGACCGAACAGGTTCGAAATTCCACCGCCCGTCGTGAACGACAGCTCAAGACTACCGAGCTGAACCGCTTCAACTGACTGACGGAAGTTACCGAGCTGAGCAGCCGGATAGATCTGGACGTCGTAACGGTTGCTCGACATCCGCTCCATGTAGCCTTCCATGACTTCCAGGCAGACCTGGACCGGCGTATTCGCGCTGGCCACGTGGTTCACCTTCATCACGGTCTCTTGCGCCGTCGCCATGCTGGCACCCAGCATGGCGACGAGACCGGCACCGGCCATAAGACCGGTACGAATTCTCGTACTTACTGTCATGCTACTTTTCCTTCCTTTGCTACGAAATCTGAGAATTACCAACGTTCGAAAATACTGAAAACCAACGCGCGGCGGAATACTTAATCGCCGCCCATAATCGACAACAGCCAGTGCCCATCCGGAATTTGCGCAAATCCGGTGACGCGCGGCAGGGTTAGCGCGATATCAGGAACCAATGTCACAATCAGGATAGCCGCAAGATGAATCATCAGGTACGGCATGAGCTGTTTCGCGATCACCTCGATTCCCAATCGGGTCAAGCTCGAGGCGACAAACAGGATCAAGCCCATGGGCGGAGTCGCCAGACCCACGGTGACGTTAATGCACATGATAATGGCAAAGTGCAGCGGGTCGACACCCAGCTGGTAAAGCGTCGGCGCCAGAACCGGACCAAGAATGAGAATGGCGGGCACGGCGTCCAGGAACATGCCTGTGATCAGAAGCAACACATTGACCAACAGCAGCAGCAAGATCGGGTTCTCGGTTATTGTGAACAAAGCCCGAGCCAGCGCCTGCGGCACGCCGGACACGGTGGCAACCCACCCGAATACCGTTGACGTGCCCACGATCAATAGGATCGTCGAGGCGATCAGCCCTGTGCGCAGAAACAGTTGAGGAAGTTCCGTGATCGGAAGTGTGCGCATCACGAAGATGCTCAGCACCAGGGCGTAGAAGCATGCCGCACCGGCCGACTCCGTCGGCGTGAACACGCCCGAGAGGATGCCACCGATGATGATGATGGGCGTGAGTAGCGGCAGGAACGCCCCTCTAAAGGAAGTCCACATCTCCGTTGCAGAAGCACGTTGTCCACTCTTCGGGTAGTTACGCTTCTCACCCAGAATCTTGGTCAAGACCATGAGACCGACGCCAATCAAGATCCCCGGGACGAATCCGGCGAGGAACAATCCGGCAACCGAGACCTTCATAATGAAGGCGTAAATGATCATGATGATGCTGGGCGGGATGATCGGTCCGATGACCGAAGAGGCTGCGGTCACCGCAGCCGAAAATGCCCGTGTATAACCATCACGCTCCATCGCCGGAATCATGATCGAGCCGATGGCCGACGTGTCGGCGACCGCGGAACCGGACAGACCTGCGAAGAGCATGCTGGCCACGATATTCACCTGCGCCAGACCGGCGCGGAAGTGACCCACAAGGGCACGGGCGAAGCGGACCATGTTTTCGGTGATGCCGCTGGTATTCATGATCTCGCCAGCGAGCACGAACAGCGGAATGGCCAGCAGCGGGAACTGGTTGATCCCGCCGAAGATGCGCTGCGGCAGCATCTTGAAGAAGAGGGTCTTGTCGTCGAGCACGAATCCCATCAACGGGGCGAAGCCCAACGCGAATACGATCGGCATACCGATCGCCATGGAGCCCAGGAAAATCCAGAAGAATGTTATCGGCATTGCCTCACCCGCTCAGCCCGAAGGCTCGCCCCCTCAACAAGATCTTTTAATTAGAATTGTCCGTTCGATCCGTGGACCTTATTCACCCGACAGCTTCGCTTCATCGGCGTGATGCATCTCGGGATCCTCGAACTCGGGCAAGCCGCCCCGCTCCGGATCTATAATACCCACAAACGCACGCAGCCACTGCTCGGCCATCACAAGCAACATGATCGCGCTTCCGACCGGAACAGCCAGATAGACCCAGAAGAAGGAGATGGGCAGCGACGTCCACTTCTGCGGCCAAGCGTTTAACGCGAGCCCCCAACCCTCATAGGTCATCTCGTAAAGCAGAAAAATCACGCCCGAGAATACGACCACGTACATGAGAAACTTGATTCGCTCTGGCATGATCCTTGGGAGGTTATCAATCGCAACGTGGCCCACACGCTTCAGCACGATGGGCGATGCCAAGAAGACCAGCCACATCATCAGGTATTTTCCGGTTTCCTCGTACCAGGCCAGCGCGTCACCAAGCACATATCGCCAGAACACCCCGACAAAAATAATGGCGGCGATCATGCCGACCACGACCATCGTGGAGTACTTGCAAACCTCGAGGATCCTATCTGTAATCCAATCCAGCCCGTCTGCAACCTTGAGCAGCGCTGTCATGGCCTCCCCCTGTTCTCGCGCCATTACCGGTCCGGCGCGGTCTTCGTTCGAGCAAGTATCGGCCCATGGAATCAGGGCCAATTCGCGAGCGCAGCATACGCTTGCGACACGTCATGTCAATCGGCTCAAACGACTAATTGAGAACACTTACAAACTAGAGATTTTTCGACCTACCCATAATCCGGTCTGAAGCCTTTTTACCGCCCGATTTTACTGCTTTTCTTGCTTGGGCAAGGTCCCCGTTTTGAGCTTACCGGACCGCCTGTCGTCGAGCACCGCTTTGACGTCGTAAAACTCTGCATAAATCCGCGGATCGAACCTTTCCAGCAGTTCGAAATACTTATTGACGTATTTCGGATTGTCCCACTTTCCGGTGCGAAATCGTTGTAACAGATCATCACAAAGCCGGCGCTGAAGATCCTCATTTTCGTTGGCGACGATGAACTTACGCTTGATTTCAGAGTACGCGATGCTGCGGGTGTCCTTGGCAAGATTCTCCACACGCGTGGGAGATCCGGACGCGACCTGCCGGTCCATGACTTTACGGTGCACGCTGAGGATCATGCCGGCAATAACCGTGTCATTGCGAACATACCGATTGTGGACGGCTTTGAAGAATTCGCCGGCAGCGCCAGGCACATGAACACAGTTCTCAAAAATACCGTTCATGACCCCGGAATTGGTGTAAATCGCAATGAAAAGATCGTTCAGCGTCTGGCCCAACTCAAAACGATCCTCTTCCGCCGCGACTGGGCTGCCGAAGCCAAGTGCCAACACCACGGCACATGTCGCCAGTCTTTTGCGGACAGCGCTACATTCAGCTCTTCTTTCCAAATTCAGCATCACAGCTCCTGCACCATTGGAAAAAACTCCTGCATCGCCCCCAAAAGTTCATCGATGGGCCCGTCGAGCCTGAAAGTCAGCTGCGTCACACCAATGTCCTTCCAGGCTTTCGCCGTCTCCATCCACGCATCCGGGCCGCTGTCGACACCGTGTACAGTGGCCTCAATCCCCAGCTTCCGGGCATCACGCCCGGCCAGTTCCGCTGCGTGACAAAACGCATCGTAGTACGCCCGGGTCTGGTTTCCAGGCTGGTCGCCGGAAATGATGAACCATCCGTCCGCCAACCGTCCGGCGCGACGTACGGCAATCTCGCTATTGGCTCCAATCCACAAAGGTATGGGTCGCTGCAAGGGCATTGGCGCCAGCCCCGCATCCGATACCTTGTGCCATTGACCGCTGAAGGTGACAAGTTCTTCCGTCCACAATCGCCGTATCAGATGAATCTGCTCTTCCACCCGTTTGCCGCGATCCCCGAAATTCATCCCCAGGGCCTCGAATTCCAGCTCGTTCCAACCCAGGCCCACGCCAAGGCGTAGCCGTCCACCACTGAGAACGTCGACCTCCGCAGCCTGTTTGGCGACCAGCACGGTCTGACGTTGCGGCAGTATGATGACAGCGGCATTGATTTCTATGGTCTCGGTGATGGCGGCGATGAATGCCATCAATGTCATGGTCTCGTGATAGGGAAATTCACGCGTGAAACGCGGCGCCATGTGCGCTGGCCCGCGGGGCGTCCCGGCCTGGATTACATGATCCGGCACGGAAATATGGTTGAAGCCCATATCTTCCGCGGCTTGCACAAAGTCACGGATGACGATGCGGTCGCCGCTGAGTCCCGCCTGGTGAAAGTGAATACCGCACTTCATCTTCGATTCCTCATATGGGGCTCAACCACATCGTCGATCGAATAATCGTATCTCGACGCAGTTGAGATAATGTAGGGCGCGTCCTCAACACCGCCAAGGAGAGCCGTAGCGTGCCCTCTTACCGACTGATCACATTCGATGCCTATTCAGGCTTGGCTGATTTCAAGACAACGTTGATGCCCGTCATCAAACGAATTCTCTCATTGCCCGATGACGCCGCAGAACCGTTTCTGGCGACATGGCGTGCAAAGCAGCTTGACGCCGCCGCCCTGTCCAACGCCCTCGGACATGGCCGGACAAGCTTTCATGACTGCACAGCGCTGGCACTGGATTATGCCGCCTTCAAACAGGGTGTCACCGTTTCTGTAGCTCAACGATCGGACCTGATCGATGCATGGTATCCTCTCAAACCCTGGCCGGAAGCCGACGAAATTCTGACCCAGCTGCGAGAACGGGGTTACGAACTGGCGATCCTGTCAAACGGCGACCGCGCCATGCTGGAAGGCATTGCAAGCCAGGTGTCCACCAAGATCGACCATATCTTCTCGACAGAGGATGTGGGTCTCTACAAACCCGCGCCGGAAGTTTATGACCTGCCCCTCGACGGACTTGGCCTCAAGCGCAACGAATATCTTCATGTTGCCGGCGGGGCAAACGACGTCATCGGAACAAAGTCCGCCGGCATCTCCTGTTATTGGAATAACAGGATCGGCGACCGGGTTCTGTATCCGCAGTACACCGCGGACTTCGAAGGCCCTGACTTGCGGGGACTACTGGAGGTTTGTTGAGCCTCCGGAGAAGCCGCCCGATCAGGACGGCGATTGCCAGGGACCGCGGGACACGATGTCGTGAACGAGGGGCGCAAAATGCTCCAGCGGGAACGTATCGTAGTCCGGATCAAAGGAAGCCTGATCCCAGTATTCACAGAAGTTAGCGCACGAATCGAACCACTGGTGGTCACGGTACTTCTCGCGGGCATTCCGATCACGTCCGATGAAATGTCCGTAGTAGTAGTCTTGAAAAATCCCGTGCTTTTCGACCACCCAGGTCACTTCCTCCCGGACATATGGCCGCACGATTTCAACCGCAATCGCCGAATGATTTAGGGGAGTCAATACGTCGCCGATGTCATGGACCAGGGCGGCAAACACCATCTCGTCATCCGCATTGTCCCGTTCGGCTCGCGTCGCCGTCTGAAGGCAGTGGGTCAGGCGGCTTACAAGGTAGCCGTCCAGTCCTCCATCCAGTTCCAACATCGCTTTGAGAATTCGATCCGCGTGGCCCCTGGCCCATTCCTGCTCCACGCCGCGGAGAAACTCATACTCCTCCCCGGTTCCATCCTTCATCGCACGAAAGGCTACGCGTTCCATTGATCTCGCTCTGGCTCAAAGGTCCTTGAAGATACCCGTATAGGCGAACAGCGCCGGTGTTCCGCCTGTATGGACGAAAACCACATTCTGGTCTTTCTCGAATACGCCCTGGCGCACGAGTCCAATCAACCCGGCCATTGTCTTGCCACTGTATACCGGATCGACGATGAGAGCCTCCTTCCCTGCCGCCAACTGAATCGCCTCCATTAGCTGCTCATCGGGAAGTCCATAGCCCGGACCGAGATAGCCATCGTCCACGTTGATATCGTCGTCGTGAATCAAATCCTGCCGTTGGATCAGTCTGGCGGCAGCCCGCGCCCTGTCCAGCACCCGCTCTCGTTGCGCATCTGCGGGCCGGCGAATGCAGATGCCGTAGACCGGAATATTGCTCTCGCGAGATCGCAAACCCACAAGAATTCCGCCGTGGGTCGACGCGCTGCCGCTGGGCGTGACGATGGCATCGATACGCAATCCTCGCTCCAGGGCCTGATCGAGCAACTCGCCAATCATGTCGACATACCCCAAAGCACCCAAAGGCGGGTGGGTGGGCGCCAACGGAATCACATAAGGATTGCCGCCTTCGCGCCGCACCCGATCGGCGATGTCCTCGAGCGCCGCATCGGCGCCGTGCTCATCCTCCCCGACGGGAAAATCGTGAAGCCGCACACCCATAAGCTTGAGCAACAGCACATTTCCGGACTCGTAGTAAGCATCATCCCTGTCGGGGACTCGATTCTCGTGCTGCACCTCACACTTGAGGCCCAGCTTGCTGGCCATGGCCGCCGTTACCCGGGCATGGTTCGATTGCGTGGCCCCGGTGGTGATTACCGTGTCGGCACCCTTCTCCATTATGTCCCCGAAGTAATACTCAAGCTGCCGGACCTTGTTGCCACCAAAGGCGAGACCGGTGAGGTCATCACGCTTCACATAGAGATCCGGGCCTGCCAGCAGCTTCGAGAGGTTGGCCATCAGTTCGAGCGGCGTCGGCGTCTGGGCAAAGCGCACGCGAGGGTATTGATCGTGGGACATGGTCAACTCCATTCAAGTCCAAGGACGATCGATGATATCCAGCAGCTTCGGGATATGCATCAGGCGGCTTCATCCGCTAACATTGCAGGCTTCGCCGGCTCATCTCCAAGTCCGGCTGACCCGACGACGAATTGTACTGGTGGAGATTGAAGAATGGCGACCAAAAGCCAGCGCCCAGACGGCCAACAAGTCATCCGCGGCGCCTGTCCGCTCGACTGCCCCGATACCTGCAGTTGGGACGTCACCGTAGAAAGCGGTCAGGCGGTCGATCTGCGCGGTGCGAAGGACCATCCGTTCACGCAAGGCAACCTCTGCGTCAAGGTCAACCGCTACCTGGAACACACCCAGGCACCCGACCGATTGCTTCATCCCTTGCGTCGAACGGGCAAGAAGGGTGCGGGTGACTTCGAAAGAATTACCTGGGACGAAGCACTCGACGAGATCGGCACCCAGCTTAAGAATGCGATCGCGAGGCACGGTGGTGAGTCGATATGGCCCTGTGTCGGAACGGGCCACATGGGCTTTCTCCAAGGCATGTGGGGCTCGGGGTTCAGGCTTTGGAATGCGCTTGGTGCCTCGCGGCATCGCGTGACGATCTGCTCCGTCGCCGGCGTTGCCGGTGTGACCATGACTGTCGGACAACCGACGGGGATGGATCCGGAGGACCTGCCGAAGTCCAAACTCATCATCATGTGGGGTTACAATCCGCTGTCTACGGGCAATCACGCCTGGCGATTCATTTCGGAGGCCCGTCGCAACGGCGCACATCTTGTCGCCATCGATCCCATCCGCACGCGTTCGGCCGCCCAGGCGGATGAGCACATTCCGATTCTGCCTGGTACCGACGCTGCACTTGCCCTGGGCCTGCTCAATGTCATCGTCAACATGGGCGCCGAGGATGCAGACTACCTGGAAACGCACACATCGGATTGGCCGAAATTCCGAGACCGCATCCTGCAGTACACGCCTAAGCGCGTGGCAGAGATCACGCGTGTCCCGGTCGAAACGATCCATTCGTTGGGCCGCCGCATAGCGACCACGCGGCCGACAGCGATCCGTTCATCCATGGGCATGCAACGCCACGCCGGCGGCGGCATGGCGATCCGTGCTCTCAACGCCATTCCCGCAGTCACAGGTGACTGGCAGTATCCCGGTGGCGGCGCAATTTACTCGACGGGTGCGGCGTTCGTGGGCAACGCCGCCAAGCTGCGCCAAGGCGATTTCAAACGCCAGACCACGCGCGAACTCACGACGACCAGAATGGGCGAGATCCTCCTGGAGCGCGACGACCCGCCCGTCGATGCCCTGATCCTCTACGGCGCCAATCCCGCGGCAAGTTCTCCTCAGCAGGAAACACTCCGGCGCGGATTGTCCCGCGAGGACCTGTTCACGCTCGTCATCGAGAACTTCCCGACCGATACCGTGGACTACGCTGACATCGTGCTGCCCTCGACCATGCAGACTGAGCACGCCGATATCCATAACGCCTTCGGTCACATGTATCTCCAATGGAACGAGCCCGCGGTGGCACCGGCCGGCGAATGCCTCCCGCATTCAGAGATATTCCGGCGGATCGCACGCGTGATGGGCCTCAACGAGCCCTGCCTCTACGACAGCGACGATGACCTGGCGCGGGCCCTCCTGGATACCGATCATCCAGCGCTCGCCGGCATCACGTTGGAAAAGCTCAAAGAGCAGGGCTGGATGCGCTTGAACCTTCCGCGGCCCTATTTGCCGTTTGCGGAAGGATTTCCCACGGAGTCCGGAAAACTCGAATTCAATTCATCCAAAGCCAGCGCTAAGGATCTGGACCCAATACCGGGCTTCACTGAACCCGGAGAAGTGACAGATGACGAGCTCGCCAAGCGGTACCCGCTGGCTCTGGTCGCGCCGGCATCTCACTACTTCCTCAATACGAACTTCGGCAACATGCCGGAGATGCTTCAGCGCGCGGGTCCGCGTCGTGTGACCCTGAACCCGGAAGACTCTTTGTTGCGCGGACTTTCAGACGGCGATGTCGCGCGCATTTTCAATGATCGCGGGGCCTTCGAGGCTGAGATTGTTGTGAGCGACGTGGTACAGCCGGGTGTCGCCGCAAGCACAAAAGGCTATTGGCCCAAAATCATGGGGCAGAACGCGAACCTCAACCTGACAGTGGCCGAACGTGATTCGGACATGGCGGGGGGTGCGGTGTTCCACGACAACCGGGTGGAAGTCGAGCTGCTGCGCCGCGCCGAAGCCGCATAAATGAAGTCCGACAGCCGACGCGTCGTGCGTGGGGCCTGTCCGCTCGATTGTCCCGACGCCTGCAGTTGGGATGTCACCGTCGAGAACGGGCGAGCCGTGGACCTGCACGGCGCACGGGATCATCCTTTCACCCAAGGCAATCTGTGCGTCAAGGTGAACCGTTATCTGGAACACACTCGGGCACCAGACCGCCTGCTTACCCCCATGCGCCGGGTGGGGGAAAAGGGCGCAGGCGAATTCGAGCCTATCGGGTGGGACGACGCCCTTGATGAAATTGGGACGCAGCTGAGAGAAGTCATCGCGACATACGGCGGCGAGGCCATCTGGCCCTTTTATGGGACGGGCAGCCTTGGGTTTGTGCAGGGCATAAAGGGCGCGGGCCAACGTCTATGGAACGCACTCGGCGCTTCGCAGCATTTGATGACGATCTGTCATGTCGCGGGCGAAGCCGGCGGCAGGATCACTCTGGGACAGGGCACCGGCATGGACCCCGAGGACCTCCGACACGCCAAGCTCATTGTCATGTGGGGCTACAATCCGCTGTCGACGGGCAACCACGCCTGGCGCTTCATTTCCGAAGCGCGCCGTAATGGGGCATATCTCGTCGCCATCGACCCCATTCGCACGCGATCGGCCGCGCAGGCGGACCAGCACATCGCCATCCAACCGGGAACGGACGCGGCGTTTGCTCTCGGACTTCTCAATGTGGTTGTCGGCATGGGCGCAGAAGATAGTGAGTTCCTGCGGAAACACACCAACGGTTGGCAGGAATACAAGCAACGGATCCTGGAGTACACGCCGGAGCGGGTGTCTGAAATC
>CENY01102861.1_pt1 | contig 13708 bp, 16 predicted proteins | sample 356181 | NCBI WGS metagenome assembly CENY01 (sample SAMEA2619840, study PRJEB7988) | marine metagenome | isolation source: saline water (ENVO:00002010), including
TCGGTCGCCTGCTCGTCTTTCTTGTGGTGGTGTCCCTGATCACCATCTCGTTCGCGGCTCCGTAGTCCGGTCGCGCGCCAGGAGTCAGGCCAATCCTTTGCGGGGCCCCGGTCTGACATTGACGAATACCACGCGCCAATCCCCACCGATGCCGGGGCCGCCAATGTGATCCATGCGCGTCGTGGAGAGATTCTCCACAGAGAGGCAGAGTGCCTTGTCGGGATCGATTTCGAGCGTGTAGGCCAACGCCGCGCGAATCACGCCGCCATGCGCAACGGCCACGATGTCGCGCCCCGGATAGCCATCGGTAATTCGGCGTGTTACTGCGGCGACCCGGTCGATGACATCGACAAAGCTTTCACCACCCCCCGGCGCCCGATGATCGGCTGGAGCCAGCCAGAATTTGTGCCAGGGACCGCCGTCGGCTGCCTCCAATTGGCGCTCGGCCAGTTCCGCATAGGTGATGCCTTCCCACTCCCCGTAATGCTGCTCACCGATGTCCGGCTCCTCGATCCGTTCTACCGGAACCATGCCGGCTGCCATCAGTGCGTCGGCGGTTTCGTGCGAGCGCTTCAAATGGGACGTCAGCCAGATGGCGTCCTTCGGCAACCAGCTCGCCAGGCTGGAGAATGAGGCTTCGTCGGATACGTCGCAGTCAACGTCGGCACCTCCGTAGAAGCGTCCGTCGAAGCCGACGACTGGGGCATGGCGGATCCACCACCACCGTGTGATATCGGTCATTCGGGCTCAGATATGATCAGAGAAAAATTGTCGGTCGCGAGGTGTTATAGCGTCCAGCTTTCGCAAAGGCCACGGGCATGCACCGCTCATTCGCCCACCTGCAGAATCACGCCCTGGACGCGGGCGGAACGGAAAAAGGTCAGGAACACGAACATACCCAAAGCCAGATACCCGATGTTCAGGAGAACGGCATTGAACATGAGATCTGGCCGAAAGGCGCCATCCACAAGTATGGCTCGCATACCCTCGAAGACATGGCTGGCGGGCAGAAAGAAGGCGACGGACTGCAACCAGCCGGGAAGTACGTCAATGGGATAGTAGATTCCGCAGATCGGTGCGATGGCAAAGATCACGGCCCAGGCCATGCTTTCGGCCCCAAGGCCGGCCCGGAGAATGAGCCCGGACACCATAAAACCTATCGACCAGCCCATGACGATAAGGTTGAAGAAAAATCCGATCAGCGGCAGCCCCAGGGAATAAAGAGAGAATCCAAACAGCATCATGGCCAGCAGCGAGGCCGGGATCAGCCCGATCAGTGTTCGAATGAAACTGACCACCATCAGACTCACCAACATCTCGTAGGGTCGCAGCGGGCTGACGAACAGGTGCCCGAGATTACGTGACCACATCTCTTCGAGGAACGACATCGCCACGCCCAACTGGCCGCGAAAGAGCACATCCCACAGCAGCACGCCCGACAGGAGAATGCCGAAGGCCTGCGCGATGAAGTTGGAGTGGCCCATCAGAAACAGTGTGATGAACCCCCACAGGATCATCTGCATGGTCGGCCAATACGCCAACTCAATGATCCTCGGCCATGAGCCGCGAATGAGATAGACGTATCTGAGCACCATCGCCCCGATGCGACGAGGCGAAAACGGAGGATTCCGTCGCTCAACGATCGAGGTGTCGTGACCGTGTGTCGATGTTCCGCTCATTGGGCGGCCTTTTGCCAGTCGTCTCCGTGGCCATTTCCACGGGCGATATCCAGAAAAACCTCTTCCAGATTGGTGCGGCCATAGCGGTCGATGAGTTCGGCCGGGGCTCCGCGATCCACAATACGGCCCGCACGCATCATGATGACGTCATCACACATCCGCTCGACCTCTCCCATGTTATGGGAGGCCAGCATGATCGTGGCGCCGGTTTCAGCCTGGTAATCCTTGAGGTAGCCGCGCACCCAATCGGCCGTGTCAGGATCGAGCGAAGCCGTGGGTTCGTCGAGCAGGAGCAGGTCGGGCACATTGATCAGGGCCTTGGCCAGCGCGACCCTCGTTTTCTGTCCTGCCGACAGGCTCGCGACCTTGCGGTCCATGAATTCCCCAAGGTCGAAAGCGGCCGCCACATCCCGGAGTCGGGTACGGATATTCGACAAACCATATAGCTGGGCGTAGACCCTGAGGTTCTCGGCAGCTGTCAACCGGCGGGGCAGATCGACGTAGGGTGACGAGAAATTCATGCGTGGAAGCACTCGATAACGATGGCGCAGAATGTCTTCACCCAGTACGGAAACGGTCCCTTTGGTCGGCAGCAGCAATCCCAGAAGCATTGAAATCGTCGTCGTCTTTCCCGCACCATTTCCACCCAAAAGGGCGGTCGCGCTTCCCATCGGGATGCTGAAGTCGACGTCGTCGACCGCCACAATGGGGCCGAAATGCTTGGAAAGGCCTCTGACGGCAATTGCAGGTTCGGGCATGTCGCCCAATATGGGGTGTTTGCCCGTCGGCTGCCAGGGTCCCTGCGAATTTGTCGGTAGTGCGTTGCCTGGCTGTCGAATTCACAAGGTTTTGTGACCGCCCGGCCGGTGCTAATGTCCTGTGGCAATGGGAAAAAATGCAGGGTACCTTCCAGCGGCATGACGGGGGCCGTATCCGTGGGCAAGGCGTGCGTGCCGCCGGGGCGGCGGGTCTATGCCGTCGGCGACATTCACGGCCGCGTAGATCTTTTGCGGCGCCTCAATTCACGAATTTTGGCAGATGCCGAGCGTTCGGACGCCGACTCATGTGTTGTCGTCTACCTGGGGGATTACGTCGATCGTGGGGGGCACAGCCGTGAGGTTCTGGAAAACCTGATCATGGATCCCATCCCCCACTTCGATTGTTTCAGTCTGATGGGAAACCACGAAGCCTTTCTGCTGGAATTTCTCGATAATCCTGGGCGGGGTGAAGTTTGGCTGTTCAACGGCGGCGACACCACGTTGCGCAATTACGGCGTCGAGGTGGGTGACCCGGAGTTCTACACCGGCGGCTGGGAGTGGCTCCGGGACCGTTTTCTCGAATGCCTGCCCCAGCGGCACCTGGACCTCCTGCGGAGCCTTCCCTTGATGCATGTCGAGGGCGATTATGCGTTCGTACACGCGGGCATTCGGCCGGCCGTCCCGTTGGCGGACCAGTCCCGAGAAGATCTGCTCTGGATCAGAGAGGGATTTCTGGACCATGAAGAGAATCTGGAAAAAGTGGTCGTCCATGGACATACGCCTTTCAAGGAGATCCAGGTCGAATCCAACCGAATCAGTATCGACACGGGGGCCTGGATGTCCGATACCCTGACCTGTGTGGTGCTCCATGATAATGAACACGCCTTCATTCAGACCTGACTCGTGACAGACCTGACCCTTGGCAAATCTCAATACTGTCGTGCCTAATTCATCCCAACTGACCGATCTGCTCCCGACACTTGGTTCCGGCCGGGTGCTGGTCGTCGGGGACCTGATGCTCGATCGCTACGTTACGGGCACGGTCGACCGTGTCTCACCCGAGGCGCCGATTCCCGTGATGCGTGTCGGCGGCGAGGTCGAGATGCTTGGCGGCGCCGGCAACGTTGCCCGGAATGCCGCAAGCCTTGGCGCACAGGTGACCCTGGTTGGACTGATCGGAGGCGATTCGGCGGGCGCACGTGTCGCCGATCTGATCTCGGAGAGCGACGGCATCGACTTCCAGTCGATCGTTGGCCCAGGTATCCCGACAACCGTGAAGGCTCGCTATCTGGCGTCTGGACAGCAGCTCTTGCGTACGGATACCGAAAGCAGGATCGCGCCCTCGTCGGATACCTTGTCGCTGATCGTGGATCGCGCGCGAGAGGCTTTAAAATCAGCCAATGTCGTGGTCCTGTCGGACTACGCCAAGGGTGTGCTCACGGACGATGTCATCACCGATATCGTGGCAGCCGCATCAGATCTGGATGTGCCCGTTGTCGTTGATCCGAAAAGCGTGAATTTCTCTCGCTATCGCGGCGTGTCACTCTTGACCCCCAATCGCGATGAGCTCTCGCGGGCAACCGGAATTGATATCGACGGTGATGACGCGGCGGCGCGGGCGGCACTTCAATCCGTCGCGGATGCCGCTGTCGGTGCCGTTCTCGTGACGCGAGGCGCGCAGGGCATGACACTGGTTGTTGCGGGTCAGGACGCCATTCATTTGCGGACGCGTGCCCGCGAAGTCTTCGATGTATCCGGCGCGGGAGATACCGTTGTCGCGACCGTCGCGGCTGTCGTCGCGGCAGGGCATGGTCTGGAGTCTGCTGCCGCGCTGGCCAATGTTGCGGGTGGCGTAGTGGTTGGCAAAATCGGGACTGCGGTGGTGCGCGCTGACGAAATGATCGCGAGTCTCCATAGCGGTGCATTGTTGGGCGCCGAGGAGAAGGTGGTGACCCTCGAAACAGCACTCGACCGCGTTGCCCTCTGGCGGCGCCATGACCGGAGCGTGGTCTTCACCAATGGCTGTTTCGATTTGATCCATCCCGGTCATATCTCACTGTTGGAGCAGGCGCGCGCCGCCGGAGATGCTCTCGTTGTGGGCTTGAATTCGGATGCATCTGTTTCCCGCCTGAAAGGAGAAGAGCGTCCTGTGCAGCCCGCTGCCGCGCGCGCATCGGTTTTGGCAGGATTGGCGACCGTCGATCTGGTCGTCGAGTTTGGTGAGGACACGCCCGACACCCTGATCGAGGCGATCAAGCCCGATGTACTGGTCAAGGGGGCGGACTATGCCGAAGAGGATGTTGTGGGCGGCGATTTCGTGACGTCCTATGGCGGTCGGGTATTTCTGGCGGAGTTGGCAAAGGGTCACAGCACCAGTGACACGATCGATCGGGCCAGCCGCCGTCGCGGAGGCAAGGCGTGATCATCGTTACCGGCGGCGCTGGATTCATCGGTTCCAACATTGTGGCTGCCCTGGAGGCTCGCGGCGAAACCGAGGTCGTTGTTTGCGACAGCCTGGGTGAGGGCGACAAGTGGCGAAACATTGCCAAGCGCGACCTCATGGGAATCCTGCCCCCCGAATCGCTGTTCGATTTTCTGGAGGGACAGCGCGGCGCGATCGATGCCGTGTTTCACATGGGTGCGATCTCCTCGACCACCGCCACCGATGCCGATCTCGTGGTCGCCAACAATGTGAATTTCTCGCTCAAGCTTTGGGAGTGGTGCGTACTTGCCGAAGCCCGGTTCATCTACGCTTCGTCCGCCGCGACGTATGGGGGCGGCGCGGGTGGATTCGACGACGACGAGTCGGTTGACGCTCTACGCCAACTGAGGCCGCTGAATTTATACGGCTGGAGCAAGCATCTCTTCGATCGCCGAATCGCACGTTTAAATGCGGAAGGTCAGCCCACACCGCCACAATGGGCCGGCCTGAAATTCTTCAACGTGTTCGGACCGAACGAGTATCACAAGGGGCCGATGCGAAGCGTCGCCCATCAGCTCCACGAGCAAATCTCCGCCGGAGACTCGGTCCGACTGTTTCGGTCACACCATCCCGACTATCCGGACGGCGGGCAGATGCGCGACTTCGTGTCGGTCGACGACTGTGTCGACATCATGATGTGGCTCTTCGACACGCCCGATGTGTCGGGTCTCTATAATCTGGGAACGGGGACGGCCTGTTCCTTCGCCGATCTTGCTGAGGCCGTTTACACCGCAATGGGGTCGGCGCCGAATATCGAATTCATCGATACCCCTGAGGAGATTCGCGACAAGTACCAGTACTTCACCCAAGCCAACATGGCGAAATTGCGCGCCGCTGGCTGCAGCCACGAGTTTCGGTCTCTCGAGGACGGTGTTGCCGAATACGTCCAGGATTTTCTGGACCAGACCGACCCCTACCGCTGACGCGGTTCAGCCCTCAGACTCATTCAAACGGGCTATCCCAGGAAAAGGAGGCATGGTCTCGACGAGCGACGGTCCAGGATGTCGAGCTGGTGCTCGATATCGGGCAAGGCAGACTTGATCTTCAGTTCATCCGGATCGCGCTCGAAAATCATCGGCGCCAGGCGCTCCAGGACCAGACGGCGGATCATGGCGTCGTAGTAGACATCGTTTACGGCCGACATCCATTGATCCATCTGAGCCCGTTCTGCCGGGGTTTCTGGTTGCAACGCCGGCCCTTCAAATGCCTCGTCGACATACCGCATGATGGCGGTGGTCTCGAACAGGGTGAACTCGCCGTGCCGGAACGCGGGGACCTTGCCGAACGGATATAGCTCATTCTGAAGTTGTGTGTGGGGTTGAGATTCCACCATCTGAAACTCGACACCCTTCTCCTTCAGAGCCATACGTGCCGACCACGTGTACGAGCTGAACGGGACGCCGTATACGACCACATCTTCCATCACGTCACCTCCTGTTGAGGAGCTGTTGTTCAATCATGTTGGGTTCACCTCACCTCAATCGGTGGAACAAGGCAAGAGGGTGCCGTTCATCGCATGACCCCGCCTTGACCACATTCGTTCATTGGGGAAGTCTTGAGTGAATTGCAGGGGAGAATTTCTGTGACGACACGTCAAGAAGCGGCTGATCGGCTTCGCGAGCTCGTGCATGGCGCGCGCCGTATCGTCGTATTTACCGGGGCGGGGATCAGCACGGAGTCCGGAATTCCGGATTTTCGCAGCCCTGGGGGGTTGTGGACCCTGAACAAGCCAATTGATTTCAGCGACTTCATCGTCTCCGAGGAGATGCGGCGGGAAAACTGGCGCCGCAAGATCGAGGTCGACAAAACGATGAAGATTGCCGAACCCAACCGCGGCCATCTAGCCGTGGCCGCACTCGTGAGTCGCGGCATTGCTTCTGCCGTCATCACCCAGAACGTGGATGGCCTGCACCAGAAGTCCGGTGTCCCTGACGAGCAGGTCATCGAGTTACACGGCAACAGCACCTACGCCACCTGTCTCGACTGCAACACCCGGTACGAGCTGGAGGCCATTAAGTCGGCGTTCGAGATCGATGAGACCCTTCCGACCTGCACGTTCTGCGGCGGCATCATCAAACAGGCCACCATCTCGTTCGGCCAGGCGATGCCGGTGGAAGCCATGCAGCGTGCGCAGGAGGCAACGCTGGACTGCGATCTGTTCCTGACAATCGGCTCGTCGCTGGTGGTATATCCGGCAGCCGGGTTTCCGGTCTTGGCCAAGGACAACGGCTCAACCCTGGTCATCCTCAATCGCGATGCCACGGATCTGGACACGTTCGCCGACCTCGTCATCAATGATGAAATCGGTCCCACACTCTCGGACGCGGTCGGTTTGAATTAAGTACGCACGTTCGTTTCAAAGTAGCCAATTCGCACAACTCGTACAATGTCGGCGCCCCGTTTCGGCGTGCATTTGAGTGGGTTGTGGCGAATCTAGATTTTCTACTTTTGAGAGAAACCCAATAATCACGGTCAATTTTCAATTTGAAGCCGAAACAGTGGTCGAAATACCATCTGCTACTTATGAGAGATTATATTTTATAATCAACGAGTTGTTGCAAATATCTCGCCTTCGAAACAAATCTTGAGCCCCATTACTAGTACTTTGACTTTGATTCCAGTCAGAAACGGCTTGGAGTTGTGGGCCAACTCCTGCCAGCGGGTCAGCTATCCGCCTTCCAACGAAATCCGTCACTTCCTCCGGTTACGAAACCCGCCGTTGGGGCTGCGAAATGAGCGGGGAAAACCTTGACGGAGGTATCGGCGTAGCGTTCGAGAAAGTCTTTTCGCGTTGCCGCGGAGGCGTCCGGGTCGATACAGGCCGCGCTACTGATATGCGGCATGGCGCACTGGATGGGATGGTGGATCATGTCGCCGGTCAACACCGCATCGTCTCCGTTCGACTGGAGACGCACCGAGTAGTGCCCTGGCGTGTGCCCTTCCGACGGCTCCAGCCACAATGTGTCGTCCATGGCGTAGTCGCTGTCGACGGTCACCGCGTTACCCGCCTCGATCACGGGTAAAACGGAGTCCCGATACCCTTGCCAGTGGTTACCATCGTCCTCTGGAATTGCCGAGAAATAGTCGAGCTCCTTGCGGGAGAAGAGATACTTGGCATTGGGGAACGTCGGAACCCATTCGCCGTTCTCCAGTTTCGTGTTCCAGCCCACGTGATCGCCATGCAGGTGCGTGCACATCACGAAGTCAACCTCTTCGGGTTTCACTCCGGCACCAGACAACTCTGTCAGGAACCGGGGATCGTCCCTCATGTTGAAGATCGGGCGCGCCTCACGGCTCTTGTGATTTCCTATGCAGGTGTCCACCACGATGGTGTGATGCTCGGTCCTGAGAACGAAAGCATGAAAGCTGAACTTCACCTGTCCAATGTCGTAGTCGAAGAAGTGCGGGTCGAGCCAATCCCGGTGCGCGTCGAAGTCTTCCTGGGAAAGGTCCGGGAACAGCCCCTGATAGCGGAACTCAGTGCCTTCCAGTTCAACCACGCGCGAAATCTCAACGTTGCCGACCGACTTCGTCTTCATACTCTTGTCCCCTCCCGGCGAGGTGTTTGAGAAACTGCCCTGCGGCGGGCCCTCATGTTCTGTGAATTGTAGGGGCCGCGTTGAGGCTGTGCAAAGTCAGCGAAGCTTGCATGGCACAACGGCAACACATTAGGAAACTCCTCGGGCAGGTTGTTACACAACGGAAAACGTCTCCATGATCGAACTTAGCCGCGTTACCGTGATCACAGGCGCCAGCAAGGGCATAGGTCATGCCACCGCTCAACGCCTGTCCCAGGACGGTCACACAATCATCGGGCTTGCGCGCACAGAGCCGGATGGAGACTTCCCCGGACAATTTCATTCAGTGGACCTCAGCGATCGTGTCGCCGTTGACGAGGTCATGAAAAGAATTGTCGCTGAGCATCAGGTCAACGGCGTGGTCAACAATGTGGGCAGATCTCATCCTCAGGCGGTAGAGGACGTGACGCTCGAGGAATACGACCTCGTCATGCAGCTCAACCTGACAACCGCCTTGCAGGTGACACAGGCCTGCATACCGGCGATGAAGGGCCAGAAGTTCGGGCGGATGGTCAACATCGCCAGCGAGCACGCCCTCGGAATGGTTCCGAAACGGACGACCTATGGCGCCACCAAGGCGGGTCTGATCAATTTCGCCCGGGAGTGGACCCTCGATCTGGCGGCATTCGGGATCACAGCCAATGTCGTGGCGCCCGGCCCGATCGAAACCGAGATGCTGCTACGGAACAATCCGCCGGACAGCCCGCAACGCAGGGATCTATTGCAACGTGTGCCCATGGGGCGAATCGGTCAACCCGACGAAGTCGCCCATGCCGTTGCCTTCTTCATGTCGAAGGCTGCCAGCTACATTTCCGGACAAACCGTTTATGTGTGCGGGGGCGCCAGTCTGGGCAGCAATCTGTGAGGGCTTTGAGCTCTAGCTCGCGATGCCTCGGGGCTTCGCGTCAACGCCGAAGAAGTGATTATTGACGTCCGAAATACACCGTCAACTCAGTCGTTGTCGTGGTGGTGATCACCGTGCTCGCCCATCTCTTCCGGGTCCATGAGACGATGAAGGTGAACGATGAAGTATCGAATATTTGCATCGTCCACCGCTGCCATCGCCTTTTCCAGCCAACCATCGTAGGCCGTCTTGTAGTTGGGATAGACCCCCACGATGTCGACATTGTTCAGGTCGGAAAACTCGGTCCCACTCGGGTCGGTTAATTCCCCGCCAATCACCAAGTGCAGCAGTTGCTTGCTCATGTCCTGCCTCCCGGCTGCGGGGTTTGTCGGTCCCCGTCAGACTTCGTTGACGACATTCATCATTGTGAGTTCGCGATCCTTGACCCAATCGGCTGAGGCCGCACGCCAGGCCGCCATGTGATCCGAGTTCATATGCACCTCGATGGCGGCTTGGTCCCGGTAGATCTCGTACATGACGTAACGGTTGGGATTTTCCTGATCCACGTTGACTTGGAAAAGCAGGCAGCCCTCCTCGTTGGCGAACGAATCCGCGGCATGTTTCTGCACACGGGCGTGGAAGGCCTCTTTCTGGGCGGGATCGATGTCGACTTGGGCGAGTACTGCTACTTGAGCCATGAGTGTCCTCTCCTTGGTTGGCTTTGAATATAAAACGTCATTAGTCGGTCACGCGTTGAGCGTCCAGTGCGTCCCGGAATGGCAGTCCGTCCACCATCGCGGCCACGACCTCCGAAATCGGCAGCGACGATGTGATGCCAGGGCTCTCGATGCCGAACAGATTGACCAGTCCCGGTGTCCCGTGCTCCGCCGGGCCGTGAATGATCCAGTCTGCCATGGGTTCACCGGGGCCGTTGAGACGTGGGCGAATGCCCGTGTAGGCCGGTTGCAGCATACCGTCTTCGAGGCTAGGCCAATAGCGCCGCACGGACTCGTAGATCGTCGCTGATCGCCCTGGGTCGATGTCGTAATTCACCTTTTCGATCCATTCCTCCTCCGGACCGAAACGGGCGCGCATGGCCATGTCGAGCGTGTAGATGCCGCCCATGCGGATCCATTGCTGGGCCGGAACAATCAGGCGCTGGAAAGGAGACTTTCCCGTGAGCGAGAAGAATGCACCCTTCGCGAAATAGACGTGAGGAATATCATCCTGCATCGTGCCCTCGATCGACCGCGCGATAGGCACCGCCCACAGCCCGGCGGCATTGATCAGGACGTCGCAGCCGATATTGTAGGTGTCGTCGCCGGCTTCGATGTTGAGGTCGAATCCGGTATCGGTGACACAGGCGCCGAGCAGACGGCTCTGAAAAGCCACCGATGCACAATGGGCTTCGGCTTCACCCTGATAGGCCAGCATCAGGGCGTGCGTGTCGACGATTCCGGTCAGAGCTGAATGGATTGCCGCATCGCACTTGAGTTCCGGTTCGAGATCCCGTGCCGCGTTTCCGCCCAGCCACTCCAGGCCGCGCGCCCCGCAGTTCCGCGCATTCTCGTAAATGCCCTCCAGCCAGCTCAGGTCATCATTACCATTGGCGACGACAAGCTTTCCGACAGTACGGTAGGGAATGCCGTGCTTGGCACAATACGGTTCGAGCAGCCGATGCCCAGCCACGCAGAGGATCGCCTGCGGACTGTCGGGGCGATAGTAGAGGCCGGCATGCGATACCTCATTGCTTCGAGATGATGTATGGGTGCCGATGAGGCTCTCCTGCTCCAGAACAACGACTTCCCGCCCCAAAAGGGCAAGGCGCCGCGCGACGGCAAGGCCGATGACCCCGCCGCCGATGACGACACAATCCGTATGATCGAGACGCTCTGCCATATTCAGTAAGCTCGATTCCGGCGGGTTATCTGGATCGTTCGTGGTCCACGGGATAGGTCTGTTCGAACGACGGGCGCTGCATCATTCCTTCGAACCATGACGCGAGTTCCGGCCGGGCCGGTCGCCAGTCCTGATCGCCAAACCTGTAAAGCAGCTGCGCCAACGCGACAGCCACCGCGATGTCGCCGATATCGATCGGTTTGCCCGCCGCGGGGATCGTGCGCGCCATTTCGTCGATGGAGCGCTGAACCGCAGTCCAATGGCGATCTATCCAGTATTCCGTGTCGGCGTCGCCGGGCCGGTTTCCCTCCACCCGCCGGGCAATCATTGCATCCAGTAACGCATCCGCGAGCGCCTGTCGCCGCAGGGCCGTCCAGCGCGCAGGGCTGATCGGAGGGAACAGGGTTGCCTTGTCGCTCAGCGAATCGAGGTACTCACAGATAACGGGTGAATCGAACAGGCTTTCGCCATCATCTGTGATAAGTGCCGGCACCTTGCCAACAGGGTTCTGCATCACATCCGCAGATCCTTCGTCCCAAGGGATGCTGATCACTTCTTCGACCTGATCTTCGAGCCCGAGCTCCAGGATTGCGACGCGAGTCTTACGTACAAAGGGCGAACTTGGTGAAATGTGAAGCTCCATGCGTCTCCCTGCTCCTTCGCGGATTCTTGCGAGCCGAAATTGTTCAGCCTCAGTCTTTCATACGCGACCAATCGCGGCAAAGCGCGTGCGTAATCAGCGGCCCGCATGGGCATCAATGATCGCGCCCGAAACGTACGAGGCCTGGTCCGACAGCAGCCAGAGCGCCACCGCCGCGATCTCTTCGGGGCGTCCCGCTCGCCCCAGCGGTTGACGCGGCCCCATGTCCGTTAATCTGCCCGACCATTGGGCGCTATCGTGAAACGCCGTGTCGATGAATCCGGGCCGAATGCCGTTGACGCGGACCCCGTCAACAGCGACTTCCTTGGAAAGGCCTATGGTGTAGGTGTCGATGGCGCCGTTGGCGGCACCGTAATGAACCCAGAACCCCCCGGCGCCGTGCACCGCTGAGCTTGAACTGATATTGACGATGGCACCGCCGCTGCCGCCGTGCCTGGGCAGCATTCGCCGCAGCGCCTCCCGAGAACAAAGAATGGCGCCCAGCACCTTGGTCGCAATCGTGATTTCCACCTCGCTCGCTGGTAGCTCGTCGACAAGCCGGCGCTGCGGCACCATGCCCGCATTGTTGACCAGGGCCGTGACCGGACCGAGAGCTTTGTCGACGGTCGCGAACAAGCGCATGATCTCTTCTTCGCGGCTGATGTCCGCCTGCACGGCGAGTGCCTGGCCGCCGGCCGACTCGATGTCGGCCGCCACTCCCTGCGCGGCTTGGGTGCTTCGCCGATAGTTCACGCAGACGGCATAGCCGCGTTCTCCCGCCAGACGGGCAATCGCGGCGCCGATGCCGGTGCTTGCGCCGGTCACGATGAGAACGGGTGGTGGAATGGCGGCCATGATCGGGCTCGGTTCTATCGGATGCGGAGAACGGAGTCATGTTGGCGTCGACTTTCGCGACGCCGGGAATTCGGTGGTAGATTTGTTTCGAGGACCGCGATGGGTCTTCGACAGTGCTTCACAGATCACGGACGGACATCCATGCTGATTCTCTATTCACTGCCGTTCAGCAACTACAGCGCCAAGGTCGCGATTGCCATCAACGTCAAGGGCATAGACCACGAGAAACGGCCGCCACCGGGCGGGTATTCGTCACCTGAATACATGAGCATCGTTCCTTCGGGGACCGTCCCTGGGATGGACGACGATGGGGTGATTCTAAGCGAATCAGACGTGATCAATGAGTATCTGGAGGAGAAATGGCCGAATCCGCCCCTGCTTCACGGAGATGCGGAATTGCGGGGCAAACAGCGATATCTGTCACGCTTCCACGACTTCATGGTGGAACCCAATCTGAGAGCGCTTTTTCCCCATCTTGTGCCGGCACAACGGGACTCGGCATTCGTCAACGACAAGCTCGATTCGTTCAACCATCAGGTTGGGCGCCTGGAAAATTTCGTTGACCCGAAACCGTACCTGCTGACGGAGGAATTCGGGTTCGCGGATTGCGCCTATCCTGTCACCTTTCTGCTGGCCGATCTGATGTTCGACGTTTTCGGGCGCAAACCGGAGTTCGGTGCAAAGATTTCCCGGTGGCGTGAGCATGTGGACGTCCACCCAGCTGTGGCACCGGTGCTGGAGATCAGCGAAGCCACGACGCGGGAATGGTTGGACGGGGTGACAGGCGGCAGTTGACTCGTGCGAGTGGGACAGTGAAGAGCGGCGGCGTTTGGTCGCCCCGATAGGTATCGCAAACAGAACGAAGGGAGGGCGCTCTGATGGCAGGACGCGTTGACGGCAAGGTTGCTCTGGTGATTGGCGCCGGATCAGTGGGGGATGGCTACGGCAACGGCAAGGCGGCGGCAGTTCTCTA
>CENY01007911.1_pt1 | contig 13665 bp, 11 predicted proteins | sample 356181 | NCBI WGS metagenome assembly CENY01 (sample SAMEA2619840, study PRJEB7988) | marine metagenome | isolation source: saline water (ENVO:00002010), including
CCCGACAGCCCCAAGACCGGTTCGTGCTGATACTCACGGGGCAGCGAGCTCATATCGGCGGCATCCACATAGGGCGGGTTGCTCACTAAGAGATCTACCGGTTCGCTCAACGCGTCGAGCAGGTCTGACTGAGCTACACGAACGCGCTCCTCCAGCCCGTGGGCGGATACATTACGTCGCGCCAGCGCTACGGCGTGCGCATCCACATCCAGCAACAGCACACGCGCCTCAGGAAAAGTGTGCGCGCAAAGAATCCCCAGGCAACCGGTACCGCAACAGACATCCACCACCACGCTGGGCGGTTGTCGCAACCAGGGGCGCATCCCAGCGCCGACGAGGAGGCCAATGGGGGAACGCGGAATGACCACGCCCGGCTCGCAAAGAAACTCGTATCCGGCGTAATGAGCACGACCCAACAGATAGGCCAGCGGCTCCCGCTGCGCAATCCGTCGCTGCATGAGCGCGTCGATCTGTTCCTGCTGGTGCTCAACCAGCGGGTGATCGGCATAAGCTTTTTGGTCAGGCAGCCCGGTCACGCCCAGCACCAGGGCTGTCGCTTCATCCCACGCGTCTTGGGTGCCATGCCCGAACACCAGCGGCGCCTGGGCAAGTGCGGCAGCCACCCGCTGCACCGTCTCCTGCACACTCTCCATGGCGGGCTACTCTTCGCGCAAATGAGGCGGTAACACGAGCTCAACGCGCGAGCGCTCAGCCGAGCGCGGCAACATGGGTCCGGCGGCAAACGGTACCAGCCGCGGGCCGGGATCCGCAGCCAGCGCATCCGCGGCGCTGGTGCCGCATTGCCGTGCTGCGTCCAAGAGCCGGTCCAGGTCAGTCGCTCCGTAGATGTGACAAACCACATATACGTCGCGACCGGCAAAGTCGGCCAGCGTTGGTGCGATAGCGGCAAGCCGTTGTTGGGCCGCTGCAGAGAACGATCCGTTGGCCAGCGGTTCCACCCCGTCGATCACCACATAGCCGTTGCGATCCAACCCTCCGGCGATACCCAAAGCGCCCCCCTGCAAAGGCTGCTCCGGGTGAATCACAAGCACGTGGGCGTACACCCGGCGGTTGCCGCGCTCGATGATATAAATGCCGATCAGCCGGTCGTCACGTTCTACAGCCAGGTAGAACTGGTTCAGGTCGGGCCCATACAGAACGGCCTGCCCAAAGATGTGGTTGGCCCAGTGGTTGCTCCGACCACAATCCCTGCCGCTGCAGCTGAACAAGGGGCCACTGCCCAGCAGAGCAACGTAGTGATCCACCACTTCCTGCCTGGGGGTGCCCCGGGCAATCTCGTAGGTAGCGCTTTGCTGCCGAGCTTCGATACGGATTTTTCGTTCTGCCCGCACTTGCCTTCGGGTTTTGTCTACCCGGCTGACTATGAACTCGCGGGCCAGCAGCGCCTGATCGTCCTCGTATTCCACAATCCAGGAATTCGGAAAACGCTCGAGACTCAGCGGATCTTCGGAACCGGCCAGATCGGGTTCGGAGGCCACACAGACGCTGGCCATGCACCAGACGACCAGAAGTAACCGGTTCATAGCAGCGCTAGTCGCTGAGCAATTCAAGCAACAAGCTATTCAACCGGTCGACATATGCTGGAGCATCCTCCAACGTACCCCCCTCAGCTAAAGCCGCTTGATCGAATAATATACGTACCAACTGGTCGAATCGATCCTCGTCAGGTTCCTGATCCAGCCGCACTACCAGAGGGTGCTTCGCGTTGTACTCGAAGTGGGGCTTAGACTCCGGCGCGGCCTGGCCCGCGGCTTCCATCATGCGTCGCATCTGTGGGCTTAACGCGAACTCCCCCAGAACCAGGCAGGCGGGCGAGTCGATGAGACGCTTGGATGCTTTGACGCTTTCCACTCTGTCACCGAGCGCCGTCGCGATCCGTTCGGTGAGCCCAGAGTCATCCGCACTGGCCGCCTCTTCCTCGTCCGTATTCTCGTCTGCTTCCGGCAGATCGATATCGCCACGAGCCACATCCTGGAACTGCTTGTCCGCATACTCGGTGAGGCCGGACATCAGCCACTCGTCGATGCGGTCGTAGAGTTGCAGCACCTCGATGCCACGTTGCTTAAATACTTCCAGGTGAGGTGAGCTGCTGGCGTTCTCGAAGCTCTCCGCCACCACGTAGTAGATCTTCTCCTGATCGTCCCCCGCGCGCTCCAGGTAGGCGTCCAGCGAAACGTTCTTGGTTGCACCTGGCTCGTGCGTGGAAGCAAAGCGCAACAACTTGCACAACGCCTCACGGTTGGCAAAATCTTCCCCCGCGCCTTCTTTGAGCACCTCGCCGAACTCGTCCCAGAAACCCTGATACTGGTCCGGCTCCTTGGTGGCCATGGTGTCGAGCATATTCAGCACACGCTTGGTAAGAGCATTGCGGATGGACGTCACGCGCTCGTCCTGCTGGAGGATCTCTCTGGACACGTTCAGCGACAGATCGTTGGAATCCACCACGCCTTTGACAAAGCGCAGATACAGGGGCAGGAACTGCTCCGCTTCATCCATGATGAACACGCGCTGCACGTACAGCTTGAGCCCCCGCGGAGCTTCCCGGTTCCACAGATCGAACGGGGCCTGTTTTGGAACGTACAGCAAGCTGGTGTACTCCAGCTTGCCTTCCACACGATTGTGACTCCACGACAACGGATCTTCGAAGTCGTGGGAGACGTGTTTGTAGAACTCCTTGTACTCGTCATCGGACACGTCGCTGCGCGATCGCGTCCACAGAGCTTTAGCGGAGTTCACTGCCTCCCATTGGGGTTCGGGAGCCTCCGCGGGCTCGTCGTCGTCACCGGGAGCGGGCAGCTCTTCGAGCATCTCAACTGCGACGCCGATATGGTCAGAGTAGCGCCGCACCACGCTGCGCAGCCTGAAGGCATCGGCAAATTCCTTAGAGTCTGCATTCAGATGCAGAATCACCCGGGTACCGCGCGGCAGATCATCCACGCTCTCCACGCTGAACTCGTCTTCGCCTCGGGAGCGCCAGCGCGTGCCGGATTCGCCACCCGCGCGTCGGGTGAGCACCTCCACCTCGTCGGCCACCATGAACGCGCTGTAGAAGCCCACACCGAACTGACCGATCAGGCTTGCGTCACGCTGTTGATCACCGGTGAGCCGCTCGAGGAACTCCCCCGTTCCCGACTTGGCAATGGTGCCAAGCTGGTCGATGACGTCGTCACGGGACATGCCGATGCCGTTGTCTATGACGCCCAGGGTGCCTGCATCGGCGTCGAACACGATGCGAATCCGGTAGCCAGGGTCGTCTTCCAGGAGTTCGGGATGAGCAATGGCTTCGAAACGCAACTTGTCGATGGCGTCCGAAGCATTGGAGATCAACTCGCGCAGAAAGATCTCGCGGTTGGAGTACAGCGAGTGAATCATCAGCTTCAGCAGCTGTTTGGCTTCGGTCTGGAAACCGAACGACTCGGGCTGACCGGACGATGTCTGCCCGTCTATATCTACCTGTTCATCAGCCATAATTTACCCTCACTGCCATCAGCTCGATGCTGTGTCTATATAGGATCACCAACGGGATTTTCAAGACCAGCCGGTCACCTCAGCCAGAGCATCTCCGATCTCTGCCAAGCTACGGGTGGTCCTCACCCCGGCGGCTTCCAACGAGGCGAATTTGTCCGCCGCCGTGCCTTTGCCGCCAGCGATGATCGCACCCGCATGGCCCATGCGTTTGCCCGGGGGCGCCGTCACCCCGGCGATGTAGCTAACCACCGGCTTGCTCACATTGCTCTTGATGAATTCGGCTGCTTCTTCTTCCGCCGTTCCACCGATCTCGCCCACCATCACGATGGCTTCGGTAGCGGGGTCATCTTCGAACAGCGCAAGAATGTCGATGAAATGGCTGCCCGGTATGGGGTCGCCGCCGATGCCAACACAGGTGCTCTGGCCGAAGCCGGGATCCGTAGTCTGCTTTACTGCCTCGTAGGTCAGCGTGCCGGAACGCGACACGATGCCCACCTTGCCGGGCAGATGGATTTCGCCGGGCATGATGCCAATTTTGCACTCTCCCGGGGTTATGACGCCCGGGCAATTGGGGCCCACCACACGCGCGCTGGTGGTGTCGAGCTTGGCTTTCACGGCGAGCATATCCAGGGTGGGGATGCCCTCGGTGATGCACACCACCAACTCGATACCCGCATCCAGCGCCTCGAGGATTGAATCCTTGCAGAAGGCGGCTGGCACGTAGATCACCGATGCGGTGGCGCCCGTAGCATCCACAGCAGCGCCTACCGTATCGAACACCGGGCGGCCCAGGTGCTCGCTACCACCCTTACCCGGTGTAACGCCGCCCACCAGCTGGGTGCCGTAGGCAATAGCCTGCTCGCTGTGCAGCGTGCCCTGGGAACCGGTGAATCCCTGGCAGATGACCTTGGTGTTTTTGTCGACCAGAATGCTCACGCAACACCTCCTGCCGCGGCTACTGCCTTTTCGGCCGCCTCCGTTAGGCTCTCGGCCGGGATGAGATTGAGGCCACTTTCCGCCAACCTCGCGCGCCCGTTCTCGGCGTTATTGCCTTCGAAACGCACCACCACCGGCACCTCCACGCCCACCTCCTGCACCGCGCCAACGATGCCATCAGCAATGATGGCGCAGGAAACGATGCCGCCGAAGATGTTGATCAGCACTGCTTTCGCATTGTCGTCTGACAGGATGATCTTGAATGCTTCGGCAACCGCTTCCTTGGTGGCACCTCCGCCCACGTCCAGGAAGTTGGCGGGATTACCACCGTGCAGCTTGACCAGGTCCATGGTGCCCATGGCGAGCCCCGCCCCGTTGACCATGCAGCCGATATTGCCATCCAGCGCCACATAATTGAGGCCGAACTGGGAAGCCTGGGCCTCGCGCTCGTCCTCCTGGGACGGGTCGTGGAGTTCCGCCAGGCGCTTCTGCCGGAACAGGGCATTGCCGTCGATGTTCACCTTGGCATCCAGGCAGTGCACGTCGCCATCGGTGGTAATCACCAGCGGATTGATTTCCAACAATGAACAATCTAATTCCTCAAATAGCTTAGATAAGCCCATGAAAAGGTTGGTGAATTGTCTAATCTGCGAGCCTTGCAGGCCCAGCTCGAAGGCCAACTGTCTGCCCTGATAAGGCTGCGCACCCACGTAAGGATCGATGGTCGCCCTCAAGATCTTTTCCGGCGTCTCCTCTGCCACCTTCTCGATTTCTACTCCGCCTTCCGTGGAGGCCATGAAAACCACCCGGCGGCTGGCACGGTCCACCACCGCCCCCAGGTAAAGCTCCTGGTCGATATCGGTGCAGCGCTCCACATAGATCTTGCTTACCGGCTGCCCGTTGGCATCCGTCTGGAAGGTCACCAGATTTTTGCCAACCCATTGATCGGCAAACGCGCGCACCCCTTCGAGGCTGTCCACCAGTTTGACCCCACCAGCTTTGCCGCGGCCTCCGGCATGCACCTGGACTTTGACCACCCACCGGTCCCCGCCTATCTTCTCAGCCGCCGCCACCGCTTCGTCCGCCGTATCAACGGCGTAGCCTTCTGAGACCGGCAGGCCGTACTCCGCGAACAGCCCCTTGGCCTGGTATTCGTGTAGATTCATATTGCTTCCGTGTTGATGTTGTCTCGGTGTGGCCTGTTCCTTCAACGCTTCTTGCGATTGACCATATGGATGGCATGTCCTGCAACGCCCAGGGCCGCCTCGTGCACCGCCTCACCCAGGGTGGGATGCGCAAACATGGTTAGGCCAAGATCCTCAGCACAGGCGTCGAACTCCATGGCGATGACGGCCTGGGCGATGAGTTCCGAAGCCTGAGGCCCCACCACGTGAACACCCAGCACGCGATCCGACTCCGCATCCGCCAGGATTTTGACCATGCCGCCCGTGTCGTTGGCGGCCAGCGCGCGACCGCTGGCTGCGAACGGGAAGGTGCCTACGTTGTAGGTATCGCCACTGGCCTTGAGTTCCTGCTCGGTTTTACCCACCCAAGCGACCTCGGGATGGGTGTAAATCACTGACGGCACACAGTCGTAGTTGACCGATGGTTTCTGACCGGCGATGCGCTCGGCCACCATGATGCCTTCCTCCATACCCTTGTGCGCCAGCATCGGGCCACGAACCACATCGCCTACCGCATAAACACGGGGCGCATCCGTGGCGCAAAGGTCGTTCACGCAGAGAAAGCCGCGCTCGTCGAGATTCACGCCGCAATCCGGGGACAAAAGATCCTCGGTATAGGGTCGTCGGCCTACCGCTACGATGAGCTTGTCTACCTCCAGGCTGTGTTCGCCGTCGCCATCCTGGTAGCTCACCAGCACGGCGCCTGCGTCCACCTTAGCGCCGATCACCCGGGTTCCCAGGCGAATATCCAGCCCTTGATTGGCGAACAGCTTCAGACTGTCTCTGGCGATGCGCTCATCGGCCATGGGCAGAAATTCCTCGAGCGCCTCCAGCAGAACCACCTCGGAGCCGAGTCGATTCCAGACGCTACCGAGCTCAAGACCAATGACGCCGGCGCCGATCACCCCGAGGCGCTCGGGCACGCTCTGGAACTCCAACGCACCGGTAGAGTCCACGATGAGGTGGTCGGTGAGCGGGGCCGGGTCGATCTCCACAGGTACAGACCCGGGTGCCAGGATGACGTGCTCCGCTTCCAGGATCTGCTGCTCACCACCGTGAGACGTGTATTCTACCTGGCAGCCTGCCAGCAGCTTGCCGCGGCCAGGTAGATCGGTGACGCCGTTGCCTTTGAACAGCCCGGCCACGCCGCTCGTGAGCCCCTGCACAACCTGATCTTTGCGCGCCATCATGGCCGCCACATCCACCTCGACGCCGCTCACGTTGATACCGATTTCAGAGAAGTGCTTCTGCGCGTCCTCAAACTTGTGGGAGGCGTCCAGCAGGGCCTTGGAAGGAATGCACCCCCAGTTCAGGCAGGTGCCCCCATAAGCCGGATCGCCACTCTTACCGATGGACTTGTCGATACAGGCGGTCTCAAGACCCAGTTGGGCGCAGCGAATGGCCGCATGGTAACCGGCGGGTCCGGCGCCGATCACGATGACGTCGTAGTTCTCACTCATAACTCATACTTCCAGTAAAATTCTTCCAGGGTCTTCGATCAGTTCTTTGATTGCCACCAACAAGCGCACTGCCTCCTCCCCATCGATCAGCCGGTGATCGTGGGACAGCGCAAGATACATCATCGGGCGCACGATTATCTCCCCCCTCCACCACACCGAGCGTGCCTGGAACTTGTATATCCCGACAATCACCGTCGCTAGACGCATTCACCGCGGGGAATCACTTCAGGGCTGCCGCGCATGCGGCCTTGATGCTCACCGGATGGGAGCTGCCAAGCATGCGCCTGAGATATGACTCATACATATTGCGCCTCACTCGAAATGGCAGCGAACCACCCCACCGTGGCCCGAAGGTGTCTGACTAGCTCCCCTGCTGCAACAGCATGGTCCGGATCTTGCCGATGGCCCGGGTGGGGTTAAGACCCTTGGGGCAGACGCTCACGCAATTCATGATGCCACGGCAGCGAAACACGCTGAACGGATCGTCGAGTTTGGCCAGACGCTCCGCTGTCGCTGTATCCCGGCTGTCGGCCAAGAACCGGTAGGCCTGCAGCAATCCGGCGGGCCCGATGAATTTATCCGGGTTCCACCAGAACGATGGGCAGGAAGTAGAACAGCAGGCGCAAAGAATGCACTCGTAAAGACCGTCCAGCTCGGCACGTTGTTCCGGCGTCTGCAGCCGCTCCTGCGCCGGCGGCGGCTTGTCGTTTATGAGGTACGGATCTATCTTTTCGTACTGGCTGTAGAACTGCGACATGTCCACCACCAGGTCGCGCACCACGGGCAAACCCGGCAGCGGCCGCACTACCAGCTTGCCACCCTTTGCAACTTCGGAGACCGGCGTGATGCACGCCAGCCCGTTGCGGCCGTTCATGTTGATGCCGTCGGAACCGCAGACGCCCTCGCGGCAGGAGCGCCGATAGGACAGCGTCGGGTCATCGGCCTTCACCATTTCCAGTACGTCCAGCACCATCAGATCGCGACCCTCGGGAAGGTCGACCTGTACGCTGCGCATCTGGGGCGATTCATCAGTTTCCGGGTTGTAGCGGTAGATACTAACCTGCATACCTGTTCTCGAAATCTCCTTGGCGAGCTAACGCACGCTCAATATTTGCGTTCCATGGGCGGAAACGCGTCCATGGTGGCGGGGGAAAAGTTCACCTCGCGCTTACCCACGGAGCGGTCATGGGGAAAGTACAGTGAGTGACACAGCCAGTTGTCGTCGTCTCGCTCCTGATGGTCGTCACGCGCATGGGCACCCCGGCTCTCTTTCCTGACCTGAGCCGCCACCGCGGTGGCGTGGGCAACCTCCAGCAGATTGTCTAGCTCCAGAGCCTCCAGGCGGGCAGTGTTGAAAGCGCTGCTCTTGTCCGCCAGATGCGCGTTGCCAATGCGCTCGCGTAGTTCTGCAAGCTTAGCGATGCCAGACACCATGTGCTCTTCGGTGCGGAACACACCGAAACTATTCTGCATGGTGGTCTGCAGCTCACGGCGCAGCTGCGCCACGCCCTCACCGGAGCTGGACTCATTCCAACGCGCCAGCCGCGCCATGGCAGCCTCCAGATCGCTGTCGCTGGCATCCCGATGAGAGACCCCTTGGCGCATGACCTGCTCGATGTGCTGTCCGGCCGCCCGACCGAATACGATCAGATCCAGCAGCGAATTGCCTCCCAACCGGTTAGCGCCGTGCACCGAGACACAGGCCGCCTCGCCGGCGGCGTAAAGACCTTCGATAAGCTGATCGTTACCCTCGCCATCCTGAGTCAGCGCCTGACCATGCACCCCAGTGGGTATGCCGCCCATCATGTAATGGCAGGTGGGGACCACCGGAATGGGCTCCACCACGGGATCCGCGTGGGCGAAGGTCCGAGACAGCTCCAGAATGCCTGGGAGGCGCTCGTTGAGCACGTCCTCGCCCAGGTGATCCAGTTTGAGCATTACGTGATCACCGTCCGGACCGCAGCCTCTGCCGTCCAGAATTTCCAGAATCATCGAACGCGCAACCACGTCGCGACCCGCAAGGTCCTTGGCGGAAGGTGCGTAGCGCTCCATGAAGCGTTCGCCGTCTTTGTTGATGAGATAGCCGCCTTCGCCACGGCAGCCTTCGGTGACCAGCACCCCGGCCCCGTGAATGCCTGTGGGGTGAAACTGCCACATCTCCATATCCTGCAGCGGGAACCCGGCACGCACGGCCATGCCGGAACCGTCGCCGGTACACATATGGGCGTTGGTAGTGCTGGCGTAGATGCGACCCGCACCGCCGGTGGCAAGCACCGTGGCGCGCGACTGCACAAAGACCGTCTCACCGGTTTCCATCTCGATGGCGATCAGGCCGACTACGGTGCCATCCTGATTCTTCACCAGATCCACGGCAAACCACTCGTTTAGGAACGTGGTATTGGCGCGCAGGTTGGCTTGATACAGCGTGTGCAGCAGCGTGTGGCCGGTTCGGTCGGCCGCGGCACAGGTACGAGCGGCCTGGCCACCCTTGCCGAAATCCTTGGATTGGCCGCCGAATGGCCGCTGATAGATCCTGCCCGATTCCGTGCGCGAAAACGGCAGCCCCATGTGTTCTAGTTCGAAAACCGCCTGAGGGCCCTCGCTGCACATGTACTCGATGGCGTCCTGATCACCGATGTAGTCCGACCCCTTAACAGTGTCGTACATGTGCCAGCGCCAGTCGTCGTTGGGGTCGTCGCTGGCTATGGCGCAAGTGATGCCCCCTTGGGCCGATACCGTATGAGACCGGGTAGGAAACACCTTGGAAATCACGGCCGTTTTCAGCCCCGATTGAGCGAGTTGCAGCCCTGCGCGCATGCCGGCGCCGCCGCCCCCAACGATGACGCCGTCGAACTCCATCTTTCGAATTCTGGTCATGGACTAAGAAATACTCCTATAAGGTCCAGAAAAGTTGCAGGCTCCACACCACAAAGAAGAACAGCAACGCCAACACGCCTGCCTGATAGGTAAGCCGAATGGCTGCGGCGTGGCGGCCCACGTAATGGGGGCGCAAATAGTCGGTGCCCACCGTCCACAGCCCAATCCAGGCATGCGCCGCCGCTGACAGCACCGTTAGGGTGGTAAAGGTCTGCATGCCAAACGAACCGAAGTAGCCTCGCAGCGCCGTGTAATCCACATCCGAGGTCACGTAGAAGAAACCCACCACACACAGGGTATACAGACCCATGATCACCGCGGTAACCCGCTGCACCACAAAGTCGGCAAGGCCGCTGCGCGTGAGACTGGTGACGTTGGTTACCATAGCCACGCCCCTGCCGCGGCCGTGGCAATGAAGGTGAGTACGAACACCACCACGGAACTGGCTTTGGCCGCCGCAAACGAATCACCGATGTGAAAATCCATGAATATGTGCTTGATCCCGGCAAACAGGTGGTAGAACAAAGCAGCCAGCGTTGCGAGCAACACCGGCTTGGCCCAGGGCTGGGCCAGGGTGGCAGCCGCCGCCGCAAACCCAGCCGACGACTCCAGCGCCATGGCTGCCAGCCAGAGCAGGAAGCCCACTCCCAGCACGAGCAGCACGCCGGTAACCCGGTGGGTAATGGACGCGATAGCGGTGAACGGCCAGGCGAACTGGGTCAAAGACAAATAGACAGGGCGCTCGGTTTTCATCTCCGGTCAATACTTCCGTTGCGTATGCGTGAGTGTGTCAAGCCCAAGGGCGGGCCTGCTCATGGATGTGATATTCCCAGGGGCGCATCCAGCCGATTCCGGGACCAACGATGAGGCATTCCGGGGGGCAATCATGCTCCCGATGGCATTTTAGTCATCCGCACCCTAATTGCCAAGGAATCCGGGGCTGTCCGAGCAGATGCCACCCTGGCCTGCCCCACCGCCGAATTGACAATGCCAGGTCGCGTTTATACGCTCCCCGGACCGTCTCGGGAGACAACGCCGTGAAGAGCGTAGTTTCCGCGCCAGCTTGCTGGGTGCGCAAATTTCGGTGCGGAGAATGCACCGAGTGCGGTGCGCAGAAATAGAACAATTAGAAGTAGCAACCCCGGGAGAACTGCATGGCAGACAAGGGAAGTAACAACGCGGCCCAGCTATCGATCGGAGGCAACACCATCGATCTGCCCATATTGGATGGCAACGTGGGTCCGCAAGTTATCGATGTTGGCCACCTGACCTCGCAAGGTTACTTCACCTACGACCCGGGTTTCGTGTCCACGGCCTCTTGCGAATCGGCCATCACGTATATAGACGGCGACAATGGCATCCTGCTGCACCGGGGCTATCCCATCGCGCAGTTGGCCGAGCACTCCGACTATCTAGAACTTTGCTATCTGCTGCTCAACGGGGAGCTCCCCAACGCGGACCAGAAAGCTGCCTTCGAGCACACGATCAGCCACCACACCATGGTGCACGAGCAGCTGGTGCATTTCTTTCAAGGCTTTCGGCGCGATGCACACCCGATGGCCATCATGTGTGGGGTAACGGGCGCGCTGTCGGCGTTCTATCACGACTCGCTGGACATCAACGACGCTTCGCACCGCACCAACACGGCCCATCGGCTCATCGCCAAGATGCCCACGCTGGCAGCCATGAGCTACAAGTATGCTCAGGGCGAGCCGTTCGTGTATCCACGCAACGATCTCGGCTATGCGGAGAACTTCCTGCATATGATGTTCGCCACCCCGTGTGAGAACTACAAGGTGAACCCCATCATCGCGCGAGCCATGGACCGGATATTCCTGCTGCATGCCGATCACGAGCAGAACGCCTCCACGTCCACGGTTCGTATGGCTGGGTCTACGGGCGCCAACCCGTTCGCGTGCATTGCCGCGGGCATCGCGGCGCTATGGGGCCCCGCCCACGGTGGCGCCAACGAAGCCGTACTCAACATGCTGGCCGAAATCGGTGACGAGAAGAACATCGACAAGTACGTGAAAAAGGCCAAGGACAAGGACGATCCCTTCCGCATCATGGGTTTCGGCCACCGGGTGTACAAGAATTACGATCCGCGCGCCAAGGTGATGCAGCAAACCTGCCACGAGGTGCTCAACGAGCTGGGCGTGGAAGACGACCCCGTACTGCGCATGGCCCAGCGGCTGGAGACGATCGCCCTGGAAGACGACTACTTCGTGGAGCGCAAGCTGTATCCAAACGTGGACTTCTATTCCGGCATCATCTTAAAGGCCATCGGCATTCCCACCGAGATGTTCACCGTGATCTTCGCTACCGGTCGCACCCCTGGCTGGATTGCCCATTGGAACGAGATGATCGGGGCGCCCTACAAGATCGGTCGACCACGTCAGCTCTACAAAGGACCCGCTGCCCGCGATTACGTGCCGGTAGCAGATCGGTAGCAGCGCCAAAGTAACGGGCTGAAAAACCAAGGCCCACGCATGCCAAGCTTTCGCGATCTGCCCGGCATCGACGCCCTCCTCTCTGCGCCACCCCTGCAGGAAGCGTGCGCCCGCTACGGTCTGGAAACCGTCAAAGGCGAGCTGAGACGATTGCAGGATCAGTGGCGCGCTACCGGCGACCTGCCGGACTGGGTATCGGATCCGCAGCAATACGCCGCGCACCTGGATCAGGCCCTGGCCCCGCCCGGCTACCAGCGCGTATACAACCTTACTGGCACCATCATCCACACCAATCTGGGACGGGCGCCATTGAGCGCCAAGGTGCTGCGGACCATCGAACCGTTGGTTACCCATCCGTTGTCACTGGAATACGACCTGGCTGCTGGCAAACGGGGCGATCGAGATCAAGTGGTGACCCAGCGGCTACAGGCGTTGTGCGGCGCCGAGGCAGCCACCGTGGTGAACAACAATGCAGCCGCCCTAATGTTGTGCCTGAACACCCTGGCGCTGGGCCAGCGGGTGCCCGTTTCCCGAGGCGAACTGATCGAGATTGGCGGTAGCTTCCGGCTGCCCGAGTTGATGGAGCGCGCCGGATGCCGGCTCGAGGAGATCGGCACCACCAATCGCACCCACCTGCGCGACTATGAGGCCGCCATCGGAGCCGGCGTGCCAATGCTGCTGAAGATTCACCCATCCAACTACCACATCGAGGGTTTCACGGCGGAGGTTGCCATTACGGACCTGGCCGACCTGGCGCATCGGCATGACATACCCCTTTGTGTCGATCTGGGCAGCGGTACGCTGGTGGATCTGGCCAGGTGGGGGCTGCCCCACGAACCTATGGCGCAGGAAGTGCTCGCCCAGGGCGCCGATCTGGTGACCTTTAGCGGCGACAAGCTGCTGGGTTCGCTGCAGGCTGGCGTTATCGTTGGGAAGCGACACTACATCGAGGCCATCAAGCGCAATCCCATGAAGCGTGCGCTGCGCCCGGACAAGCTGACACTGGCTTATCTCACGGAAACCCTGCGCCTTTACGATGAGCCGGACAGCCTGCCTGAACACATTCCAGTTTTGGGCATGCTCACCACCCCCATCGATGTGCTCGAACAGCGCGGCGGCGCCCTGGCGGGGGCGCTCGCCCAGCTGGAAGGATTCAATGCGGCGGTGGTCGAGAGCGAGTGTCAACTCGGCAGCGGTTCTCTACCGGACAAGCGCATCGCAAGCCGGGCCGTAAAAATAGTCCATCCCGAAGCTCGCCAGATTCGTGCA
>CENY01035877.1_pt1 | contig 13661 bp, 16 predicted proteins | sample 356181 | NCBI WGS metagenome assembly CENY01 (sample SAMEA2619840, study PRJEB7988) | marine metagenome | isolation source: saline water (ENVO:00002010), including
TAAAGTTTAAATCAAAAATGCATAAAAGTGCAGGATATAATTTTTCAGTTCCTGGAATATATACTTATAAATGTACTCCGCATTTATCTACTGGAATGGTAGGGGTTGTAGTAGTGGGTAATGATTTATCTAATATGGATCAAGTTATGAATAGTAAAAAATATCATGGACAAGCTAAAGATTTAATTCAAAATATATTAAAGGAACTTTAATGAAATTATTAGTTACATTTATATTTTTATCTGTAATTATAAGTGTAAGTACAGTAAATGCTAGAACAATTGATACTATAAATAGTACCGGTACTCTTAAAGTCTGTGCTTTATCTGAAAGGATGCCATTTTCTTCTAAGAGTGGAGAAAGAAGTGGTATTCAAATTGAACTTGCGACTGAACTTGCTAAAGAATTAAATGTTGAGTTAGAAGTTATATGGTTGAGGTATCGCTTTCATGCGAGAAAAGCAGGCTGTGATTTAATGATGGAAGCTGTAGCAAGAAAAGATGACGATGAAAATAAGCGTGATATAGAAGGTGCAAGACCGCTTACACGAGCTAGTGATAGTAAAAAGAGTAAGTTACCACCTCAAGCATCTATTCCAATCATTAAGTACGAAACTTATTTAGTTGGAAGACAAGAAACAATAAATGGTAATAATACATTATCTGCGATTAAAGAATTAAATATGGGAGTTATGCGTGGCACATGGTCTCATATGTTAATGCAGAAATATAAGATACGACATAGAACTAAATTTGAAACAGAAGAGACATTGATACAAGGAGTAGCTGATGGAGAAGTTGACGCAGGTTTTATCTCATCCCCTCAGTACTGGTGGTTTTTAAAGAATAACCCGGAAACCAAATTATCATATTTAAATGATTTTGATTTTACAAGAGAAGTATCTCTAAATGTTGGAATATTAATGAGAGGTGCAGATGAAAATACAGTAAAAATATTTAATAATTTGTTACAAAAAATGCTTGATAATAAAAAAATTCAAGATATTTATGCTTCTTACGGTATCAATTATGTATCGCCTGATTAATATTACATTCATTGTAATATCTATAAATTTCTTAAACGCTTATAACAGTATATCTAAAGACCTTATATCTAATTTACATGGCGGAAAAGTAGTGCATTGGACTAGTGAAGATAGCATTAATAAAGCTGAAAATTTAATTGATGATGATGAAAGTTCCTATTGGTCAACTTCTGACATCTCTTTTCCACAAGTTTTGACTTATGCATTTCCCGAAAATAAAAGATTTGAAGCAATAATAATTAAAAGTGCAAATAATGATGAAAAATCTAGTTGGGCTCGTGAAGTTCGAATATCTACTGCAGATCCATTCCCTCATATGGGAGGTTGGGTGGAAATAGAAAGAGTTTTATTACCACAAAACGGACAAAATAAAATTATTTCTTTTGAGGGTATGCGGGGTAGATATTTTCGACTTGAAATATTTTCAAATTATGGTTCTCAAAACAGTATTTCGATAGGTAATTTTAAAGTTTTGGACAAGTTTTAAAAATACCTAATTATTTTCTTCTTCTCCATAAGCGGGTTGTTCTGCATCAGGATCAAAATTAGTTACCGGCAATTGTTCTCTTCCTTTTTGTGGCATTGGTTTAGCAGGACTTGTATAAACTAATCTTTCCCTATCTTCTTCATCAGTATTAAAAAATGGATTGCCAATTCTCACTTCTTCATTATTATCTTCTCCTTCTTGCATAGCTTGTTCAAATTGCTCTGCATCTTCTCTACTCCAAGGAAGAATATAAAGCCTTGGTTCTTCTATTCCAGGAATTTCAACTAATATATATAATGCAACTTCTTCTTCCCAAGAAGCATGTAATAAAACAACTTCCGGAATATCTTTATAAAATAGTTCAAGGTGAGCAGGTTTAGGTCTACTCAACAACTCTAATATGGATATAAATAATAGAGATATTAAAGTTGCACCGATAAAAAAACCACTTATTCTCCATCTAAATGGACGTCTTGACCATATTGTAATTGAGATAAGTAACACAGCTAATGCTAAAAGTACTATATAAAATATATTTAGTATATCCATTATTTTTACCTTCTAATTAAACTTTTTTTCAAACTGTGAACACTATTTGGTTTCAATGTTCCTTGATTATTTAGAGTCCATCTAGCCACGGTTATTTCTTGATTATATTTTTTTAATACTACATTTTTTTTTATTATTGCAGTTCTAGCTTTTTGGTCTGGTTCTACCACACTAATTATAACTTGCGCATTAACTGGGGGACCATTATCAGTTGCGTATAAGTGAAGATTTGCTTGATATTCCCCTGCAGCAATTCCTCGGGTATAACTTATTTCATAGTTTATAGGAGTGGTGTCAAATTGATTGCCTCTATCATCTCTAAGTAAATTAAAATAATATCCTGCCATATTTGAATAACCAACGGCTGCATCATCAGGAGATTTAACCCATAGATCTACATCTACATTTCTATCATCCGGCCAAAAAACTTCTACTATTACACTTCCTGCAGGTTCTTTAGTTGCTTCATCTTGCGCTTCAATATTTAACCAAGGTAAAAGTAATAATACTATAATTACAAATCCAGATAGTGCTAACATTGTCATGTCACGAAAAACAGTATCTGCACTGGTAACGTCGTCTTCCTCATTCATTAATGATTCAAATGGGTCATCCATAATTTTACTTAACTTTCAGACAGTTCAATAATTTTCGAAACTAAATTAGATGTTCCTGTGGCTAACATTTGATATATTAACCCTAACCATACACTTAATATAGCTCCCACTAAGGTTGTATATAAAGCTACTGACATCCCTTCTATAAGTTGAGCAACCATTGGACTTATAGAGCTTGGATTTGATGCAACATCTGGATCAACTCCTGATAATGCAATTATGAATCCTAATACTGTTCCAATAAGTCCTAGAACTGTTAATGAGTTAGCAATATATCTTATATGCACTATTCGTGAAAATAATTTAAGTTTTAGTGCTTGAGTAATGTTTGCTCTGCTTGGAGCATCTTTACCTTTTGTTTGTTTTAAAAAATCTGCAGCTCTAGATTTTTCTTTTGGATTAAAATTATATGCTGCATTTAATTGTTGGCTTACTTTCCATAAGCGATAGCCAGCTAAAATTAAACCTGTAATAAAGACAGCACATATGAGTACTACCATATTTGTAACATCGGCATTTATAACCTTTGCAACAAGTCCTTGAGCCCAAGCGGCACCTAAAAGGGCAAATGCTACTAAATTAACCAACCCAAACCTTAGTAAAAGTAAATATTTTAATCCCATACATTAACTCCTGTAAATAATTTACACTTTTATAAGTATAAATAATAAATAATCATTCAATTTCTATACCATAATTGTTAAAAATATCTATATTTATTTATTATTATGAAATATTTAATTAAGAAAATTTTTATCTATAATCTTTTTATGATTTTGTTATTAATTTCTATTGCAAAATCAGATGAGAAAGGATGCTTTTCATACGATTGTCTTAAGGATAGAAATATAGATATAACTATTATTTTTGATAATAGTTTATTTTCTGAATTTAATCTAAGAGAGTTGTTAAGTTCTAATTTCAATTATATTAATGATTTTTATTATCAGCAATTTAAAATTAAATGGAATATTAAAAATGTTAATAATTTTAATCAAAATAAGCGAATTGATAATATTTCTGAATTATATTCATTTCACAAAAAAGAGATAAAAAAAATTATTAAAGATTCTGAAGCTAATATAGGTTTAGTTATTGCAGGAAATAATATAAAGGGGCTTGGAATAGCAGGTACATTTTCAAATATAGCTATTGTTTCAAATTTGAATAATTTAGATCATAAGACAGGCAGTATAATAATAGCACATGAACTTGGACACTTGTTTGGTGCTTGGCATACGCAAAAACCATTTGATTTTATGCTCTATAAAGGTGCAAATAAATTTGATGTTAGCAAAGAAAGTAAAGCAATTATAAAACTAATGAGAAATTATAATTTCAATCCTGATTCAATTCTTACAAATGAAATATTATTGAAAAGGATTTCTAGAATTTATAAAAGACATCATGCAAGACATGAAATAGATCCAGTAGCTCGGTTATTAACAGATAGGGGGATTGAATATTTTGAAAGTAAAAATTATTTACAAGCCGAATATATTTTAAAAAGGTCTCTAAAATTTTATGGAAGATGGGGTAAAACAAGAATGGTTTTGTCCAAAACTTTATTTGAACTAAATAAATTCAATGACTCTTTTATAGAATTAACTAGAGCAGTATTTTTTGGAGAAAAACCTGATTATATTTTTGAAAAAAAGCTAAGAGATAAATTTATAGAATTGCAAAAAAATAATCCAGATATTGAAAATCCTTTTGATGTATAAAGTTATAATATTTTTTTATAATTTCCAGAAATTCTTGCCTGTATCATCGGTAATTGTTCTCTTCCCCAAAAAAGCTCATCTTGGAATATATAGCTAGGTACGCCAAAAATCCCTTTTTTATGTGCTTCATCCATAATGTTATCTAATTCTCTGTCACCATAATCATTTTTCCATATTATAAATTTTTTACTATCAATTTTTATTTCTTTTAATATATTTAATAGAACACTTTCATCTTCTAGATTTAATTCCCTTTTCCAAAAATATTTATAGGTAAAATCAATAAATTCATTTAATTTGTCGATATAGTTATTTTTAATCCAAAGCATTAACATTGAAATTAAGCGGGTATCCCATATTTTTTGCGTTCCTAAAATTGTAATATTTCTAGTGTTGGCATAACGTCTACAATCCATGTAAGAATATTTTACTCTTCTCCAGTTATGGTCATTTCGATTGCTTTCTAGGATATTTTTATTCGAATCAACTTTTGCACTACCTAAGTATTTAGGAATATCTAAAACATATGGAAACCAATTAATATTTAATTTTTCTTTTTTTGCTAAGTCCCTTGTAGGCTCAATAGATAAATATGCGTAGGGACTTTTAAAGTCTATAAATACATCAATTTGCTTCAAATTTTTCATTAATTTTTATATATCCTTTAATAATTTATTTAATCTATTTTTTGTTTTATTAACTAGATCAGAATCATTGATTGTTTTTGCTTGTTTATACAATTCTTCATAAGCTTCTATTAATTCAGTTTTATCCTTTCCTAAGGAATTAGCAAAAATTCTTGACGCTGTTTTAAGTAATCCAATAGCGTCGTTAATATTACCATTTTTAATTTCTATTAAAGCTTTAGTATGCATCGCACTTGCTCTATATAAAGCACCTTTTCTATTTCTCTCGTTCATGGCATGAGGGTTAGTTTTTGCTATAGAACGTGACATTATTAGGAGTGCTTCATTATGATAATTAAGTGCTTCCTCAAATTTATTTAATTTACGATTATTTAATGCAATATAATTTAAAGTTTCCGCTATATCTTCATGGTCTATATCTAACACTTTTTTTCTAATATTAAGTGATTTTAAAAACGATACTTCCGAATCTTTAAACAGAGATTTTTCATATTGTAATGTACCTAAGTTAGCGATTAAAGTTGCTGTATAAAAATGATTGATGCCAAAATCTATTTCTGATAATGCAATAGCTTCATTTGTATACTTTATGGCTTTTTCTAAGTTTCCAGATTGATATGAAGTTTTAGAATTTTTAAAAGCATCTCTTAGCTTTGTAGATTGAGCATGAGAATTTGACCCTAAAAACATACTTATTATAAATAGTATTAAAAATATTTTTGTATTTTGAAACATGTTTTATTTTATCATTAAAAATAACAAAATTATAATTTATTTTGAGCCTGATCTTAGTTGGACAAATTCGTTATTTATCGTATTCTTGTTTAAGTTGCCAGTCTCATCTAATTCAAATCTAAATATTGTAAGTTCTTTTCCTATTTCGTCTAATAATACCTTTGATTCTAATATTTGCTGTCTAATTTTTGTATCAGGATTTACTACAGTTACAACTACTTGTGCTTCAAATGGTTGAAAGGCAGCTAAATCTTCCCTGTATAAATGTAAATTAACAATGTGTTCTCCTGGGTTTATGCCTCTACTGTAAGCAACTTCATAATTTATAGGTGTCGGATCTTTGTATATACCTAAATCATCTCTTAGAAGATTAAAAAATAATCCTCCTCTATTTGAATAACCTACAGGTATATCCTCTGGAGCTTGAACCCATAAGTCAACATCTACATCTCTATCTTCAGGCCAAAAAACTTCTATAATCACATTGCCTGGAGGGTCTGATTTTGTAGATTCAGTTTCTGCTGGAGGATTAATAAAAGGTAATAATAGTACAACTAGTGATACAAAACCAGCAAGTGCAAGCATAATTGTATCTCTAAATACAGTGCCTGATTGACCGTCTCCTGATCCATAAATATCTTCATCAGACATGATTTGTTCCTTGCTTAAGTTTGTTTATGATATTACTGTGTTTGTCTAACTATTTAAATACTAAACATAGAAAACTATGTATAGTTTATTTTATTTTTAATGGGAATAATTTTCATATGAACAGTCTTGAAAAAGCAAAAAAATTATATAATAGCTGTAAATCTTTATCCTCATATAAAGATGATTTTCAAATACAGATAAATGATTCTGAAGAGGCCTATCAAATTCAGGAAGATTTTATAAAAATTAAAAAATTAGATTTAGCTGATTCTATAGGAGGATGGAAAGTAGCATTGACTAATCCAGTAATGCAAAAATTAGTTGGTGTTGATACTCCAGCTGAAGGTGCGATTATGAAGTCCTTAATTTATAGTAATAATGACTATTTAAATTTCAATAATTATTTACATCTAGGCTCAGAAGCTGAAATTGCAATAAGAGTAGTCAAAACTTTTCCTAAAGATGTTAAAAACTTTAATAATATGGATGAAATAATACCCTTTCTAGGTGAAGTATATGCAGCATTAGAAATAGTTGATGATAGGCATTCAGCAGATAAGTCTAATTTTGAGTATTTAGTAGCGCAAAATTCCATGAATCATGGATGTGTATTAGGAGAACCAGAGACTATAGATTTGTTGACATTAGATCAGTTAGAAGGAGATTTGATAGTTTCAGGTGAGGTATTTGGAAGTGGTAAAGGAAAAAATGTTTTGCAACACCCTCTTAATTCTATTTTGTATTTAATCAATAGTTTAATTAGGCGAGGAAGAACATTACATGAAGGAGAGGTAATTTTAACTGGCTCTATTGCTACTACATGTTGGCCCAAAAGAGGAGATAGTGTGGAAGCCAATATTAAGGGATTAAGTCCTGTAAAATTTTATGTAAGATAAAAATTAAGGTGTTAAATGGATTCTATAGTTTGGTTCAATAACAATTGGCATGATGGATCTAAGCCAATTATGTCGGCAATGAGTCAGTCTTATATGCACGGAAGTACTATTTTTGATGGAGCTAGAGCATATAATAATCTAGTTCCAGATTTACATTTACATTGTGAAAGGCTTTTTAATTCTGCAAAGGTTATGGGTTTAGAAGTGCCCATAAAAATAGATGAACTTATTTCACTCTGTAAAAAAGGTATAGCAAAGTTTGAAGCGGGAGCAGAATTATATATTCGGCCAAGTATATTTTGTAACTCAGGTTTTCTAATTCCTGAGAAAAAAAGTTCTAATTTAGTTTTAACAATTTTTAGAGCTCCAATGCCTTCTAAAAAGGGGTTTACTGCAATGCTAAGCAATTTGAGAAGGCCTCATCCTAAAATGGCTCCAACTTTAGCTAAAGCATCAAGTTTATATGCAAATACATCTCTTGCTTTAAGTGAAGCTTCTAAAAATGGATATGACAATGTAGTAATGAGAGATGGGAATGAAAATATAGTAGAATTTGGAAGTGCTAATCTCTTTATGGTAAAAAATGGAAGAATTCTCACCCCAGAATGGAATAAAACATTTTTAAATGGTATTACTAAAAAAAGAGTGATTTCTTTGTTGCAGCAAAAAGGTATTGAAGTAAATGAACAAGCTATAACTTTAGACCAATTATTAAATGCTGATGAAGTATTTAGTACTGGTAACTTTGGAAAGGTTTTACCAGTAATAAAAATTGATAATACTTATTACGAGGTAGGCGATATTACCAAAACTTCTATTAGTCTATATCAAGAATATGCTGAAAAATATAAAGTTTAATCTTAATATTCAATACTAATTCCTAAACTAAGAGTCCTGCCATAAGAGCCTGCAGTATCGGCTAATGAATATTTTTGATCTAATATGTTTTCCATCTTAAGCTTTAAAGACTTTGTTTCAGCAATTTGATAATTTAAGTTTGAATGCATTAAAGCATATCCAGAAATGTGCCCTCCTGTGAAAGCATCATCCCTTGCCCCTGAGTGATACTCTATACTAGCGTTGATTGAAATATTTTTAATAAAATCTGGTTTCCAATTTATTGATGTATTTCCAGAGTGCTTTCTTCTCCTAGATAAGGATTTTCCATTATTATTTGTAGTTAAATAATTATATTTTGAATTTATACGTAAATTATTATCAATTATATATTTTAATGCTAATTCTATTCCTTGATTGTGAGCGCTCCCTTGATTTTCGAATTTATAGCCTGGTGCCGCACCGTAACCAATTAAATTGTCTATTTGAGTTGAAAAAAACGTTATGTCAGTAATAAAGTTATTATTTTTGTTCGTGTATTCAATTCCTATATCTCTACTTCTACTATTCTCTTCCTTTACAGATGTACTTCCATACGAACCATATAGCTCATCTAAGGTAGGAGCCCTGTATCCTGTGCCATAACTCGAATGAATTCTTAATCCTGTATCAAATAATATATAACTTGCAGCTATTCTATATGTTGCAGAACTTCCAAATGTATCATGTTTATTTGCTCTTAGACTGCTATCAATATTTAAATTTTTAAAGTAATTATTAGTATACGAAAAATAATTAGAAGTAGAAGAGACTCTGAAATCATAAGCATTCCATTCATCCTGTGTATCCATGTGAGACCTTTCCGTTTCTGCCCCAAAAGAAAAATTTTCAAATTTGCTTAAAGGAACGTCAAAGTTTATTTTTCCTATATTTAAATCTGCTATATACCATCTAAATTTTCTATCATTTTTCAATTGGTAACGTCTTGCTTTAGCAGTAGAGGTTGAAATAGACAGTGTGTATAATGGAAAATGCTTCTGTAGTTTTAGGGAGGATTGCCAATCAAGCAAATTAGTATGCATTTCGGCATCATAGATTGGTCCTAAAGGAGCATCATCTTCTTGAATTTCTGATGTATAAACTCGAGACATAAGTGAAAGTTCAGTTGTAGAATTGATATCATAATCTACTGTAAATATACTGCTATCAATATTGTAGCTATCATTTTCCTCATAACCTAATGATTTTTCTGCAGCAGAAATTCCTGGTCCTTCCATATGTTGATAAGAAGCAGAAAAATATAAATCTTTAATATTACCAGATATCTCACTATTAAACTTTTTATCTTGTCTACTAGAAATTTCTATATAACTTGAATTGTATGGATTTTTTGTTCCTCTTTTGAGAATTATATTTATTACTCCACCTATGGCTTCTGATCCATATAAGGCACTTTGAGATCCTCTTAATAATTCTATACGATCAATACTATGCAAAGTAATCCTCTCTAAATCAACAGATCCTCTTCCTGTGGCAGGATCAACAATTTTCATTCCATTAATTAAAACTAGTGAGTGGTCAGTTTCATTTCCTCTTAAAAAAGCTCTGCTGAGAGTGTGAGGCCCTCCTGAATTATAAACTTGGAAACCAGGTTCACCAGATAGAATTTGTGAAAGAAAATTTACATTTTTTTCTTTAATTTCTTCAGAAGTAATAATTGTAATAGCTGACCCGGTTTCTTTTAACGTCTTTGGCAATGTGTTGCCTGTAACGACTATGGGATTAATCTCTTCTAAATTATTTCCAAATAATTTATAGGATAAATTAAAAAATAGAAAAATTAAGGATAAAATTATTTTAAACAATGCAAATCTCCTTATAGAATAATATTCTATAAATAAATATTAATATAAAATTGCTTAAAGATAATTTCTTAAAGCAATGGCTATAATGTTCGCGCCATCACTTAAATAACTAAAGCTCTATTGAACATCCCCTTTCAATAGTAGGACAGCACTTATTAGGCAGGTCTCCTGGCTTATGAGTCTTAGATTGTTCTACCTTCCCGAATTTTTATTCAGTGGTACTTAGAACACTCTCTTCATATACAGTTGCGGGGGCAGCTGAGGTAACTAATTAATAATATCTCATTCCCTTTTCATCTAATATATAGACACCTAATAATTGCAATATAAATTTCTAGAATTTTATGTCAAATTTATATAAGTTAAAATAAAGAATAGATTGTATGTAATATGATTAGACAAATTTTAAAATTTGCTATAAGAAAAGCAGCTTCAGATCCGAGAGTGAGAGCAAAAGCAACTCATACTGCGCGAAAAATTGCTAAAGGAGCAGGGGAAATTGCACGTGATCCTGATCCAGCTAGAAAGTTAGGCAGATTAGCAGGAAAAATTAAGAAAAAGCTAAAAAATAGTTAATTATTTCTTATAATAATCTGCTCCATGTAAATAACAGTTATTTATAAGATTGGCTCTATCTTCTCCAGTACCACCATATTTAGGGTCATGTAATTTATATAATTTTAAAAAGTTCATGGCAGAATCGAGAATTTTTTTGGCTTCTTTAGTTTTATTTACAGCTAATTCATTTGCAGTCCAACAATCTACTTGTCTCTCATTACCACTTTGAAGATAAATATGACCATATTCGTGTAAAATAAAATAACTTCCTGCGCCGGGAAATTTATATTCTATATCGGCCATTCTTTGTGCACAATAATATATAATTCCATCTGGAGTAGCAGTAGCTACTCCCCCTTGAGTTTGCCCACAGTGAGGAACTAATTCAGCTTCAATTCGAGGCAAACTATCTGAATAAACAATTTGAGTTAATGTAAAAAAAATTATACAAGTTGTTTTGAAGGAAATGTTTTTCATTTTAATCAATCTATTATTTTCACAATACCGTATTTTTATATAGAGTTTGTTTACATTAAGTAAAACTGTATCACAATGAAAAAAAAAATTAACATATTCTGGTTTAGGGAAGATCTTAGGTTGGTTGATAATGCAGGATTTTATCATGCAGCATCTGATTGCTCAGTTTTGCCTATTTATATCTTAGATTTAGTTAGTAATAAAGAACATTTAATTGGTGGTGCTAGTAAAGTTTGGCTACACGAGTCACTTAAACTATTGAATAGTAAATTACATCATAATATGCTTTTTTTTGCTGGAGACCCAAAGGTAATTATTAAAAAATTGGTTGCTGAGTATAATCCTGAAGGGTTTTATTGGAATAGACTATATGATAAGTGGTCAATAAATAGAGATAAAACTATAAAGAAATTTTTGTTAGATAAGGGTATTAAAGCAAATTCTTATAATGCAAGTTTGGTGGTTGAACCATGGAAGAGTTTAAAAGACGATAATACTCCTTATAAAGTTTTTACTCCATTTTATAAAAAAACATATTTGTCTAAAGAGCTTGATTTAAAATTGTATGATTTGCCAAATTTAGATAATATATTAGAAGTAAGTAATACTAAATATACACTGGATTCTTTAAAATTGTTACCCTCATTGAAATGGGGAAAAAAAATATTACAAAATTGGTGTATTGGAGAAGATGAGGCCATAAAAAAATTGGATAATTTTTTGTATAATAGAGCAAAAAATTATAAAGAAGGTAGAAATTTTCCTGCAAAAAATAGTGTTTCTTTTTTATCTCCTCATATTCATTTTGGAGAAATATCACCTAAACTAATATGGAGCAAAACTAAAAAAATAGATATGAATAGTGACATATCTCATTTTTTAAGTGAAGTTGGATGGAGAGAGTTTTCTTATTATTTATTATATCATTTTCCAAATTTACCTAGAGAAAACTTGCAAAAAAGATTTAATACTTTTCCTTGGAATAATAATAAATATTATTTAGATGCATGGAAAAAAGGTTTGACAGGTTATCCAATTGTCGATGCTGGTATGAGAGAATTATATCAAACAGGTTATATGAATAATAGAGTTAGAATGATTGTTGCATCATTTTTAGTTAAAAATTTACTTATTCATTGGCATGAAGGTCAAAAATGGTTTTGGGAATGTTTGTTTGATGCTGACTTAGCAAATAATAGTGCTAGTTGGCAATGGGTTGCTGGCTCTGGAGCAGATGCTGCGCCTTATTTTAGAATTTTTAATCCAGTTTTACAGGCTAAAAAATTTGATCCAGATGGAGAATATATTAGAAAATTTGTTCCCGAACTTAAATATTTAGAAAATAAATATATATTTGCACCATGGGAGGTTCCAAGAGAGATATTAAAAAATAAAAATGTTATACTTGGTATAAATTATCCTAATCCTATTGTTGATTTAAAAGAGTCTAGAAATTCTGCTTTAAAAGCTTATGAAAACTTAAACTAATAGTTTTAAATTATTTTATACATTAGTGATCCAGATACTTTTATTCTCCGTAAACTAGTTTTGGAGGTACGATGCTTTTAGAAAATACTTTAGATTCAGTAAATTTTTCTGTACACTTTAATAATGTAAATAATTTTAAAAAGAAGAGTACTAAAGTGTTAAAAACTGCTGCAAATGATGTTTTACTAACAGATTTAATTGGTAAAGTTGCTAAAAGTAAGGATAAGCAAGCTTTTTCAGAATTTTTTTCTTTAGTAGCTCCCAGAGTTAAAGGTTATTTAATGAAGTTAGGGTCTTCAGATATTATAGCTGAGGATCTTTTACAGGAAGTCATGTTAACAGTTTGGAAAAGAGCAGAAACTTTTGATAGGTCAAAAGCAGCGGTTAGTACATGGTTGTTTACAATAGCTAGAAATAAAAGAATTGATTTGCTTAGAAAAGAAATTCGCCCTGAACTTGATCCAGAAGATCCTATGCTTTCTCGTGAGGACGAAAAATTAGCTGATACTGCTTATGAAGAAAAACAAGATTCCGAAAAAATACTTGAAGCTATAAATACACTTCCCCAAGAACAATCTCGTTTAATAAATATGACATTTTATGAAGATAAATCTCATTCTATAATTGCACAGGAACTTGGTATTCCATTAGGAACTGTTAAATCTAGAATAAGATTAGCTTCTTCTAGACTTAAAAAAATTTTAGCAGGAGAATTTAATGATTAATCATCATATACACCCAGATATCTTAATGAGTTATGCAGCTGGTAATACTTCTCCGGAAGTCAGCTTAGTAGTAGCGTCACACCTAACTGTTTGTAGTAAGTGTAGGGAAGATGTTGCTACTTATGAAAAATTAGGCGGACATATAATTGAAAATGCTGATGTTGTTAGTGTTAATCCTGATACCATTAGTAATATTTTTGATAAAATAGATAATTCGGTAGATATGGAAAATGATCAGCCAGTTAGTAGAAATTTCTTTGATGGTATTCCAAGAGTACTTCAAAAATATCTGCCGTCAGGAAATACTTTAACAGAAAATTGGAAGAAATCTTTAAATGGATTTAAATATTTTGATATTAA
>CENY01047876.1_pt1 | contig 13551 bp, 11 predicted proteins | sample 356181 | NCBI WGS metagenome assembly CENY01 (sample SAMEA2619840, study PRJEB7988) | marine metagenome | isolation source: saline water (ENVO:00002010), including
TTAATTGTTAAATGCCCGTCCTTGACGATTATTTCGTCTACGGGTTCTGGAGTATACCTTCTCCGGTTAACTGCCATATTCAACTGGCATTGGAACTTGATGGGTTAATTGAATATCTTTACCCGTACGAGAAGATTCCATAATTGCAGTGATTAGTTCAAGTGTAGCCATCCCCCAGCGTCCATCATGATAGACCGGTGTACTGTGTCGAACAGCATTAAACAATTCCATCAAATCTTCTCTACCTGCCTGGTATTTTGATATAGAAAGCGGTCGATCCTCGACACCCCCATCCTTATAAACATTCAATCCATATCTTGATTGACGAAGATCTCCTCTTTCACACGTTGCTATAAGAATACCTAAATTTGCTGGCTTCCATGGGGGAGTTTCTGCTGGGGTTTCTCTCCAAAATGTTCGCTCGTGCTCAGAACCAATTCTTAAGTCCTGCTTCGCCGCAAATTCATCTCTACTTCCTTGCTTTAATTGCTCTCTAATTTCAATTCTTTGCTCATGAGTATAGCCAAGAATTAGGCCTTTCCCTTGTTCATCACTCCAAGGAGTAAGATCCGATGTCATCGAATAACCATATCCGTTATTGGTCACAGTCGCAGTAGTGCCATTGTCAAATTCCATAAATGCGGAGTAATACCCCACACCATTTCTTTCAGGCCACCACTTACCAGTGGTACCCCGTATAGTCTTAACTACTCCACCACCCAACAATCGAAGGCTATCTAGTTGGTGGGGTCCCTGACGATAAAGAACTCCTCCTCCTAAGCTTTCATCTAACTCGTCCGGTTCTCTTGCTTGGAGCATCCAATCTGTAAATGCCCAATTATTCAAAGCTTTTAAAGGACCTAACTCGCCAGAAAGGATAATTTTCCTCATTTCCATTACCGGAGGGCTAAACCCTAATGTATGACCACAGAGCAGCTTAACGTTATTGGACAATGCAGCTTCAACCATAGCCTCTGCTTCCTGCATATTAAGCGCCATGGGCTTTTCTGAAACTACATGCTTACCGGAATTGGCGACCATAACAGTATGATGGGAGTGCCAAGCGTTTGGAGTCGCTACCCAAATTGCCTCAACTTCATCGTCATTACATAAATCCTCTGCTTTCTCGTATACATGCGCATTAGGGAAGCGCTTTTTAAAAGCATCCCGAACTAATGGGTTAGTATCTGCCGCCGCCATAAGTTCAATTTCTGGCATTTCCTCCATATTAGGCATTATTTGAGTTGCCCCAACTCCGACACCAATAATTCCCATTTTTAGAGGCTTAGGGTTTTGATCAGTCATAAATTACCTTTATTAGAATTTAGTCAATAGTCCCCAGTATTTCCTGGTGTTCCATGTCTTCTTCACGGTAGAGACCCATAGCTTCGACAACAGGCAAATCGCTCATTGAGAACAAAACAGAGTCGTCCTGAGAGTCAGTACCATGTTCATGTGTTAACCATGCAGGTAAAACGAAGGTATCACCTTTAGACCAATCCAAACGCTTCCCATCAATAATTGAGTACCCGCTACCTTTGGCTACGTGATAAACCACGCTCGAAGTGTGTCTATGTGCATCAGTATGCGAATTAGGAGCCAGCCTCTGCAGTTTTAAAGCAAGTGTAGGCATACTATGACCTCCAGTGACAGGGTTAGAATACTCCATTATCACTCCATCAAACCGGTCTTCTTCTCCGTATCCCAATAGAGCACCGTATGCTTCGTTCCATTTGTATGTGATTGGAAGAGTGCCTCCTACAACGTCTTTAAGGTTAGCGCGCATCAAACCATTGCCTATTGACGCATTGGTATAGCCGTTAGGCTTTGTTACTGGTTGAACGTCTTCAGGGTATGGCTCTTGAAACATGCCATCAAAAAAACCAACCATAGGAGCATCTAAGCAATCGAGCCAAATGACAGGCTTATCTTGGGGATTATTGTGGTCATGCCAAGCCCAGCTTGGAGTTAAAGTTAAGTCACCTTCTTCCATCCGAAAGCGTTCACCGTCTTGAACAGTAAAAGCACCTTCTCCTTCAATGACAAAACGTATAGCAGCAGCGCTATGCCTGTGAGCCTCAGCTACTTCACCTGGCCATACGATTTGTATGGCAGCCGACATAGTTTTTGTTGCTCCCGCTTGGGGGTTATTTAGTCCAGGGTTACGCATCGTAAGTGCGCGGCGAAAGCCCTGTCCCTTCAAGCTTTCTAGAGCACCCGCCTGATAAGCCAAATCTCTCATTTCGGTCCAACGCCAAACATGTGGTTCCAATTTAGGTCGCTCTGGAGGATAGGCGTGCATCACCCACAACGGATTTATATTCCTGTCATCTAGTTTCTGATGATAGGCTTTCTCGTTTTCCGGCATGATCCAAGTCATATTTTCCTCCTAGTAGCGTGCTTTAGCTCGAGCAGATAATTCACCAACTTCGCTAATATTAATCGTTACTAAGTCACCCGGCGCAACAGGGCCAACCCCTTCAGGAGTTCCTGTAAATATCAAGTCCCCAGGCTCCATTCGAGCTACCCAGGACATATTAGCAATTTGATTTTTGCAATCTACAATCATGTCCTTCGTGAAAGCATGCTGACGTAGTTCTTCGTTCACCCAAAGATTGATCTCTAAGGATTGAGGGTCAGAGATTTCATCAGCCGTAATTATGTAAGAGCCAATCGGCGCAAATGAATCAAATGATTTACGCTTGCTCCGATCTTCAGGTCCTCTGACCGTCATATCTAGCCCGCATGTATAACCAAATACATGGTCTAGTGCTTGCTCGGCTGGAATCATACTCCCACCCTTACCCATAATCATGACCAATTCCGATTCATGATGAATGACTCTATCAGAGTATGGCAATAATATTGGATCATTGGGTCCAGATACGGAGCTAGAAGCCTTTAAAAACATACCTTGTTCAGATGATATTTGAGGTGCAGATCCCGACCATGGACTTGCCTGCATCTCCTCGGAATGTGCTTTGTAATTAGAAGGTTGGGCGTAAACTTTACGCGGAGCAGGAACGGGCGCTATCAAATTAACTGAATCAAGATCCACAGGCTGTTTGCTTTTTATATGCTCCTTGATCAAAGGCTGTAGTGTGTCCCAGCGCTCAATCAATGTGAGCATTCGAAATGAACGTAGTTCTTCAGGTAAATTTGGGAGTAGCTCGGTTATTTCAATAACCTTATTCTCGTCAGTAAGCACGCCAATTTGGTAGTCATCAAAACTTATCAGTTTCATTATTTCTCCTCTAATCGGACAGTATCATCACCTTTATTCTTGGTCAAATTCAATGAAGAGGTGAAAATGACGCGGGAACCATGTGCCGAACTAGTTGCTGGACCGGCCTTTCATCAGTATGCGGTGGCCATATACCTTGACTATAAATCTTCCTTAACTGGTCACGGTGATCCCAGTCACGATAAGGCCATAGTTGATAAAACCGATTGAGTTGTCCCAATTCACTAGCAAAAAAACATCCGGGGGATAATTCTAATCTTTTTGGCGCCTGTTCAGTAAATTGTTTCATTACCGAACCCAACTCTCCAGATGGGTATGTATACATTCGTAGCTCATATAAATTACCCCATTCTCTAGGTCCATCAAGCGGATCATTAATTGGCGATGGTGCAAGAATGTCGCTCTCCATAGAGATAGTAAATTCAGTAATATCTGGAGGCCAAATGCCGTCAGCAATAACTTTTGCACGAGTGTCAGATCGGTGCTGAAGAGACTCGTACGCCCATAAATGAACAATCTGATTCAAGGGCCCTATATCGGTATGCCAAAACCCTACCAACGGAGATACTTTGACTCTGGCTTCTATTTTCTCTGTAAATCTGCGTTCTACTTCTGGTACCGAATTAGCTGTTAGGTTGTAAGTACGCAATTCGTAAATCAAAATAATTACCTCGATTCTTAAGTTTTTGAAGTGTACTCCTAATTTTATTTCGCGGAAACTTTTTTCTTAAAAGTTTCCGGAGCCATAACCCAAAAAAGAAAAGTGCAAATAATTGTCACTACACCTATCAAATAAAACGTCGTCTGTAATTGAAAGTATTCTGCGAATATCCCTGCTACAAGCGGACCAACAACTTGACCGAAACTTAGTACAAAATGATAAGCACCTATAAAAGCTCCTCTATGATCTACAGGTGCCAAGTCCATAGTGTAAGTCAAGATTGTATTTGAATTCGTACCTTCAGCTACAGCAAATGCCGTAACTGCAAAAAATGCAGTTAGTAACCCTGCAACCATGCCTAACAAGAAAGTAGATAAGATCGTTGCAAGAAGGCCTGCGATTATAAGCTTCTTCCGACCGTATCGATCAAGCAACACTCCGACTGGCATCGTTAAGATTAGTGTCAATAAACCTGCCATTCCAACTAAATTACCTATAGCGGTGGGATCGAGCCCACCTGCATTTTGAGCGTGAATCGGGAAGTATGTCCTAAATACACCAGGTCCAAGACCTACTGTTCCAAACGCAAAAGTCGCTGCAAATAAACCTACGAAAGGGCGATTCGCAAACATGCCTAATGAGCCCATTTTTTTGCTTGGAGAAGGGTCACTGTTAACTACAGAGGTTACTTCAGTTTCAATTTTTTTAGGTTTTGTTTCAGGGATCATTGTCAATGTGACAATCAGAACAATCAAGCGAGTTATTGCAATAAAAATAAATACCCACCGGAGATCGAACAACCCGGCAATCACACCCCCAGCAACTGGGCCTGCCAATAATCCCACTCGTTGTGCGGTATTTCTTAAGGCAACCCCCCTTCCACGATTACCAGCGTTGGTAACATCTGCTACCAGAACACCTGATGAAACAACCCAAAAGGCTATCGCCAATCCAGCAAAAACTTCTAATATCGCATATTGGTAAAAATTAGTTGAAAAAGCCTGTAAAGTTAAAACTGCTGCATGGCCTGTAGCCCCAATCATTATCAAAGGTTTCCGACCCCATCTGTCAGAAAGATAGCCAGTTATTGGACCCGAAATCATTCTTGGTCCCGCGCTCAATGAAGAAACTAATCCCACGAAAAAAAGCGATACTCCAAAGGAAAGAGTGAATAGGGGTCTAGCAACCCATAGTGCCCCAGTACCAAATCCCCAGCTAAAGAAAATTATGATTATTGGGAGAGCTAGCCCCGAAAGACTCTTTTGGTCACTTGTTTCAGAATTGTTGGCTATCAAATTGCCCCTGATGATGCCAGGGCTTCAATTTCTGCATCGGAGTAGCCACAAATACCCGATAGAATTTCTTGGGTGTGCTGGCCAAGTAGAGGTGGTGGGGAAAATTTCTCATCATGCCCGGTTTTAATGGGGTTGCCTGCAGTTTTGATAGTCCCAATAGTAGGGTGCTCCATTTCAACCAGCATATTTCGATGAATAACCTGAGGGTCTAGAAACACGTCATGCAAATTGTTAATTGGAGCCCCTGGGATATCCCACTCAACGAATAATTCTTTCCACTCATCCTGATCCTTTGTGCTTATCGCTTTGTCTAAAATTTCCTCAAGATCATTCCGATATTGCATTCTTCCATCCGCCGTCATAAATCGGTTGTCGGATGCTAAAAAAGAGAAGCCTGGGACGACAGCAGAAATCATCTCAGCGGTCTTAAACCAAAATGGTTCTGTGGAACAGTGAATCTGAACCCATTTTTCATCAGCAGTTTTAAATGATTTAGCAGGAATATTACTTGGATGACCTGATCCGATTGGATTAGGAATTTCGCCCGAAGCTAAATAGAAAGCCCCTAAGTGTGCCTGAAACGAAACTTGCATATCTAACATGCTTACATCTACACGCTTCCCGATTCCAGTGCGTGATTTTTCATGTAACGCAGCTAAAACACCGAATGCTAATCCCCAGCCGCCTCCTACATCACCCATTGGAAATCCCATGTATACAGGATCTTCATTTTGACGTCCGGTGACGCTCATTGCACCACCCATTGCCTGAACTACTCCATCAAATGCAGGCCGCTGTGAATAAGGTCCGTCTTGACCAAACCCCGACAAAGACGCTGATATGACTGCGGGATTAATTGTTTTTAATATTTCGTAATTTATTTTCAATCTATCGAGTACACCAGGTCGAAAATTATCAAGAACCACATCAGCGTGTTTAACTAATTGGTAAAATACTTCAAGTCCTTGCTTAGTGCGCAAATTTAATGTCATGCTTTTTTTGTTTCTATTAAACCCTAAAAAATAAGCGCTTTCTCCTTCAAGAAAATAAGGCCCAAGCTTGCGAGATGAATCTCCAGTACCCGGTTGTTCAACTTTTATTACTTCTGCACCTAAATCTCCCAGTAACCGACCAGCTAATGGGCCCCCTAGAACATTAGTGAGTTCAATTATTCTGACATCTTCTAATGGCATACTCATTGTTATGACTCGTAAATAAAATCCCCTGATGGATAATTTTTCATAATATTTTTTGTTATAACCTGCCTCTGTATCTCATTCGTTCCTTCACCAATAATCATTAACGGAGCATCCCTGAAGTACCGTTCCACGGGCAAATCTTGTATGTAACCTGCGCCACCATGAATCCTCATTGCTTCCGTAGCGACAAATAGGCACGTCTCACTTGCAAAGAGTTTTGCCATTCCTGCTTCAAGATCCGCACGCACGCCTTGATCTTTCTTTTTAGCAGCATCCAATACTAATAGATGTGCCGCCTTAACCCTCGTGGCCATTTCAGCAATTTTTTGTTGAATTGCTTGATGTTCTGCAATGGGCTTACCGAAAGTCTCTCTTTTCTGGGAATATTGAATTGCGGCTTCGAGTGCGGCTCGAGCTACACCAACTGCGCGAGAGGCAACATTAATTCGACCAAGTTCAAGACCAGACATGACATGAGCAAAGCCATGGCCTTCAAATCCACCTAAAAGGTTGGTACGCGGTACTCGGTAATCATCAAATGTAATTTCAGTAGTTTCTACGCCGCGGTAACCTAATTTGGGTATGTCTCTAACAACATTTAATCCTTGTGATTTTTCTCCAATTAGCACACTAATACCTTTGTGCATAGGATCTATGTCAATGTCTGTTTTGCATACAATCGCATAAATGGAACTGTACCGGCCGTTTGTTATGTACATCTTACGACCGTTTAAAACATAGTCATCTCCGTCTAAAATGGCGGTCGTTTGAATTGCAGCAACGTCCGTTCCCGCTTCAGGTTCAGTGATACAAAGCGCTGCGCGTCTATCCCCTGTTGCCATATATGGAAGAAATCGTTGTTTTTGTTCCTCTGTTCCAGACGTTTGAATCATATTTGCCACAAGCAAATGTGTATTAAGTACCCCTGTCAGACTCATCCACCCTTTAGCAAGTTCCTCAACAAGTAGTGCGTAGGACTCCGTGCCCATTGCACTACCTCCATATTCTTCATCAATAGTTGCACCAAAAAAACCTAGTTGTTTCATTTGTTCAACTAAGTACTCTGGGTATTCGTCTGCAAGCTCGAGGACGCTGGCCACCGGAAGGACCTCTTTTTTTACAAAATCCCTAACTGTCTTTATTAAACTTTTTTGAAAATCATTTTCTTCTGCCATTTTAACTCCAAGGGCGAGTATAACCGGTTTTAGCTTTCTGGGCTCATAAGTAATATCCTGAATAGGATGAATACCAATTCACAGGTCCCTTCAAGAATTTCACGTTTCTGGCCTTTTAAAAGCATCTACTATGGCTGGGCAATTGTAACGGCAAGCATGCTGTCTGCTGCCGCTAGTGTACCTATGCAGGGCCCCATAATGGGGGTTTTTCAAAGGCCTATTCAGGATGATTTGGGATGGACATCAACCTCTATTTCCATTGGCTTTGCTATTGGATCCGGCATGGGTGGTCTCGGTTCCGTATGGGTAGGAAAAATACTTGACCAAAGAGGAGCTCGTGGAGTCACCATTATTTCAGGCTCAATAATTATTGGATGCATGGTTGGTTTAGCTTCAATGACACAAGTATGGCATTTCTGGGGACTATTCGGACTAGCGCGAGGTACAGCAGCAGCAGGAGCGCAACTTGCAACAATGGTCGCGCTGGCATCTTGGTTTGTTAGAAAAAGAGGAAGGATCGTTGGGTTACTTGGGGTTGGGCAGCGTGTTGGTCAAGTAATAATGCCGATCCCCATTTTAACAATCATTGTAACTTTGGGCTGGCGGGAGGCATGGCTTGCGCTTGCAGGATTTGCGTTTCTTGCAATTGTTGTCCCTAGTGCTATCTATATGCGACGTCGACCTGAAGATTATGGTTTGCTTCCAGATGGTCAGCAAGTTCAAGAGGATATATCCACACAATCTGAAGTATCTGAAGCAGCAGGAGAAGAGCTATGGAGTCTTGAAGAAGCAAAAAAAACTCAGACTCTTTGGGCTTTGATTGTCGGGCAAGCAGCCGTAATTTTAGCTGTAAATGCGACAAATCTGCACATCACAGCGAGTTTTATAGACAACGGATTAACCCAGGAAGCTGCCGTAACCGCTACAACAATTTATTTAGCGGTAGCGGCATTATCAGTATTTGGATGGGGCCTGGTAATGGAGCATGTTCATACAAGGCTCTTGGCTGTTATTTCGGTATCTCTTTACTTCGTCTCAATGCTTTTTGCCATTTTCGCAAATTCATTTCTTGTAGCTGTTCTATTCAGTGTTGCCTATGGATCTGCATTGGGAGTATGGACCGTAGTCAGTCGAATGCTTTTTGCGAACTATTTTGGGCGAAAATCTTTCGGGACAATACGTGGATTTGCAGCTCCAATCATGTCCGGAGTTAGCATGATAGGTCCAATTTTTGCTGGAGCAGTAAGAGACTACACAAATAATTACGATTTGGCATTCAGTATTTTTTCTATAGTATTTATAATTGCGTTAGTTGCTTTCGCAATAGCAAAGCCCGTAAGTAAAAAAACTTACAACCCATAATCAAATACGGCGCTACAAGAGCGCCGTATTATTTGATTTTCTTAATGAGTACCTACGGGGTACATCTCAGGTTTTAGTGCAGTCCAATGCTGATCAGCCGGCAAAATTCGATCAATCGCCCTTATACCGACAAATTCGCCTTGGCTTCCTTTTGGCGAGCCTCCATCTCCTGCAACTTTTACAGCTTCGAGTAGCAATTTTCTCATAGCAATAATTGCTCTGTCACTAGTTCCTAATCGCTCTTGCGTACGATCAGCTATCACACCCATCGTTTCTTGCAACGCGCGATCTTGAGTATTAACACCCACTATGCCTGTAAAATTCTGCGTTCGTTGCATTTGTCGATCAAGCAACCAGTCATTACCTTTATTGCGTTTAGCAATGAAAGTTGTGCGATCAATGTCTACATCCCATTCATTTCCTGTACCCTCTAAGGCTTTATCCTTATCGTTCAAGGGATTTTCATCCCAGGTAAAAGTCCAATTGAAAACCATAGTATTCTCGTCATCAATTGGAACCCAGCAATGCCCTGAGCTACGAGGTTGTACTGCTTCACCGCTTCTGCCTACCTGCCCCGCACGTATTTGATGAAATGGTAAGACGTAATGATAAGTACGAATGTAATTGCCTTCATCTTTCGATAACGGCCTTGTTGAACTATACGTATAGCCATAATTTGTAGTTTCAACTTCGAGGTAAGGTGCTGTAGATCGAGATCTGAGCAAAGTCTTATCTGAAAGGTCATTATTGTGCAAAAATGAAGAGTGCGAAGTGTCAATTCCTCCCTCTACTGCCTGCACCCAATTACAAGTTTGAACTAATTTTGTTACGCCACGGTGAGAATCCGGAACAGTAGTCCATTCAAACTTTGGCGGTGGTGGTACTCGATCTGAGGGTCCAAGGTATGCCCATATTACATTACCACCTTCCCAAGTTTTATACGCTTTCATTTTTACTTTATGCTTAAAATTACTTTCTACTGGCTCGTTTGGCATATCAACGCAATCACCATCCACATCAAATTTCCAGCCGTGATACACACAACGTAAGCCTTCTTCTTCATTACGTCCGAAATACAAGCTAACTCTTCGATGAGGGCAAGCATCTGGTAGCAATCCTATTCTGCCTTTCGAATCGCGAAAAGCAACTAGATTTTCACCCATGACACGAACTCTTACAGGGTCGCAATCAGCATGGGGCAATTCAAAATCCATCATAATGGGAATCCAATACAAACGCATTGCCTCTCCCATTGGGGTACCCGGACCCACTTTAGTAATCAATTTATTATTTTCTGTTGAGAGCATTATCTCCTCCTTCTAAGTTGCGTTTAGGCAACTTAATTCGATTGAAAGGCATTCCACCATTCAACAACCAATGGCGTATTCCATTCTGCCATAAGTATGTCGCCATATATAAATATCATAATGGCTTCAAAAAATATCGCAGGCAAAACTGCCCAGTACCATTTAGCGTTACCAAAAATCATAAGGTAAAGAATTGTGTAAGCCGGAACTGCAACGTGGAAACCAAAAAACCAAATACCTATTAATAAAGCTGCCGTACTACCTAACAGTTTAATCCAGCGATACATCAAAACTTTGCCATCAGCATCAGATTCTAAGAATCCCGTATCCATAATTTGCAAGTCTGGATCAGTAATTCTATTTTTAAATAAACTGATAACTCTCCACAGCCAAAATGGAATACCAAAAAAGATAGTTATCCGAGGTAATAACCACGCTCCAGTACCCCAGTCCCTTGAATCCCAGAGCATATAGGCAAAAACTGCCCCTACGACTACAAGTAGAATCACCTCTCCCAAGAGCTCAGTATCAAAGATTTTTTTCGAATTTGATTTTGAGGTAGTCAAAGTAAATTAATCCTTCGCTGAGTTTGCCTGAGCGGCTTGGATTTTCGCAGCATTCCTTTGCACGCGCATACCAATTAAGGCTGCTATCACAACAACCACAAGTATTGATATAAATTGAGGACGTTGGAACATAGTCCATCCATACGTATTAACAGACAGCCAAAGGTACTTTTCAACGACTTCAGCAAGCACAATAGCTATCACAATTGGAGGGCGTGGCCAACCGTAAGCTTTCATAAATAATCCCAAAATACCAGCTAATGCAAATAATGCTAGATCCCCTAATGATTGAGATGTCTGGAAAACACCTATCGTAATAATTGCCATTACTAGTGGGAATAAAACATTTGGAGGAATCACAGTTACTCTTGCAATTAGAGGAGCAAATCGTAGAACAATAGGCACTACTATGATATTTGCCAAAGCAATTGTCCAAACAAGCGCGATAGTCAGATCTAAGTGCTGATCTAACATCGGGGGACCTGGTTGGATACCTACTAAAATTAGCATTGCCAATATTAATGCCATCTGAGGGCTGCCGGGGATGGAAAAGAACAGGGTTGGAACTAAAACTCCTCCGTCAACGGAGTTATTTGAGGCTTCAGGAGCAATCACACCTCGGATATCACCTGTCCCAAAAGTTTCAGATGCGCCTTTTTCTGTCTGACGTGCTTGCGCATACGCAATCCAATGTGCAGGAACCGCGCCTAGCCCAGGCATCATTCCAACAAATGCACCGATCAATGATGATCTCACAATCAACCATTTATGGCGTAATGCTTCCCGCATCCCTTTCTTAACATCTCCGCTAGAACCTGCCAAGACTTCATCAAGGCGTTCAGTTGCTATAGTAGTATTACTTACCACTAAATTTGCTAATTCAGGGATAGCAAATAAACCTAAAAGCATTGGAACAAGTGGTAATCCTTCCCAGAGGTAACCAATTCCCATGCTTGCTCTGACCTCACCACTTATTGGAGAAAAACCAATTAACGCAATCGCAAGCCCGAAGGCAGCGGTTAGCAACCCCTTAACCATTGCACCGGTACTCAAAAGAGCAACGGTTGCAATGCCAAGAAGCCCCAAAAGGAAAAATTCTGCTGAACCAAATATTTTTAGAATTTCCCTTGCAACAGGTAGTACCGCCATCAAGCAAATAGCACCAACCACGCCTCCAACTAGTGAAGATACGTATACAGCACCTAATGCTTCTCCAGCTCTACCCTGCCTAGCCAAAGGGTATCCATCAATAATAGTAGCTTGAGACCCACGAGAACCGGGTACCCCTATCAGAATTGAAGGGATTGGCTCGGTTGCATCGTTAGCGGCTGCATAAAAAACTGCTGCAGGAAGCGCAATAAACGGGTCAAGCTGCGAAGCAAAGCTCAGCAACAATATGAACACTGGAACTCCACCAGCAATCATTACACCATTAAACAAGGCGATAGGGGTAATAATTGCAAACGCAATCAATGGCCCAGGACTAAATAACTGTTGCGCGGCGCTAACAGAAGCTTCCCACATACACTGACTCCTTAATTAGAAAAAGCCCGGTGCTTCTGTTTTTAGCACCGGGCTTTTACGCTCTAATTAACTACTAATTTACCTACTCCACTCATTTCCAGAACCAAATCTCTAGTTGAAGGATCCAAATCTCGAACACGGCGCACAATACTTAGCATTTCAGCTGATTTACCATAACCGTAATCTTCAGTATATCCTGCAATTCCCAGAGACTCTATAAATCCATCGTCCACCATAATTTTATCAAACTGATCCTGCCAGTATTTGATAACTTCGTCAGGCACACCTTCTGGAAGGATAAAGACTCGAGAAAGATCTGTGACAAGCAAGTTAGCCTGTAAAGCTTCAAGCTGTTTGGGATCTACAGTTAAGCCAGGGAGATCAAGGAATGATGGCAATTTACCTGTATACCCGAGAGTAGCCAAATAGTCGGGTGAAACTGGGCTCTTTTCATAGAACAACGGAACTAAACGCCCTTGTTCAGCCCATTCAGGGAATAACCTTCCGGCAGTACCGGGGCCACATCGGTTTGTGAAGTCTAATTCACCACGGTCAAATGCTGCCATGATTTCTGAAGTTCCACCGTAGCCGTAAACCAACTTGAATGGCCCTCCATTCTTAGACATGAATTCAACGGCAGGCTCATTTCCTGGACCAGCAGCACCCATTAGCAATGGACGGCCTAAGGCAAGTACGTCTTCCCAAGACTTAGCAACCTTACTGTCTACACAAAATACGTCGCCCCTAGGAGAAAATGTAGGAGATCCTAGGATGTAAATTTTTTCCAAGTCAAAATCTTTAATATCACCAACAATAGCCTGTCTCTGGAACCATCGAGAGTGAACAGGGCCAATTGTCATTCCATCAGGATCGGAATCTAATAAGGCCCTAAGACCACGGTATTGACCGCCACCTGGTAAGTTTTGGACAACAAAACGAGTACTCTTGGGGAAATATTTTTTTGCAGTAGCAGATACTAATCGACTGAATACATCATAACCACCACCAGGGCTTGTACCCGTAATGACTTTGATTGTTTTGTTTGCAAAATATGCCTCTGGGTCAAAAGCTACCTGAGGAGTTGGTGTCGCGGCCGGCTTACGAACAACCCCTCTAGGAGTAGGGGTAGGCGCTGGAGTCTGTGTTGTTTCAGCTGCAGCAGAATTCGAAACAGGAACTGGTGTTGGAGTAGGGTCGTCGCTACCACAGGCAACACCG
>CENY01167242.1_pt1 | contig 13538 bp, 18 predicted proteins | sample 356181 | NCBI WGS metagenome assembly CENY01 (sample SAMEA2619840, study PRJEB7988) | marine metagenome | isolation source: saline water (ENVO:00002010), including
TTCTATGTCGGAGGGCATATAGCGTCAACATTAGTTTACATGTTCTTGCGATATTTTTTTATGACGCTTCCGTAATAGCGACCGGTCGGGGCGTCGTGATATGCGTCGCCGTTCCAGCATCGCTCGATGTATTCAGGATCTAGCTTGAGCGGTTCCTCAAATTCCGAGATATAACGCTCGGTGACATTCCAGCGATAACAAACGGAGAACCGGTCGTCGCCGGTCTGTTGATTAAACGCGGCGATAGTGTCGCCGTCTCTGTTTGTGTATGTGATGATTTCGGTCGCGAATTGTTCGCCGTCGCCGCCCAGCGTGTGTAGTGTTTCATGTTTTAGGTTTAGGTTTGTCATTTGTCTCGTGTCCTTGTGTGTTGGGTGGTTGTTAATTTAGCTTGAGAATTGTTCCGGCCAACTGAAACTTGCTCGGCGATAAATTGCCTCAATCATTGCTGCGATTCTTTCGCCCATGCGGGTTGTTGTGTTGAGCTTGCTTACCATTGCTTCCAACACTTTAACCTCCTCTATATGGCTATAAGCCATAAACGATTCTTCGCCGTTTATGGCTAACTGTTCAACGGCTTCATAATGCTTGTCTAAGTCGCGCCAAATGTAGGTTGCTAGGTGGTCGCCTTCAGTTGTTGTCATTTCGTTGCTTGTCTTTTCGTTCATCGTTTCGTGTCCGTTCGTTTGTTGTGAATGTCTTAACTATGTCTATCATTCTATGTCGGAGGGCATATAGCGTCAACATTAGTTTACATGTTCTTTTAAATTATTTTTTTGAGCGTAGGGAGATAGAGATCTGCCAATAATGACACGTCGGCTCGGCGTTCGCCCGCGCCTCGACAGGGTTGTCTGTCCAGTCAGCCGCGACGTAGATCTGGCCTTCTAGGAAGATCTCCTCGACGTCGCCGAACGCCTCGGCTTCGTCGGCGACTTCGCGGATCAGGCGGAGACTCGGCATTCCTGAGAAGTAGTATTTCGTGTGGTCGCCGACGGAGTCCGACCAGTAGGAGACGGCTGAAACGCCGCAGGCGAACCCGAGACCGCCGAACCCGCGACGCTCTAGCTTTTTACGCCGTCTGATTAAATTGTGAACAGACTCGCGGTCGAGGTCTTCGATGGTGAAGTCAACGCGACTACCTCGCCGGTCGGCTACGCTCTCGTTGATTCCTCGGAGCCATGAATCGAGCCACCCGTGATCTTCGACGAGTTCGCCGTTACTGTTTGTATATGTGCAGGCTTCCCAAAAACTTAGACCCCGACCGTCTTCGCGGTCGTCGAGTCGCGTTTTGATTTCTGAATATGGGACGTTGAATTCAGCGTGGCGCGGAGTCCATTTTTCCGCCTCTTTCATTTTATACTCGAACTCGTCGCAGGCTTCCGGCGTCCGCTGGTAGGTCTGGGTGTAGTAGAGGATTCCGTCTTCACGTTTAAAGACGTGATGCTTCGCGGGGTTCGTGAAACACTGAACCGCGATCGGGGCGAAGTCGTTCTCGATCATGGCTCGATCGCGAGGGTCGAGGGCGTCTAGTCTTCTCTGTGTGTTTGTTGGGCGGGTCGGTTTTAGTGTTTTAGTTGTCATGGTCTCGTGTCCTTGTTAGTGAGTGAGTTATTTAGTTTCCGCTAAGATTTGTTTAGCGGCGGCGAGGTCTGCGGGTGATAAGATGTCGAGTATAGCGGAGTGGCTGCCCCGTCTTAGGCAGATGTATTTGATACCGGATTTTTTTAGTTTTGTCATAACGTGATTCAGTCGATAATGTTCGTCGATAGTTGTTGCAATCAAAAGTCTCATCGTTTCGTGTCCTTGTTTTTTTGAATGTCTTAACTATGCCTCTATGATATGTGTATCGACATATATTGTCAACAGATGTAGTCATTTATTTAAAAAAATCCGCTATATTTTTAACCCTATAAATAAAGGGTTATTATGAGTTTCTCGGGAATTCCTCAGAAATTCCTATCGAGTCGAGAGCGGGCGGCGGTGATCTCGCGGTATTTTGTCGCGGTTGCGTAGCTCTAGATCGTAATCGCTCTTAACGACGAAATAGCTCCTCGCGCGGATCTCGCGGAAGACGCGGTCGCGGTCGTCATAGAATCGAACAACGACTCCGCGATTCGTTCGCCTGACGACCGGTTCGGTCTTCGGAGTCCTCCAGTCTTCATAACGAACGCCGACGCGAGTATACGTCGCGACAAGTAACTGCGTATGATATCGCCCGCCGTTTTTGTATTTGTTCCAGACGACCGAGTCGTACTCGTCGACGACGTAGGGGGAGACAATAGGAATGATAAACGCGGCGAGCCATTGCATACAGTCAATGATCCCGCCGCGTTATATCGTTCGGCGATTAAATCTCTCAGACGAGATGGTCGCCGTCAACAATTGTTTATACAATCATCAGATGATTATGATATCAGACATACAGGCGAAGCGACGGATCGCGATAAACGTCAGACAGCTATTAGACAGCAATCAGTTAAATCAGTCAGACCTCGCGAGAAGAACAGGCGAGCGGCGACAGCGAATTCAGCAACTCCTCGCGCAGTCGCGACAGCCGACGATCGGCGTCGTCGCCCGCATCGCCGAGGCGCTCGAAGTATCTGTCGATGAGTTAATCGCAGATCCGCAAAAAAAACAATAAACCTCTATTGACTCCATTCGTTGACATCTGCTATCTTCGCCTATCACGTTTGAATTTTCTTGAAAGCGAGGAGAAGGATGCCTCTAGTTTTAACACGACGATTTGGCGAGCAGGTTAATATAGACCTGTCATCTCTGATTAGAAAAGTCAGTCTCTCAGCCGCTCGACGATTCGAAGCAGGCGAAGACATTAACGAGATCGCGCGGAGCCAGTCCGTCGAGGTCGGCGACATTCAGATCGGCTGCGAGCCGAAGGGTCGTCAGGGCGTCCGGTTATCTCTTGAAGCGCACCGTGATTTAACGATCCGTCGCGGGGAGATGACCCGATGATCGCGCCGAATACGCTCCCGAAATTTATGTTCTACCGTCACGGCGACGGCGATTACTCCGTCTGGTCGAAAGACTCTCAGGGCGACTGGGATCGAGTCGCGATTATCTACGGCGAGAAACTCGCCGACCTGATGCCCAGCGACGCGGTCGAGTTTGTGAACTCCGAGGGATCTCTCCCAATTCACACAGACCTCGTCGTCGACTTCTCCCGTGATGTCGCTTTTCAAGACTTCAGGAGAAAAGCGAAATGATGAGAGCAACGATTCGAAAAAACCGAATGATTCTCGATATGTCCGGCGGCGATCCGAAAGACGTCGCGACGGCTCGTCAGCTTGCAATGAACCTACCGAGTCCCGCTCAGATTACAGGCGGAATGTCTGTCCAGTTCACCCCAGCAGCGGCGGCAAGGCTGCAAGCGTCGGGACTCTTTAAAGTATCGCCCGCTATTAAAGCATACGCGAAGACGTTTAACGAGACGAGCGGGACGCCTCAAGCCTACGAAGATATAAGTATCAATTATAAGACGCAGCCTTGGACGCATCAGAATGATTCCGTCCGGTTCGCTTATCATAAGCCCGCCTCGATGCTCGCGCTTGAAATGGGGACAGGGAAATCGAAAGTCGCCGTCGATCTGGCGACGAACTGGGGATGTAAAACGATTTTGATTGTATGTCCGAAATCCGTCCTCGGCGTCTGGCGTCGAGAGTTTCAGCGTCACGGCAACACATACCAGATGGAGATTCTGGAGAGCGGAACAGCCGCGAGGAAAGCGAAGCAGATATACGAACTGCTCGGAGACGTCGCAGACGATGAGATGAAGATCGTCGCCGTTAATTATGAGAGCCTGATCTCGAAGCAGGTCTCCGAGATGGTGATGAGCTATTATTGGGATCTGGTAATACTCGACGAGTCGCACAAGATAAAAAGCCCGACGGGTAAGACTTCGAAGTTCTGCGCGAAGCTCGCAGAGCAGGCGAGCCGCCGATTATGTCTAACGGGTACGCCGATGCCTCATTCGCCGCTCGACTTATTCGGGCAGTTTCGATTCCTCGACGCGGGGATCTTCGGGACGGCATACGCGCGATTTCGTCATCGGTACGCTGAGACGCATCCGATGTTTCCCAGTAAGGTGAAGTACTGGAAAAATCAGGATGAACTCAACGAGATATTCTCACTTATCAGCTACCGCGTGAAAGCCGAAGACGTTTTAGACTTGCCGGAGGCGATCCACGAGGAGATTAGGGTCACGCTGTGCGCCAAGGCGCAACAGATTTACCGTGAACTTCAAGAGCAGTTTGTCGCCGATGTCGCTACGGGCATCGTGACAACCAGAAACGCTCTTACTCAACTCCTCCGCCTCCAGCAAGTCACGTCCGGCTTTATTACAGATGACAACGGTATCACGAGCCGCGTCGATTCGGCGAAGGCGGAAGCACTATTAACGATATTAGACGGACTTCCTGAGACGGAGCCGGTCGTCGTATTCTGTCGATTCAGAAAAGACCTCGAGGAAATCTCACGACTCGCTGAGTCGACGGGTCGACGATACGGGGAGATCTCAGGAGATCGTAAAGACCTCTTAACTACCGGAGAGATGCCGGACAACGTCGACCTGATGGCCGTACAAATTCAGTCGGGCGGGGTCGGGATAGATCTAACACGGGCTAGAATCTGCGTTTATTACTCTCTCGGATTCTCACTTGGCGATTATCTCCAGAGTCTCGCGCGATGTCATCGAGCCGGACAAGATCAAAACGTCATCTATTACCATCTGGTCGGCGAACATACAGTCGACGAGAGGGTCTACAAGGCGCTGAGTAATCGACGCGACGTCGTCGAGGTAATCATGAACGACATAACGGGGGCGAACGATGGATAAGATGCCTGAATATGTCGGGGAGTTCCCCGAGTGCAAAGAATGCGGAGACCGCTCTGTTACGGTTCGGATAGATCTCGACGACTCCTCGAGTTTTGGGGTTGAGGTTTGCGGCAAGTGCGACAAGATCCGCCGCTATATCAGCGAGGGGGAGCGGGAGTTTGCCGAGAAACTCGTCGCGAAAATGGGTCAATTTAAAATCGAAATCGTAGGAGGCGAAAAGTCAGAAGATGGATAGTAACACGAAACACATAGTCCGAGAGTATATAGAGATCGACAACCAGATTACGGAGATCGGAGTCAGGATCAAGGGATTAAAAGAACGGAAGCTAACCCTTGAAGACCGGCTCCTAGAGATCTTCGCCTCCGAGGGGATAGAACGTCTGACAATGGAGGGTCGGACGTTCTACCCCCGAAACGAGGTCGGCGTCAGCGTAACCGACAAAGAGAACGCCGAGGAGGTGTTACGAAGTTTCGGTCTGGATCATTGCGTCGGCGTCGTCAACGCTTCTTTGAAAAGTGCAATTCGCGAGATGATGGGCGAAGACCGCGACGAGTCGAAGATACCGCAGGAACTACAAGACGTTTTAAGAGTTTATAAATTTCAAAAATTAGGAAATCGAAGGAGTTAACCAAATGAGTACAGAAGTCTCAACCAAAAAGAAGTCGACCGAGTTGTCGTTCCTTGCACTAGAAGAAGGAAGCGACGTCGCCGAGGCGATCGAGGCGAACCTAACAGGCGGCGAGGTAATGAACGAACAGGATCTCGTACAGGTTAAGATACCGACCGGCGGCTCGACGACTTGGGAATTCGACGATATCACCGGAGTCGTCGAGACGAAGACCCTGACGGGAATCTGTGTCTACTGGGGAGCAGGCGGTCTCTTGTGGCCGACTCAGGAAATCGGAGGACGCAGTACGCCGCTACTTGTAACGAGTGATTTAGTTACGGCTCGCAAAGTAGGCGACGATTACGGCGATCTCGACGAAGCGATGATCGAAAGTTTTAGGAACCCCGACGGTTCATATGACTGGGTCGGACTCAGCGGGACGAGTAGCTCCCCTCTAGGCTTCGGGTCTGGTCGCAACGGCGGTAAGCGGGTCGACGAGCATCGGAACATATGTCTCCTTCGTGAGTCGGATACGTTCCCTGTTATGATCCGAGTGAAGGCGGGGTCGTTCTCGACGATTCTTCCATTTGTTAAGAAACTCCCCGTTCCGTTCTATCGTGCGATCCTCGAATTGAGTCTCGAGAAAGTGGAGAACCAGACGGGGCAGACGTTCAGTCGGATCATGCCTCGGCTCGCTGGGACGCTGACTCGTGAACAGGGCGAGATTATCCGCTCGACGTATACGGCGGGACTAAAGCAGACGTTCGAGAGATAACTCTCTCATGTGTGTGACTCCGATTACGGGCGGGGTTATTGCCTCCTCCGCCCTCCGCTCTCTCGATAGGGGAGAGAGCGGGTCGGGGTTTTATAACACAATGATTTATAAGCCTGAGGTCGTTGTTATTGTGCTGATCCTGATGCTACCGCTACCCCAAGCGGTTTGGATCATCTGTTTTTTGCTAGCCGTATTTGTAATTGATTTAGTGAGATCACAACGAATGCCATTATTCGAACACTACTGTAGTTCGTGTCTCAAAGGTTGGAACTCCTCGACCTTTCACGATAAATGCAACGACTGTAAGTTGACGACTCGGGGAATCCCAGACAAGGACTACGGGCGCGACGAACCCGACGAAGTTTATGAAGACTACGACAGGGAGAACTATCGAAATTGAGTGAAGAACATAAAAACAAAATGAAGCGACTCGAGAAGACCGACCCCGATCATTATCCCTACCTCGGCGTCTACCTCATCGGTGGCGAGGAGGTCGAGCCTTGGGACTTACCGAGAGTGTTGTTCCGCGATCCCGACTATCAGTTCTATCTCGGTAACGCGCTTAAGTATCTAATTCGATTTAATAGAAAGCACGACGACTACGAGTCGCGACTAACCGACATCGAGAAGGCAATTACTTATCTACAAAAATTCCGCGACGTCTTTAAATACGTCGAGGATCAACGCGGACTCGGTGAATAGATGAAGTGCCTCGGCTGCGGAATCAGATTCACAAGTTACAACGCGCTAATACTTCATCTGAGATTAGATAAGCATTGTCGAGAAGAACATGAGCGCGAGACGTCACGGAAGATAAAAGAAAATGAAAACAAATACACAACTCTCGACGCTGGCAGATTTAGGATGGAAGCTAATACCGATCGGCGCGAAAAGTAAATTTCCGAGAATGGTCGACTGGCCGAGTCTTGCGAGTAGCGATCAGGATCAAATCGAAGCGTGGAGCGAGAACGCTCCCAATCAGAATTGGGGCGTACTCTTGGGAGAGCCGAGCGGGATCGTTGATTTTGAATGCGACGACGACGCGGCGGAAGACCGACTCATCGAGCTATTCGAGGGAGACGTACCGGTTACGCTGATGTACTCAGCGAATCGGGGGAACCATCGTCTCTTTAAATATCGCGATGATCTCCCAGACGTCGCGGTCGCGAGGCTCGATAATCTTGAGATCAGGATCGGCGGCGGCGGTAAAGCGGCGCAGAGTGTGATCCCGCCGAGCGTGCATCCGAGCGGGAAGCCGTACGTATGGATCGTCTCGCCTGACGACTGTAACGTCGCCGAGTTGCCTGATTATGTGGCTGAGAAAATTCGCGGACTCGTCGGAGGGGCGAGGTCTAAGACGTCGGGAGACTGGCGGCGAGTCGCCGACGGAGTGGACGAGGGGTTCCGCGCCCAGAGCGCGACGCAGTTTATCGGTAAAGTATTCGAGCAATGCGCCGACGTGTTTCACAATGACTCAGTCAACTATTGTTTTAGCGTCGTTAAGATCTGGAATAACCAGAACGACCCGCCGCTCGCCGAGGACGAGCTAACGCGGACATTTGACTCGATCCTCAAGCGAGAGCGGTCTAGTCGCATGAACGACCAGCTATCCGAGGGACTCCCGCGTCAGGTTCCGCTAGATCATGAAGTCGCCGAGACGCCGAGCGGGTGGCGGTGTATCGTCATGATGGGTAACCCTCGGGTCTATCACTTATTCAGTCCGCTATGGAGCGGTTACGTCGAACTATCAACGAGTCAGTATCTAAACCCGAGGCTGATCCGCGAACAGGTACTCGAACAAAAGCTCGTTGTGCTGCCGGATTCGTTCCGGCGTATGTGGCAGGGCGACCAGAGGACGGACGGGATCAGTCGCCAACTGATAGACGTCGCGGACAAGGTCGAAGTCGACCTCGAGGACGACAGGCTGCTTGTAATCGCCTCAGTGCTGCGTGACCAGATCAGCGGGGCGTACGACCTAAGAGACGGTAAAGAGCCTGACGGGACGCCTCAGAAGCTCTCCGACGGTTCTGTAGTTTTTAAGTTCGGTAAGATGCTCGAGCGTATTAGTTTCTCGGGCGGTGAGAAGATCAGCCGCCGCGATCTCTCGAAGGTTCTTAAAATCGTCGAGGCTACGAACTACCGACAGCGTACTTTTAAGCGTCTAACGCCGTCGAGTCTGGCGGCTTTAGACGAGTTAGTTGAGTGAATGAATCACTCTGTATATAGGGAAATATTCACTAAAAATATTAAAACTAAGTTCATTCATTCACTTTTACTACCTAAGTTCTTATATACCAACAACTTACAAAGTGAATTAAGTAATTTATTTAGATTCACTTTACATTCACTATTCACTTTTAAAACTTACATACAGTAGAGGACTTAATAAGTAGAGGTTTTATCTCTCTTATACAGAATAGGGATTTTTAATAGCTCGATATGGTTCAGATAGCTCGGTTAATCGGTGGCGCAGGAACAGGTAAGACTACCGAACTCTTGAATATTATCGACTCGGTCGTTAAGCGAGGGATAGATCCGCTATCTATCGGGTTCTGTTCATTCACTCGAGCGGCTAGAGCCGAGGCGGTCTCCCGAGTGTCCGATCGCTTCGGGATATCTGGCGATGAGATAACTCGTGTCGGGTGGTTCAAGACAATTCACTCGGTCGCCTATCGACAACTCGGCGTCTCGGGCGAACTCTTAACAGGCAACAAGGAGTCGCGCGACTGGTTCGAAGATAATCTAGGCGAGGCGGTTAGCGTGACCGAGACGGACGGGGAGATCCAGACGAATACGCGAACGCCAGTTGGACTCGCGCTCGATATATGGTCGGCGTCGAGGAGTAGACTCGAACCGCTGGTCGATTCATGGGAGCGGATCAAGAGATGCTCGCCGGAGACTCCGAGCCTTGAGGACTGCGAACAGGTCATCGAGAGATATGAGACTTATAAACGACTCGATGGGCGGGTCGACTTCGTCGATATAATCGGAAGATATGCGGGCGTGAAGTTTAGCGTCGAGGGGTTCGAGGAGGTCTCGCCAGACGGTGAAGTACCAGACGTTCCGGTCTGGATCTTCGACGAGCAGCAAGATACTAGTCAGCTACTCGATAGAGTCTCGAGGCGATTAGTTTATGAGGGGTCGACTCGATGGGGGTATCTGGCGGGCGATCCGTTCCAGTCTATCTACGGCTGGTCGGGCGCCGATGGTTCGCTGTTCTTGAAATGGAAAGCGGATCAGGAACGTATAACGGGTAAGAGTTGGCGCTGTCCTGATTCGATTTTAGATCTCGGCGAGAATTGCATTCGCGAATGTAGCGACTATTTCGATCGGGGCATTAAACCTGCCGACCATGAGGGGGAGATCGTCAGCACACATACACAGTCGACCGAATGGCTCGACTACGTTAAGCCGACCGAGTCGGTCTTATGTCTTGCGAGGACAAACCATCTGTCTAAGTGGTTCATGCAACAACTCAACGCGAGGTCGATCCCTTGGGAATCGACTAAAGGTTTAGGGTCGTGGCTCCCTGAGTCGAGGCGATCCGCTTGTCTGGCGCTCCATAGTCTGGAGTCGGGTTATCCGATCGACTTTCGCGAATGGGCGCAGGTCGTTAAGGCTATCCCAGCTAAAGATAATCTCGTCAGGGGAACTAAAACGAAATGGCAGAACCCAGAACGACCGAATCGAGATCACTCGGATCTATCCTGTCTCTCGGACTGGGGCGCTACCGATGCACTCAATGAGAAGGTAGCCTCGGGCGAGTGGTGGAGCATGATCGCAGACGGTCAGCGATTCCGCGACTCGGCTAACCGGTTCGGGGTCGAGAATATCATAGACCCGACGATTCAGGTCGGGACGATACATAGTGTAAAGGGAGCCGAGGCGGACACGGTGATTCTGCTTGATAGTTCGACGCGAGCCTGCCGAGAGAACGAAGACATACAAGAGGGACTCGACGAAGAACGGCGGCTCGCTTATGTCGGCGTGACTCGAGCGAGAAAAAGGTTAGTCATTTTACGAAAGATCGGAGAAGTGGCGCATAGAATGCCTATCGCATATTGAAAGAAAAGCAGATCGAAAACCAGATTAGGAAAGCCCTGACGGATCGGGGTTTCTGGGTCGTAAAGATTCACGGCGGAATATATCAGATGTCAGGATTGCCAGATCTGTTAGCGATCCGCGACGGTCGCGCGTACTGGTTCGAGGTGAAGACGCCGACGGGCAAGGTCTCAAGATTACAAGAGGAGATCATTAAAGAATTGCGGTCGTTCGGTTGTACGGCTGAAGTCGTGAGAAGTCGCGAGGAGGCGGTCTCGTATGTTGAAACAAAGATGTAAAGAAGGCGACAGAATTCAGGTCGGCGACTTGGTCTTCGTGATTGAAAAAATAGGGTTCAAACAGGTTCACGTAGGAATTGAGGCTCCGCGAGAGATCACAATCACTAGACAGGGGGTCGGGGTAGAGCGTAAAATTAAATCAACAATTCAAAATAGAAAAACGCGCGTTCGTCCTTGTTCGCGCGAGTGAGTGAACGGAAGAACCCTGCTCGCGAGTCTGGTTCTTCCGTTCTTTTTTTTTGGAGTCTTAAAAATGGCCGTCACCAACAAAGGTAAATATCACTTAGCAGACGTCTACTTCCGAAACGCTTCGGAGCCGTCGTCGTTTTATGTAGCTCTTGTATCCACTACCCCAACCGTTGATACCAACACAATGAGCGATCTGACAGAGATAACCGGAGACAACTACACGTCCGGTGGTGTAAGTGTAGCTCGCGATGCAACCGACTTTGATTCTCTGGTCGAGGATGACACCGCCGACGAGTCAGTCATTCAGATTAAAGACCTCGTATTTAATGGCGAGTTCAGCGGTGCGACTTACGCAGTTTTAACGGACGACAACGCGACCGTATCGAGCCGACAGGTCATCGCGTACTGGTCGCTCGGCGGTTCTGTGAGCGTATCAGACGGACAGACTTATACGTTGCAAAACTGCGAGATAAAAATCACCGACTGAGAAATTGATTCGATGGAATTACTTTTAAAGATCGGAGACGATCCTCAACCGGACAGATACAGAGACGGAGACATCGTCTCGGCATTCTCGACAGATCATATCATGATCGTTAACGCTGAGACGATTATTCGTCGTCTGTCTCGTCTTCATGATACGAGCGGTCTAAACGATTCAGGATCTCTACTGGAAGAATTTTTAGAACTATCGAGCGAGTATCGCTTCGATCGGAGTAATCAGTCTGTAACTCGCACTAACTTAATAACTGGCGAGGTAACGATTCACGACCGAACAACTGAGGAATCTATTAACGTCGATCAGTTTCTACGTCGTCGACTGCGACGACCAGACCATAAGATATTCGGGACAAGTGGCGGGGAGTACTGGTTCGGCGGATCGCGTGACTTTACAAGTTCTGAATTATGGGATCTGGTAGAAAATCATTCGGATAATATGCGATCAGATTTTCAGTCGTGGCCGTTGTCAACGACAGAGCGGTCTCATTTTTTGCCTCTATCCTGTGCAGGATATAATGGAAACGAGTCAGATATATCTACGCCAACTGCGCACGAGAGAACTAGTCCAGTTTTAGAAGACTCAGACAGTCTCTCACCGGAAATACTAGCTCGCCGCGAGTGGTTCGTACCGTACTGGGATTTGAACCAGACACTCGCAATAGATTTAGACGACGTCAGGGATAGCGAGAAGGTTGTCGATATTAGATCAACAACAGGAAGCCCGCAGCTAGACAGTTTGAATGTTAGCAAGGTAACAAGCGGGTTAATCTAATGGCTGAAGTGATAACGAGTATCGGAACAGATTCTTCTATTGATACCGAGACGCCCGCGAGCGGTAGCGGATCTAATCCGTATGTTGTCACGTTTTCAAACGACCCGACGGGGGTTTCGGTCGGCGACTCAATGGAAATTTCAGACGGCTATGGCACTACCTATAACTATTTAGTGACTGACATCTCAGGAAGCGATTATACGCTGAAATATATATCAGGCGGATGGTCTGCGACTAACCCTTACGGTATTACAGATATGTCATACGCTCAGTCTAGCGGGACATTCAAGCGGACGTATTCAACGATTAGCGCATGGGATACAGATCTGGATAATACAGCCTACTATTCATCGAGCGACGACGCCGTCGGTGAAGTGTATAACGACTCCGTTTTTGACGAATACATAGTTATCGACGGCGGCGGAACAGTCGGGCTATCTTCTGTGACGTTGACCGTGCCGGAATCAGAGCGGCACGATGGCAAGGCTGGTACAGGCGCGAGAATTGAATATACAGGCAATCAAAGCAGTTCATTTCGTATACGTCGAAGTCAGTGTACGGTCGAATGGCTTGAACTTGACCTCACAAGTACAAACTCAGCGGTGGCTACTGGATTAAACTTTGGAACAAACTCAACGCAGGAAGTTTACGCGCGAAATAACATAATTCACGGGCTAACCACTCAAAGTACGCATATTCACGGGGTCTATATCTGGGGAACAGGTAACTCGTCAAATACTCGTCATCTGATGAATAATATAATTTACAACATGGACAATTCGTCTAGTAGTAAATCAGCCTCAGGCGTAACGGTATCGTCTGGGAATTGGGGCGTCTACCTGTATAACAATACTGTCTATAATATAAAATCTACTGCGGTCGGCGACGATGCGTTCTGTTTCTCGATTCATGATACAGACACTTTTATTAAAAATAATATTGCAGCACGACCGAGCGCTTGGCATTCGAGTTATCAAAAGTGTTTTGCGGAATCTGGCTTTTCTGGATCCACGCACGACTATAATCTATCAACAGATTCAACCGCTACAGGAACGAACTCAGTCACCGGTGAGGACTATGCGGATCTGTTCGTCTCGATCACCGGCGGGACAGAAGACCTACACCTCGAAGAAGGTGCAGACGCTATAAACGCGGGTGTTGATTTGGGAACGTCTCCGACGGGCGTTAATATCGACATAGACGGATTCGATCGCGATACGGTCGCCTCGTGGGATATCGGAGCCAATGAGTATGTACCGACCCCTGTTAGCTTCAGTCCGACAGCGATAGACGCTTCAATCGTATCAACAGATCCGACAGGGGTTCAGGACGGCTTCAGCTTCAGTCCGACGTCGATAGACGCTTCAACCTTAACGGTAGACCCGACAGGGATTCAGGACGGCTTCAGCTTCAGCCCGTCGGCGATAGATGCTTCAGCCTTAACGGTAGACCCGACGGGGACTCAGGACGGCTTTAGCTTCAGCCCGACAGCGATAGACGCTTC
>CENY01128783.1_pt1 | contig 13501 bp, 19 predicted proteins | sample 356181 | NCBI WGS metagenome assembly CENY01 (sample SAMEA2619840, study PRJEB7988) | marine metagenome | isolation source: saline water (ENVO:00002010), including
CGCGGTGGCGGGCTTTGCTCTGCAGGGTTGGGTAGAAACTCAGGCGCGCTCGGTACTGGTCATCGCGCTCGCCACCATTGGCTTTGGGCTAGCCTTGTGGTGGGCCGACCGGCGCCACGGCGAGGCGCTCGAGCTCAGCTGGGCACATGCATGGATCATCGGCGGGGCCCAGGTGTTGGCACTGATTCCGGGCACTTCGCGCTCGGGCATCACCATCACGGCTGCTCTACTGCTGGGGCTGAGCCGTACCAGCGCAGCCAGGTTCTCCTTTCTGCTTTCCATCCCCACTATTTTTGGCGCCGCGCTGCTGGCAGTGAGTGGCCTGCTCAGCGCAGGCGACGACTCGCGCTGGCTGGACATGTTGGTGGGCGGCAGCGTGGCCGCAGTATCCGCCTTTTTCTGCATCAGCGCGTTCGTTGCCCTGCTGGAACGCACAGGCATGCTGCCCTACGTGATCTACCGGCTTGTGTTGGGCTCGATTCTGCTGGGTCTGCTTGCCGCCGGCATCGGTCAGATCGGCTAGAAAGGTATGTCGTCGTCGAAGTTGTCGTCCGGCAGGGTGGGCGCGTTCCCACCCGCAGCGGCCGCTGCTGCCGGCTCGGAAGACTCGAACCCGGTGGGCGCCGCATTGGAGGAGCCCCGGCTGTCGAGCATCTGCATGTCGCGAGCCATCACCTCGGTGCGGTAGCGCTTCTGCCCGTCCTGGGCTTCCCAGCTGCTGGTGCGCAGGCTACCTTCGATGTACACCTTGGATCCCTTGCGCAGATACTCGCCAGCGATCTCCGCCAAGCGCGCGAAGCACACCACATTGTGCCACTCCGTGCGCTCCTGCTGCTCGCCGCTGTTACGATCGCGCCAAGACTCCGTGGTGGCTACGCTGAAGTTGGTGACCGGGCTGCCGGACTGGGAATATTTGGTTTCCGGGTCTCTGCCCAGGTTGCCGATCAGGATGACTTTGTTGATCCCCCGCGCCATAGCTGCACCGCCATTGTATGTCCTTGCAAGTGGCGTCAGTGTACCACGCAGCGCGCCCGCTGGCGGTAAGCCATCCACCAACTTGCCCCGCAGATTGCTTACGTTTATGTTGGAGCGTTTACTTCGTCTGGGCACGGGAAGGCACTTGGACACCATCGCAGTACGCGGCGCACGCACGCACAATCTGCAGAACATCAACCTGGACATACCCCGCGATCAGCTGATCGTCATTACCGGATTGTCCGGCTCAGGCAAGTCGTCTCTGGCTTTCGATACGCTCTATGCCGAAGGTCAGCGGCGCTACGTGGAATCTCTGTCGGCATACGCGCGGCAGTTTCTCTCCATGATGGAAAAGCCCGACGTGGACCACATCGAGGGGCTCTCGCCAGCGATCTCCATCGAGCAAAAATCCACCTCCCACAACCCCAGATCCACCGTGGGAACCATCACCGAAATCTACGACTACCTGCGCCTGCTGTTCGCCCGGGTGGGCGAGCCACGCTGCCCGCATCACAACCTGCCCCTGGACGCCCAGACGGTCAGCCAGATGGTGGATCAGGTGCTCGAGCAACCGGAACAGCGGATGATGGTGCTCGCGCCGGTCGTGACCGAGCGCAAAGGGGAGCACCTGCACGTATTCTCCGAACTCATGAGCAACGGGTTCATCCGCGCACGCATCGACGGCCTGGTGGTGGATCTGGATCAGGCTCCCGAGTTGGACAAGAACAAGAAGCACACCATCGAGGCCGTTGTGGACCGGCTGCGCATCAGCGACGGCGTACAGCAGCGGCTGGCCGAATCGTTCGAGACCGCTCTGGAGCTCACGGACGGGCTGGCCAAAGTCAGCAACATGGACGATCCGGACGCAGCGGAGCTCACCTTTTCCGCCCGCTTCGCCTGCCCCACCTGCGGCTACAGCATTCCCGAGCTGGAGCCGCGCATGTTCTCATTCAACAACCCTGCCGGCGCCTGCCAAGCCTGCGACGGACTTGGGGTAAAACAGTTTTTCGATCCTGACCTGGTCATTTCAGATACAGAGCTGACCCTGGCCGAAGGCGCGATCAGGGGTTGGGACCGGCGCAACGTATACTACTTCCACATGCTGTCGTCGCTGGCGGAGCACTACGGTTTCGACGTAGAGGTGCCGTTCCGCAAGCTCAAGAAGAAGCACCGGGACGCCATCCTGTTCGGCAGCGGACGAGAGCGCATCGACTTCAGCTACGCCAACGACCGGGGGGACATCATTCAGCGTCGCCACCGCTTCGAGGGTGTCATTCCCAACATGGAGCGCCGCTACCACGAAACGGACTCCAGCATGGTGCGGGAGAATCTGCAGAAATATCTGCGGGTGCGTCACTGCCCGGACTGCGGTGGCACCCGCCTGCGCGAAGCCTCGCGGCACGTTTTCATCGACTCGATCAACCTGCCTCAGATTACCTCAGGCAGCGTTGAGGACAGCCTCAAATACTTCAAGAACCTCAAGCTCACAGGCCGGCGTGGCGAAATCGCCGAGAAGATCCTCAAGGAGATCGGGGCCAGGCTGCAGTTTCTCGTGGACGTGGGCCTCAACTACCTCACTCTGGATCGCAGCGCCGAGACGCTTTCCGGCGGTGAAGCCCAGCGCATCCGTCTCGCCAGCCAGATCGGCGCCGGTCTGGTGGGCGTGATGTACATTCTCGACGAACCCTCCATCGGCCTGCACCAGCGCGACAACGAGCGCCTGCTGCGCACGTTGAGCCACCTGCGCGACCTGGGCAACACCGTGCTGGTGGTAGAGCACGACGAGGAAGCCATACGCACAGCGGACCACATCATCGATATCGGTCCGGGTGCAGGCGTGCACGGCGGGAAAATCGTGGCGTCCGGGGCCTTAGAAGATATTCTGGGTAGCAAACGCTCCATTACCGGGCAGTATCTGTCTGGCGCCAAGTGCATCCCGATACCGAAGCAGCGCACGCAGGTCGACAACGACCGCATGGTCAGGGTGATGGGGGCCAGCGGCAACAACCTGCAGGAGCTCACCGTCGACATACCCACCGGACTGTTTACCTGCGTGACCGGCGTGTCGGGCTCCGGCAAGTCAACTCTCATCAATCAGACCCTCTACCCGGTGGCCGCTGCCGAGCTCAACGGGGCCACCACGCAGAGCCCCGCAGACTACCAGTCCGTCGCCGGCCTTGAGCACCTTGATAAGGTGGTCGATATCGACCAAAGTCCTATCGGTCGCACCCCTCGGTCAAATCCGGCCACCTACACCGGGTTGTTCACTCCCATTCGTGAGCTTTTCGCGCAAACCCAGGAAGCGCGCTCACGAGGTTACAAGCCGGGCCGTTTCAGCTTCAACGTCAAGGGCGGGCGCTGCGAGGCCTGCCAGGGCGACGGTGTGATCAAGGTGGAAATGCACTTTCTTCCGGACATCTACGTTCCCTGCGACGTCTGCCGCGGCAAGCGCTACAACCGCGAGACCCTGGATGTGCGCTACAAGGGCAAGAACATCCACGAGGTGTTGGAGATGACCGTGGAGGAAGCTCGCGAGTTTTTCGACCCGGTGCCTATGCTGGCCCGCAAGCTGCAGACTCTGATGGACGTGGGGCTGTCGTATATCAAGCTCGGTCAGAGCGCCACCACCCTTTCCGGCGGGGAGGCGCAGCGGGTCAAGCTGTCGCGGGAGCTGTCCAAACGGGACACCGGAAAGACACTCTATATACTCGACGAGCCCACCACGGGGCTGCACTTTCACGATATCGCTCAGCTGCTGGCCGTGCTCCACCGCCTGCGCGACCAGGGCAACACCATTGTGGTCATCGAGCACAACCTGGACGTCATCAAGACCGCGGACTGGGTGATCGACCTGGGACCGGAGGGAGGATCCGGTGGCGGCCAGATCGTGGCAGTAGGCACACCCGAGCAACTGGCCAAAAAGCGCGGGTGCCACACCGGCCGGTTCCTGAAACAGGCTTTGTGCTAGCAGGTCGCGGCCGTTGCCACGGCAAGCACGCGGGCACCACAACGGCGACCCAAGAAGCGGACCGGTAGTCCGAAGGGTGCCGGGTATGCGACCGGTGGTAACGGAGATCCGGTTCTACCCCCTGCGTCGGCTCACCAACCTCGCCGGGTCGCGCACGCCGGCCAACAGGGTATCTCCAGTGCCAGACAACTCCTTTTCCTTGCTCCCCAGCCGAATGCCCAGGAGGGAAATACGCGCTACGCGGTTTCCCGATGATAGCGTTGCATCATGTGTGCCATCTTGTCTTTGGCAAGGAGCTTTCGGCGTTTCAGCCTGGAAAGAGCGAGATCGTCTAGCTGGTGGATGCCGATTTCGGCTTCGCGAACTTGGATCTTGAGGTCAGCGTGTTGCTGATAGAGCTGTCTGAACCGTTCGCTGGAATCCAGCAGCTCTTTGACTATATGTTCCTCGTACTCGAACATCAGAACCTCTTCTGTCGTTGAGCAATTGCAAGCTAGTTAATTTTCCAGCGGGATACAAGCCAAATCGTCTTCGAGGTTCCTCGGGTAACCAACCCATCGCATACGAAAGCTGTGGCTGAGCCCGCCGCACCTGCCGGCGCACCTTCATGCCTCGACGCTTGCATCACGCCCACACCTCACGGCTGCTTTGGGCATTACCCTGGATACCGAACCGGTTTTCTCTTGTGCTGGCAAGCCAAACGCGCGGCCGACCGGCACTGGCTAGCTTAGCCGTCGGTGCCAGTCACCATACGAGCCATGGCGGCGTCGGACGTGTTCAGAATTCAGGGCATCTCGGTGGACGGCGCATTCATAACGCTGCACGTCCCAACTCAGCAGCCTACCTAGGATCTGTTTTCCTCTGCTTCGACTGCCTCGGTTTCTTCCTCGGCAACCTCGTCTTCCATGAAATCATCATAGTCGTCGTCCGGATCCACTTCCGGACGATCCACCAACTCCACGAAAGCCATGGGCGCCGAGTCCCCCGGACGGGGCCCGCACTTGAGGATGCGCAGATATCCGCCAGGCCTGTCCTGGTAGCGAGGACCCAGCTCGGAGAAAAGCTTGGCCACTGCCGATTTGCTGCGCGTGCGTGAAAACGCCAGGCGGCGGTTGGCCACGCTGTCTTCTTTCGCCAGCGTAATCAGCGGCTCTGCGACACGCCGCAGCTCCTTGGCTTTTGGCACGGTGGTCTTGATGATCTCATGCTCGATCAACGACGCCGCCATGTTGCGAAACATGGCCTGGCGATGCGAGCTCGTCCGGTTCAAGTGCCGGCCACTCTTGCGATGCCGCATGACTGCTTCCTGATTCCTCTACTTCTCGCGCCCTACGCGACCTTATCGTCGCCCCGCAGGCTCGACGGCGGCCAATTCTCCACGCGCATACCCAGTGACAAGCCTCTAGACGCGAGAACGTCCTTGATCTCGGTGAGCGACTTCTTGCCCAGGTTGGGTGTCTTGAGCAGCTCCACTTCGGTGCGCTGAATGAGATCGCCGATGTAGTAGATGTTCTCTGCCTTGAGGCAGTTGGCCGAGCGTACCGTGAGTTCGAGGTCGTCTACGGGGCGAATGAGTATCGGGTCGATCTCGTCTTCCGTCTCCTCAGCAATGGGCTCGCCTTCACTTTCCAGATCGACGAACACCGCCAGCTGCTGCTGCAGGATCGTCGCCGCGCGGCGAATGGCCTCTTCCGGATCGATGGTGCCATTCGTCTCCAGATCGAGCACCAGCTTGTCGAGGTCGGTGCGCTGCTCTACCCGGGCGCTTTCCACGGCATAGGAAACACGGCGCATGGGGCTGTAGGTGGCATCCAGGCGCAGCACACCAATGGGGCGCGTATCTTCCTCATCTTCACCACCTTCCACGGGCGCATAGCCACGTCCACGTGTTACGCGAGCCTCCAGACGGATCGCACCATTGTCGTTGAGGGAGCAGATGACGTGATCGGGGTTGGCAATCTCAACATCCTGGGTGAGTTGGAAGTCACCCGCCGTTACCTGGCCAGAGCCTTCCTTGCTCAGCGAGATCACCGCTTCGTCCTGGGTATGCAGGATCACAGCGATGTCCTTGAGATTGAGCAGAATATCGATCACGTCTTCCTGAACACCCTCGATAGTGCTGTATTCGTGCAGCACGCCATCAATCTGCGCCTCCGTGATTGCGCATCCAGGCATGGAGGACAGCAGAATGCGCCGCAGCGTATTGCCCAGAGTGTGGCCGAAACCGCGCTCGAGAGGCTCCAGCGTGACCTTCGCCTGCGTCGGGCTGGATGCCTGTACTTCTATATGGCGCGGGGTCAGAAAATCGGTTGCCGACTGTGACATGTAGTTCGTCTCCTACTCTTGAGAGTATTGGGCGCTTACTTGGAGTAAAGCTCCACGATTAGGTTTTCGTTGATTTCCTGGGACAACTCTTCGCGGTCGGGGGAACGCTTGAAAACACCCTCCATCTTGCTGGGATCCACGTCCACCCACTCGACCGGCGCGCGCTGGCTGGCCAACTGCAATGCGGACTGAATGCGCAGCTGCGCTTTCGCATGCTCGGCCACGGACACCACGTCATCAGCTGAGACCTGGAAGGACGGGATGTTCACGCCGCGGCCATTCACGGTGATGGATTTGTGGGAAACCAACTGCCGCGACTCAGCACGCGTGGCGCCGAATCCCATGCGATAAACCACGTTATCCAGGCGCCCTTCCAGGAGGCGCAGCAGATTCTCACCGGTGGCCCCTTTCTGCCGATCGGCTTTTTTGTAGTAGTTGCGAAACTGCTTTTCCAGCACGCCGTACAATCGGCGTACTTTCTGCTTCTCACGCAGCTGTACCGCATAATCCGACAGCCGCGTGCGGCGTGCACCGTGCTGGCCAGGAGGCTGCTCCAGCTTGCACTTCGAATCGATGGGCCGCACTCCACTGGTCAGAAACAGATCCGTTCCTTCGCGGCGAGACAGCTTCAATCGTGGACCGAGATAACGCGCCATACTAACTTGCCCCCTAAACCCGGCGCCGCTTAGGCGGACGGCAACCGTTGTGCGGAATCGGCGTGATGTCCGATATGCTGTTGATCTTCAACCCTGCGGCGTTAAGCGCGCGCACGGCAGACTCTCGACCTGGCCCCGGCCCTTTGACGTAGACGTCAACACTCTTCATCCCGTGCTCGATGGCCGTGTTGGAGGCACGTTCCGCAGCCACCTGGGCAGCGAATGGCGTGCTCTTGCGTGAGCCTCTGAAGCCCGATCCACCAGCCGTCGCCCAGCACAGAGCGTTGCCCTGCCGATCAGAGATGGTGATGATCGTGTTGTTGAAAGAGGCATGAACGTGGGCCACCCCATCGATCACTACCCGCTTCGCCTTCTTTTTCTCTGCCATTTACGGTCCTATGCCTTAAAGGCGCTTACTTTCTGATGGGGCGCCTTGGCCCTTTACGTGTTCTTGCATTGGTGCGCGTGCGCTGACCATGCACCGGCAGCCCGCGCCGGTGACGCATGCCCCGATAACAACCCAGGTCCATGAGGCGCTTCACGTTCATGGACACTTCTCTGCGCAGGTCGCCCTCAACGGACAGCTTGGACACCTCGCTGCGAATTGCGTCCAGGTTTTCCTCGGACAGGTCCTGCACCTTGCTAACGGGATCTACGCCCGCGGCTTCACAGACCTTAACCGCGGTGCTTCGACCTATGCCGAAAATATAGGTGAGCGATATGCCCGCGTGCTTGTTGTCCGGAACGTTTACCCCAGCGATACGTGCCATCTAGATACTCCTGCTAACCCTGCCGCTGCTTATGACGCGGCTCCGCACTGCATATCACACGTACTACGCCATTGCGCTTGACGATCTTGCAGTTGCGGCAAATTTTCTTTACGGATGCTCGTACTTTCATCTCTATTGCAACCTCTACTTCGAGCCGGCCCTAGCGGACCCGCCCGGTACGGCCAACGCCCTGCAGATTCGACTTCTCCATCAGCTTAGAGTACTGGCTCGACATCAGGTGCCCCTGCACCTGTGACATGAAATCCATCGCTACCACCACCACAATCAACAGCGCGGTGCCGCCGAGCTGAAAGGTGATGTCGAACGCCACGATCATGAATTCCGGCAGCAGGCACACCAGCGTGACGTAAAGGGCGCCGAAAACCGTCAGGCGCGTAATCACGTCGTCTATGTAGCGGGCCGTTTGCTGACCGGGGCGAATGCCAGGCACATAGGCACCCTGGCGTTTCAAATTGTCCGCAACATCTTTCGGGTCGAACATGATGGCGGTATAGAAAAAACTGAAAAAGATGATGCCCGCGGCAAACATCAGGATGTAAAGCGGCTGTCCAGGCGAGAGCACCAGGGCAATTTCGCCTAGCCAATCCATACCGGGACTGTTACCGAACCATTGGGCCATGGACGCTGGCGCAAGCAACAGGCTGGATGCGAAAATGGCCGGGATCACCCCAGACATGTTGATCTTCAGCGGCAGATGGCTGCTTTGGCCCTGGTACACCCGGCGACCCTGCTGCCGTTTGGCGTAGTTCACCGTAATGCGGCGTTGGCCCCGCTCCACAAACACCACGAACCCCACGATGGCTATAGCGAGTGCGGCGATCACCAGCAGCGCGATGATGTTGATATCACCCTGGCGTGCCGCTTCGAAGGATTGCCCGATGGCGGATGGGAACCCTGACACGATTCCCGAAAAGATGATCAGCGAGATGCCGTTGCCCACACCCCGCTCAGTGATCTGTTCACCCAGCCACATCATGAACAGCGCGCCGGTGACCAGGGTAGTGGTCGCAACGAAGTGGAAGGCAAACCCAGGAGCAAACGCGAGCCCCTGATTCGCCAGGGTCACAGACAGCGAGGTGCCCTGAATGAGCGCGATGAACAAACACCCGTATCGCGTGTACTGCGTGATCTTGCGGCGGCCGGACTCACCTTCTTTGCGCAACTGCTGCAAGGTGGGATACATCATGGTCATGAGATTCATGATGATGCTGGAAGTAATATAGGGCACCACGCCCAGCGCAAGGATGCTCATGCGCTCCAGCGCGCCACCAGAGAACATGTTGAACAGATCGAGAATGCCGCCCTGCTGCTGATCGAACAGCGCAGCCAGACGATCTGGGTTGATACCGGGCACCGGAATGTGCGTGCCCGTCCGGTAGACGAGCAGCGCCATCAACACGAACAGCAGCCGGCCGCGCAGCTCAGAGAGCCCCGCCTGTACGCCTGCTAGTTGTCCGGCATTGGTGGCCATTACCCTTCTACCTTGCCTCCGGCAGCTTCTATGGCGCTGCGTGCACCTTTAGTGACGCCGATGTCACTACCAACGGCCACGGTGACCGCCCGGGAAACCTCTCCGGAACTGAAAATACGTACCCGCTGAATGTTGCGGGAGATGATGTTGGCGGCCTTGAGCGCAGCCACCGTTACCTGATCGCCCTCTACCTTGGTGATCTCGTTCAGCCTGACCTCTGCGGTAACCATGCCAACGCGCGAGCGGAACCCGAATTTGGGAACGCGCATCTGCAGCGGCAGCTGGCCACCCTCGAAACCGGCTCGAACGCCACCGCCCGAGCGTGCTTTCTGCCCCTTCTGGCCCCGGCCAGAGGTCTTTCCCCAGCCAGAGCCCGCACCACGTCCAACGCGACGCCTGGTGGTCTTGCTGCCCGGAGCCGGAGATATTGAATCCAGCCGCACGTTACTCTCCTTCAACCTTAACCATATAGCCCACGCGATTAATCATGCCCCGCACGGAAGGTGTATCTTCCACCTCTACGGAATGACCGATGCGGCGCAGGCCAAGGCCTGCCACACAGGCCTTGTGCTTCTTCAGCCGACCGGCCGGGCTTTTCACCAGCGTTACGCGTATCGATTTGCCGCTCATTCGTCTTACCTTGCAGCGCCGCTATGCCGCGCCGATCTCCTCCAATGTCTTTCCGCGCTTCTCCGCCACACTGGCCGGTGAGCGCATCCCAGACAGCGCCTTGAATGTGGCCTGAATCACGTTGACCGGGTTGGTGGAGCCGTAGCACTTGGCCAGAACATTGTGCACGCCGGCCGCTTCCAGCAGTGCCCGCATGGTGCCCCCAGCAATGACCCCGGTTCCTTCCGATGCGGGCTGCATGTAGACCTTCGAAGCCCCGTGACGTTCTGTGACCGCATACCAGATGGTGGATCCGTTCAGCTCCACCTCCACCATGTTCTGGCGCGCCGCCTGCATGGCCTTCTGGATGGCCACTGGCACCTCACGCGCCTTGCCTCGGCCGAAGCCCACCCGGCCATTACCGTCACCCACGACGGTGAGTGCGGTGAAGCCGAATATCCGGCCACCCTTGACCACTTTGGCCACGCGATTGACCTGGACCAGCTTCTCAACCAGCCCTTCTTCCTGTACCTGTTCGGTATATGCCATGAACTAAAACTCCAACCCGCCTTCCCGCGCGGCTTCTGCCAGCGCCCGGACCCGGCCGTGATATTTGAAACCGGCTCGGTCAAATGCCACTTGCGTAACCCCAGCCGCTTGTGCCCGCTCGGCGATCAGGCTGCCTACCTTGGCCGCCGCCTCCACGTTTCCCGTACTGCCACCACGCAGCTCTTTTTCCAGCGTGGACGCCGCAGCGAGCACGCGATCGCCTGCGGGGGTAGTGACCTGAGCGTAGATGTGCCGAGGCGTACGGTTCACCGTCAGCCTGGTGGCACCTAACTCGCGCATCTTTCTGCGACCGCGCCGCGCCCGCCTCAATCTGGATGTCTTCTTGTTGCTCATGACCACTATTTCTTCTTGGCTTCTTTCCTTCGCACCCGCTCGCCTTCGTAGCGCACGCCCTTACCTTTGTAGGGTTCCGGCGGCCGGAATGCCCTAATCTCGGCGGATACCTGCCCCACCAGCTGTTTGTTGATACCGGTAACCACAATCTCCGTCTGACTGGGCGTGCTGACTTCGATGCCTTCAGGCAGTTCGTACTCCACCGGATGCGAGAAGCCCAGCTGCAGATTCAGCTTCTTGCCCTGAGCCTGGGCGCGATACCCCACGCCCTGGAGTTGCAGCTTGCGCTCGAACCCTTCAGTCACCCCAGTGACCATATTGGCGACAAGCGCCCGGGTAGTGCCCGCCAACGCCGCGGCCGCTTTGCCGCCGGCGCACGCGGCCACCTTGATCTGGTCGTCTTCCTGCACCACCTCTACGTGTTGGTGCACATCCATCCCTATCTGGCCCTTCGAGCCTTTCACGTCGACGCGCTGGCCATTGACCTGCACCTCGACGCCCGAGGGAATGGAAACCGGATTGTTGGCAACTCGAGACATACCTAACCCTTTAGAAAACCGTACACAGCACCTCGCCGCCTACCCCCTGGGCACGCGCAGCTCGGTTAGTCATGACGCCTTTGTTGGTGCTCACGATGGCAATTCCTAACCCACCACGCACGTCAGGCAGCTCATCGCACGCCTTGTACACACGCAGACCCGGCCGGCTGACTCGCTGGATCTCTTCGATGACGCCCTGGCCCTGGTGGTAACGCAGTGCCACGTTCAGCTGCGGCTTGGCGTCCGCAGTGGTGCTGAACTCGTCTATATAACCTTCGTTCTTGAGCACCTCGCAGATGGCCACCTTGATCTTCGAGCTCGGCATGGCCACTTCCGGATGGCTAGCCGCCTGAGCATTACGCAAGCGGGTAAGCAGGTCGGCGATCGGGTCTTGCATACTCATCTACGACTCCTACCAGCTCGCCTTCACCAGGCCCGGCACGTCGCCGCGCATGGCAGCTTCCCGCAGCTTGTTGCGGCCCAACCCAAACTTGCGATACACACCGTGAGGCCGACCGGTGATACCGCAACGTCGCTGCTGGCGCACGGGGCTCGCATTGCGCGGCAGCTTCTGCAGCTGTAGTTGAGCTTCCCACCGCTCCTCGTCGGGTGCGTGGCGGTTGTTGACGATGGCCTTCAGCGCCGCACGCTTAGCAGCGTACTTGGCGACCGTCTTCGCCCGCTTCTTTTCCCGCTCAACCATTGAAGTCTTTGCCATAGTCCTGCTTTCTCAATCTTCGTGTTAGTTCCTGAACGGAAAGTTTAAGGCTTGCAACAGCGCCAAACCTTGCTCGTCGTTCTTTGCACTGGTGGTGATCGCAATATCCAGACCACGAATCTTGTCGATCTTGTCGTAGTCGATTTCCGGGAACACGATCTGCTCGGTGATACCCATGGAATAGTTACCGCGGCCATCGAACGCACGAGGATTCAACCCGCGAAAGTCGCGTATGCGTGGGATGGCGATGCTGATCAGCCGCTCCACGAACTCATACATACGCTCCCTGCGCAGCGTCACCTTGCAGCCGATGGGCCAGCCAGCGCGGATCTTGAACGCGGCTTCTGATTTGCGCGCCAGGCACACCACCGGCTGCTGCCCCGCAATCAGCCGCAGGTCGCCCAGCGCGTTGTCCAGGATCTTGCGGTCTGCAACCGCCTCGCCCACGCCCATGTTGAGGGTGACCTTTTCCAGACGCGGCACATCCATGACGCTTGCGCATGCAAGCTCCCCCTGCAGGGAGGGCCGGATCTCGTTTACGTATCGTTGATACAGTTCAGCCATAGTCTTTGTTTACTCTTCAACCGCCTTGCCGGTGGACTTGAAGTAGCGCACCCGCCTGCCGTCTTCCGTGCGGATACCCACTCGGTCCGCCTTGCTTTCTTCTGCGTTCCAGATCGCTACGTTAGAAATGTTGATGGGTGCTTCTTTCGTCAAAATGCCACCCTGCTCTCCGGCATTCGGATCAGGGCGGGTGTGTTTCTTCACCGTATTGACGCCGGACACCAACAGCCGCCCGTCGTCCAGCACCCGCAGCACGTCGCCACGCTTACCCTTGTCACGCCCGGCAATCACCACCACTTCGTCGTCTTTCTTGATCTTCAGCACGGCTACAGAACCTCGGGCGCCAGCGAAATGATTCGCATGAAATTCTCGGTACGCAGTTCGCGCGTGACCGGGCCGAAGATGCGCGTGCCTACCGGCTGGTTCTGCGGGTTGAGCAGCACCGCCGCATTCTGGTCGAATCGAATCACGGATCCGTCAGGGCGCCGAACGCCTTTGCGGGTGCGCACGACCACGGCGTTCATCACCTGGCCCTTCTTCACCCGACCACGCGGGATGGCCTCTTTGATGGTCACCTTGATGATGTCACCCACGGCCGCGTAGCGACGGTGCGATCCGCCCAGCACCTTGATGCACTGGACACGGCGCGCACCGCTGTTGTCCGCGATATCCAACATGGTTTCGGTTTGAATCATGGCCCCTAAACCTCGCGTGCCCGCTCGTCGATGCTCTGTAGCATCCAGGTCTTGGTTTTCGATAGCGGCCGGCACTCCACCACCGTGACCGTGTCGCCAATGCGGCACTCATTCTGCTCGTCGTGCGCATGCAGCTTGGAAGACCGGCGAATGATCTTGCCGTAGACCGGATGCTGAACCTTACGCTCGACCATGACAGTAATGGTTTTGTCAGCTCGATCGCTCACCACGACGCCCGTGACGGTGCGCGGCAGACTATCCCGGCCCGCCTGGTCAGACTGATTGTC